>Ga0334899_1002446_pt1 | contig 14764 bp, 10 predicted proteins | sample GraSluR3_MG_FD_207219 | JGI IMG/M metagenome (GOLD analysis project Ga0334899, IMG submission 207219) | Sludge microbial communities from methane-producing bioreactor in Wageningen University, Netherlands - Granular Sludge_8_08-R3 | ecosystem: Engineered > Bioreactor > Anaerobic > Unclassified ... | reverse complement strand
AAGATAATAGAGAGAGATACAATCCTGGCAAACAAAAAAGGACTGTTGGACTGTTTTGCAGAGGTAGAACCGGACAAAAGGGAAAACCTGCTATCCAAATACAAACAAGAGTACAACTACCTGAAAGAAAATATTTACCCATTGCTAAGGAAAGTCTCTATCGAACTCAACCTGTTGAGGATAGGAATGGTCAAGGATACAATCCATACTTCAGAACCCGATACCCTCTACACAAGGGGTGTAAACCTTTTAAAAAAAAGGGAGTACTCCAAAGCACTGGAGATACTCATCGGTTACAACGACATCAACACAGCAATAGCACACCTCTCACTCGGGCAGGATGTTTCTGCATACTCCATACTGGAAAAACTGAAAGAAAGCGCCCACCAACTTTACATGATGGCCATCATACACGCTCGCAAAGGGGAAGAACAGGAGGCTGCAAGGCTTTTTCTCAAATCAAAGGAACTGGATATAAAAATGGCATACAGAGGGGGGCTGGATCCTGAGATCAGCAAGCTAATAGAAAAATACAACCTTAACAAAGATCTGTTTGAATAATGCTTAGAAACAATACTATAATGGCATTGGTTTGCCTTATTTCAATCACTGGCTCATGTCAGAAAGATGATATACCTGCACAAAAAGCGTCATTGGAAAGGCTACAGGTTGTGATGGTTGATGCAAAGATGCCGGATATTACAAAAAGCGGTCAAATAGCAGAAAATGCCATAGACCTGAATATACTCGCATATGATAGCGACGGATTGCTGGAGGGTCACATATATAAAAATGGAGCAACATCTTCTACATTGATATTGAAGCAGGGAGAAAAGACCTTGGTTGCAATAATCAACATGGGACCAATTGACATTACACGGTTTCCCAATCTGGAATCCATCAGGAACCACAAGGTTTACCAAACCAGTGGAAGTGGTGGCAACATGATTTTTGCCGGAGCTATCGATGTATTGGTCTCAAAAACATCACGGAATTTCACAATCAACGTAAAAAGATTGTTGGCCAAATTCACTTTCCTTTTCAACAAAACCAACTTGTCCCCGGGAGTCAACATAGAAATCACCAGCATTTCGCTTAAAAACGTACCCGCATATTCCCTTTTGTTAGACCACAACAAAGCAAGTCTGGAAAATTTATGCCAAAACGGGGATATCCTTTCTGATGGATCCATGGAACCTCCTATGCACAATTATGCCACACCCCTCTATATGTTCGAAAACCTTCAGGGAAACATTGGTATGAATTCAAATCCTGTCCATAAACATCCCGGGGAAAAAGAAAATATTTGCAGTTACGTAGAGATAACAGCCAACTATAGCAGCCCTGACAAAACCGGGATAATCAAGTTCAGGAATTTCCCGGGTCTCAACACAACAAACAATTATGACATAGAAAGAGGCAGGCATTATATGGAGACCATAAAATTCAACGGAAATTCTGCCGGCGAAATCTCATGGAGGGTAGATGTCTCCGGACTCATAACCATTGGAAACAATGTACAGGATGTCACAATTTCCACATCGTCATTAGAGTTGAAAAAGGAAGATAATTACCAGTTTTCTGCATCCATAACTCCTTCCAATGCAAGCAACAAGAATATCTCATGGAGCAGTTCCAACACACAAGTATTGACAATAGACCCAAATACAGGCATGGCTACGGCTCATGCTCCCGGGAATTCCGTTGTAACAGTAACCACACAAGAAGGAGGGTTTACAGACCAATGCCATGTAACTGTTTACGACCATATTAATATTAGTGTCAATAAACATTTGATTTCAGGAGAACAAACCGGTACGCCAGGGATGATATCCCATTCTGTAATGGTAATTTACTGCCGGGCAGATATGCCCACTCCTTCCAATATGGAATTGATCAACAACATATATCCATTTGTGACAATAAATACAAGTTACAGTTATACCAACAACTCAATTTACAACGGAACAGCACAATTGAGGTTGGATTTAACAGAAAACAACGATCGCCCGTGGGTCAGGACCAACGGACACATTGCCGTTGTACTGCAGGGACCTGTTACGGAAAAATACTCAGACCAAGTATTCCAGTCATTGACAATCACTCCGGAACCAGATACAATATTTGTACAAGGAGTATATATAAGTTGGTAAACATTACAAACAACCAATAAATTCAACAACCATGAAAACAACAACTATTGCAACCATCCTCATTGCATGCCTCATCCTGGGTGCATGCTCAAAGAACAACATCGGCACAACACCGGAGTGGAATGCCCTGAGTTTTACAGAATCAGAAAACGAAGAATACTCATCGTACATGAACCAGCCATATGTCAACCTCACATTTCCAGGTATAGTTCAAGGAAATTCCATCAATTTCCTTGATGGGAAATGGGAATATGGCGGGATTGACTATATCTTGGTGCCACATAACTGGATTGGCGGCAAACTCAAATTGCAGTTGGTCAAAAACGGTGCATTGGATTACGAACATGAACTGGACCTGACAAAGCCAATTTCTTTGGAAATTCCATTGTCCAAAGGAGAGTATAGCTTCAAAGCCAGCTTGATGGATGAGAGAGGAGAGACATTGCTAAACACATATCCTCTACACGGTGGTACAAACAAGATGATTGTGGAATGACTTGACCTAAACCGCCAGGTTACCTTACCCTCCATTGGTGGCACAAAAAAAAGGGGTTGGCCATACCTGGCCAACCCCTTGCTCTATCATTTGAAATGATAATTATTCCGGACTGATTGCACTAACCGGACACACATCAGCGCATGTTCCACAGTCTGTGCAAATATTTGGGTCAATCACATAGATATCTCCGGAAGAGATAGCTTCAACCGGACATTCGTCAATGCAAGTTCCGCAAGCAGTACAGTCATCTGAAATTTTGTAAGCCATTATAACTAAGTTTTAAATTGGTTTGATTGTTGCAAAGATATGAATTTGGTTCAATAGAACAAATACAATTCGTATCTTTGTAGTAATATTATAAGCAATATGAAAATAAAACAACAGAAAAGGCTTTTGACTCTCCTGGCAACCTTATTGTTTGCAACCATCTCATATTCACAACCTCAAAATGTAAAATTCAACAAAACGATCCACGATTTCGGGGATATAATGCTCAAATCGGGGCATCACAAACATACATTTGTTTTCGAAAACATCGGAAAGCAACCGGTAGTTGTACAAACCGTGATTGCATCTTGCGGATGCACTACTCCAGTATGGACAAAACAGCCAATAATGCCAGGAGAAAAAGGAAACATAGAAGTCACATTCCTGAACGACCAAGGTCCTTATCCATTTGACAAGGCATTGACAGTTTACATAACAGGTGAACCAAAACCAGTGATTTTAAGGATAAGGGGAGTTGTCCATGACAAACCCAAACCCCTGAGTGATTTGTTCCCGGAAAATTTCAACGGGTTATCCTTCAGGAAGGCATACCTTAATTTGGGCAATATTGCAATGGGTGCGGTTGTTACAGAAAACATTGCCGTTGCCAACACAACCAACGGGAATATAACAATAGAATTCCTTCCGCAAACAAAAGGACTTCAAATAAAGGCAGAGCCGGAAACTTTGAAGCCGGGACAAAAGGGCAACCTTCAAATCACAGTAGACACCAAACAATCCGGCAACTGGGGAAAGACATACTTCATGACCAAAATATTGGTAAACAAAAAAGAGGTCACCAACAAAACATTTCCAATATATGGTTCAATCCGGGACAACTTCTCCGGCATGTCACAAAAAGACAGGGAAAATGCCCCATTACCAATGGCCGGCAGCTCCAGTTACGATTTCGGGAAAGTAAAAGCAGGAGAAATTGTAGCCTTTTCATTTAACCTCAGGAACCTTGGCAGGTCCAACCTCATGATAAGGAAAATAGAATCCGAACATAAGAAAATTAAGATAACCTATCCTGGTCAAATCAAACCTGGCGGTAACACAAAAGTAGATGTCACACTGGATACAACCGGAGAGTTCGGAGAGAAGTCCTATATATTGTCCATCATAAGCAACTCCCCGGCCAGGCCTGTAATGAACTTTATTATAAGTGGAAATGTTACCAGGTAGCTAAATTCAAATTTGTAATGCAAGAGAATACTTTTGACAGCGCACTCAAAGTGAACAATGGTATTGAACAACCACCAATTGTCAATCCTTACATCAAGAATTTTTACAAAAAAAACAAATACAGGCTCCTGAGTGAAGATGAATATGTAGAGGGGATTTTGAAAGGCAGTACATCTGTCCTTGGACAGGCTATAACATTAATAGAGAGTTCAAGGCCAGACCACAGGAAAATCGCTCAAAACATAATTTCCAAATGCCTTCCCCACGCTGTTGATTCCATTAGGATAGGTATAACAGGAGTACCCGGTGCCGGAAAAAGCACATTCATAGAGTCATTTGGTTCTTTGATAACAAACAAAGGGCACAAACTGGCTGTCCTTGCCATTGACCCAAGCAGTGAAAAGAGCAAAGGGAGCATACTCGGGGACAAAACCCGTATGGAAACTCTCTGCAACGATCCAAATGCATTCATCAGGCCAAGCCCAAGCGGGGGATCCCTGGGTGGAGTCGCAAGGAAAACAAGGGAGAGCATAATCTTATGCGAAGCTGCAGGCTACGATGTTATATTCATAGAAACTGTAGGGGTTGGACAATCGGAGACTGCAGTACACTCAATGAGTGATTTCTTTTTGCTTTTGATGCTAGCAGGAGCAGGAGATGAATTGCAAGGTATAAAAAGGGGAATCATGGAGATGTCCGATTTGATTGCAATCACAAAATCGGATGGTAACAACACAGAGAAAGCCACCTTGGCAAAAGCGTTGTACAAAAATGCCCTGCACCTCTTCCCTCCAACAGATTCGGGATGGGTGCCCACTGCCCTTACAACATCATCTGTCACAAAACAGGGTTTGGAAGATGTCCTGGAAAAAATCAACGAGTACATGGAGTTGACAAAACAAAACGGTTATTTCCTCCACAGGAGGAGGGAGCAAGCCAGTTACTGGATGTACGAGACAATACAGGAAGGGCTCAAACACAGGTTTTACGAAAGCGATGTTATCAAAGAGAACCTCAAGATTTTCGAAGAGAAGGTGCTGGAAGGCGAAATCAGTTCGTTTTCTGCAGCCACAGAACTGATGGAAAAATATTTATCATCACGTAACCAATAAACCTAACCATTCAAAACATGCACACACTACTGGAGGCTCTAAAAAACAGTATCCTCATTACTGGATTGGTCATGATAATGATGATCCTAATAGAATATATCAACATACACTCCCATGGAGAGAGTTTCCGCAAACTCAGGAACTCTTCTGTGAAACAGGTGTTCCTGGCTGCAGCACTAGGTCTGGTCCCGGGATGTGTGGGTGGGTTTGCTGTTGTCTCCTTATATACCCATAAACTATTGAGTTTTGGTGCTTTGGTGGCCATGATGATTGCCTCCTCCGGAGACGAGGCATTCATTGTCATGGCTATGATTCCCAAAACAGCGCTCTTGCTGTTTGCACTGCTTTTTGTAATAGGCATTTTAGCAGGTCTTGTAACAGACAAGTTTGTTAAAAAACAGGTAGCCCCTTTCAATCCGGAACATTACGAAATCCACCAAGATTGCTGTGACACTTACAAGCATTCCAAAACAAATATCTTTAACCACTCCTTCAAAACCGGACTAACAAAGATGACCAAAGAGAGGGCATTTATTTTGGCCGGTATAGCCCTTTTCATTTCCGCTGTAATATTTGGCATTCTGGAACATGACCACTCTGCACATGTACACGAAGCAGAAAGCACTGTCCAGACAGGACAAGCCTACTCACTTCAAACACTTGCAGAGGATGATTCCAGGGTTTGCATCCAGGATCAGGACCATGAACACGATCATGAACATGAAACTACTATTGGCAACGAACATACACATGACACTCTGCACAACCACGCTCAGTTCGATATCTTTAGCGAAAGGTGGATAAACCTTCTGTTTGCAGGTCTCAGTATCATTGTCTTGTTCATGACGGCAAAAGCTAGTGAGCACTTCATTAAGGAACATTTATGGAACCATGTGGTAAAAAAACATTTGAAACCCATATTCCTATGGACATTCGGGGCTTTGCTCGTGATTCATTATGGCATGCAGTTCCTTCATCTTGAAGAGTGGGTTGCCGGGAACATCTACTTGGTCATTTTATTGGCAGTTCTTATTGGCCTCATTCCGGAATCCGGCCCGCATATGGTGTTCATTTCCCTCTTTGCCGCAGGAATAGTTCCTTTCAGTGTTCTGCTTGCCAGCTCAATAGTACAAGATGGCCACACCGCACTTCCTCTGCTGGCAGAAAGTAAAAAAAGCTTTGCAAAAGCAAAGCTTATAAATATGATCATTGGCCTGTCTGTAGGTATATTGCTTCATCTGGCAGGTTTGTAACACCAGCCAAACAACCTATTCTCCATTCATGGAAAGCAAGAACTCGGTATTGTTTTCTGTGCGAAGCAGCCTGCTTTTCATGAACTCCATGGCTTCCACGGAATTCATATCTGCCAGGTAATTCCTGAGGATCCAGATCCTGTTGAGAGTCTCCTTGTCAAACAACAAATCTTCCCTTCGGGTACTACTCAAGGTTACATCCACAGCAGGGAATACCCGTTTGTTGGAAAGCTTCCTGTCAAGTTGCAATTCCATGTTTCCTGTACCTTTGAACTCCTCAAAAATAACATCGTCCATTTTGGATCCGGTTTCTGTAAGAGCCGTTGCAAGGATTGTAAGTGAACCACCGTTCTCTATGTTCCTTGCAGCCCCGAAAAACCTTTTGGGTTTGTGAAGCGCATTTGCATCCACTCCCCCGCTGAGTACCTTACCCGATGCTGGTTGAACGGTATTGAAAGCACGTGCAAGACGGGTTATTGAATCCAGCAATATCACAACATCATGGCCACATTCGACAAGTCTTTTTGCTTTCTCCAATACTATATTGGCAACCTTCACGTGCCTCTCTGCAGGCTCGTCAAAAGTCGATGCAATAACCTCTGCCTTCACACTCCTGGACATATCCGTAACCTCTTCCGGCCTCTCATCAATGAGAAGGACAATCATGTAAACCTCTGGATGGTTGTCGGCAATGGCATTTGCAATATCTTTGAGCAAAACAGTCTTTCCTGTTTTTGGCTGCGCTACAATCAACCCCCTTTGGCCTTTGCCGATAGGTGCAAATAAATCCACAACCCTTGCAGACAAGTTATTGTGCCCTTTGGATGTTATATCGAATTTCTCATTCGGAAAGAGCGGAGTCAAAAAGTCAAAAGGCACACGGTCCCTAATGAATTCAGGGTTCCTTCCGTTTATCTGCTTTACCTTTACCAAAGGGAAATATTTGTCGCCCTCTTTTGGCGGCCTTATTTCACCTATCAAAGTATCACCTGTTTTCAAACCATATAATTTGATTTGCGACTGGGATACGTAAATATCGTCGGGAGAGTTAAGGTAGTTGTAATCGGACGACCTTAAGAAACCATAACCGTCAGGCATTATTTCCAATACACCGGTAGCGTCCACTATCCCCTCAAACTCAAACTTTGGTTTTTGCGGGTTCTCACCCCTGCGGTTGTTGTTCCCTTTCTCCTGGTTATTGTTATTATTATTGTTATTGTTACCAGCTTTTTGTTCATCCGAAGGTTTGTTTTCCTGAACAACCTTGGTTTCCTGTTTTCTTGCAGGATCAACTATGGCCGAACCCTCCTTTTCCGGAGCTTTAGCTATTGGTGTTTTCTTGGTATCTTGCTCGGTAAGAACACCCGTTTCGGTTCCTTTGGTGCTCTTACGGCCCCTCCTGGAACGAAGTTGTTTGTCCTGGTTTTTATCCTGTTTGTTTTCGGGTGACTCTTTTTTTATTGTATTGTCGCTTGATGCGTTAGGTTGTCCCGAAGATGGTAGCGAATGCTCTTTTGGAAGATTATCTTTCGGAAGTTGTTCCTTTGGATTAGCCGTTTGTGAATTTGACGGTTGTGTTTTGGGAGATTGTGTTTTGGGAGGTTGCTCTTTTTGTTTTGCCGTTGGGGGCTTTTGATTTTGCACCTTAGCAGGTTGGGTGCTTTTTGCAACATTGTCCGTTTCTTTATCCGGCTGCTTCTCCTTTTGATTATCCTTTGCTTTGGCCTCAACCTTCTTTGGTTGCCTGCCCCTTGGCTCACGTTTCACTACCGGCCGCCTGATTGGCCCTTCAGACGATTTGCTGCCAACTTTGGCTTGTTCATCTAATATTTCGTAAACCAGGTCTTCCTTGGAAAAACTTTTAGCTTTGGCAATATTCAAGTCATTTGCAATGGCAACAAGCTCTTCCTGACTTTTCTTGCTTAATTCTAGTATGTCGTACATCAATTTATTTGTGTGGATGTGAATTATCCCCTATGAATATAGAGTGTGTAAATGTCTCACAAAAATAATCATTTTATACAAAAAAACAAAAAAAGTGGAGATTTACCCCACTTTAAATGACAATTACCATGCCAATTTCAATGTTTATTTAGATGCTATCACATCTATCTCTATCAGTGCACCCTTTGGCAAGCCAACAACAGCAAAAGCAACACGTGCAGGGTATGGTTCTTTGTAGAATGTTGCATAAACCTCGTTCATAACGGCAAAATCGGCCATATTGGTAAGGTATACCGTAGACTTGACAACATCCTGGAAGCTATAGCCGGCCTCTTGAAGTATATAACCAATATTTTCCAAAACCTGTTTGGCCTGTTCTTTTACTCCTCCGGCAACAAATTCACCAGTATTTGCATCAACCGGCAGTTGACCCGACACATAAAGGAAGCCGTTTGCCTCCACCGCCTGGCTGTAAGGACCTACAGCTTTTGGCGCTTTCTCTGTAGCAATAACTTTTTTCATAATCATTAATTTTAGTTTATTGTATTTATAGTACTGTCAAAATCAAAAACCTTGGCCCCTGTCCCAGTAACTGGCGTTTTTCTTGTACTGCAGCAAATCTGCGAGTGCAGATGCCTTGGCATTTATCCTGAAACTCCAGCTCTCCCACATTCCGGATGGCACCCATGAAACAGACATGGTAAAACAGTGCAGGTCATATGTGGCACTCAACTGTGTTGTAGTAAGTGCCATCTTCATAAGGTCTATTCCAGTGTTTACATTGATACTCAAATCTTTTCCCAGGCTAGCCTGAGCAGAGAGCCCCAAGGTTTGGGTATGGTTGTGTTTTGTATTGAGAACACCTCCCACATTTGAATAGGACTTGCTGTAGGAGTAGTTGTAGTTCACATTCACCGACCAGGGATTGTCAGGATCCAGATAATAAACCCAGCCTCCGGGAATATACTCCCCTGTAACAGGGTGGTTGTATACCCTTACATATTGCGACCCATCCTTGGGCTTGCCATCGGGAAGGCCTTTTCCTGCCCCCCTCCTGCTTCCTTTACCGGAAAACTGGTAAGAGAATGATGCACTGGCATTTGTCAAGCGGGCCAAATGGCCCAACCCATTCTCCAAAAAATTCAGCTTGTTATACCTCTTTCCGTCATTGTCAACTGCATAAGGGTCCAGGTTAGCATTTGCATTGAATGCCAACGACCCGAATATGGTTGTACTCATGCTTGCAGAGATATTTGCAAGTTTCATGGAATCGGCAAGGAAATTATAGGAACTGGCAAAATTTAGGTTATCTATCAGTTTGATTTTCTTGAGGCCGCCATCGGTAGTATCTGTCTTGCTCACAACCTTTGCTTCAAAATTGTTTCCCAAAGAGAAGCTCATGGAAGCACTGCTACCTTTGGATGGATAGCCATACAACAAACTCTCATATATATTGTACTCCCTCTCCTGCTCCACACCGCTATTGTCTATATACCTCAAGGTCCTGTATCCATTGGATGGAGTACCCTGCTCCGGCCTGAAACTGAAACTCACTGCCGGTTTTACCATATGCCTTATGGTCCTTAGTTTGGATCTTGGACCAAAATTGAAAAGCCCGTAAATAGTGGTAGCCATGGAGAGGGATGCCGCAAAATCTGTAGTTGCCCCAAAATGGGAAAAGATGTCGCCAATCTCACTCTCTACCTTCCCGGTTTCCGAGTCGTAATATTTTTCATTTTTCTGGAAAAACCAGTTCATCCCGTAAGATACTCCCGGAGAAAACTGTATGTAATTGAAAAGATTGAATGTCGGCAATCCAATCTGGAAATTATGTTGCATCCCGCTCCTGAATTTCGAAAGGAAATCATCACCTCCAAAATCGCTTGCCTTGAAATTGACCTTGTTGTTCAGGTTGGAACTGTAGTTGAAAGAGATCTTCTCATAAAACTTCTCCTTTCCTGCAGCATCTTTCCTTTTGAAAGGAAATATCCGGTTCATTGTGAAGGTGAAGTTTGGAACAGTAAAAGCATACGAACTGTCCAAAGAATTCTGGCTATGCAATATATTTGCAGAGAGCGAAAAAGGTGTCCCCTGGAAAGTCTTGCCATAAGAGATGGAAGATGATATCTGGTTCTGTAGGCTTTGCTGAATATCATAGGAGTTGAACCTGTCGTTCATAGGGGTGGCAAAATTGACCGAAGCCCTGAATGATGTCCCGGGACGTGCTTTGGCATCCTGGGAGTGGCTCCACCTGACAGAGAAATCCTTGGACTGGTAAAAATCGGGAGCACCCTGCTCACCCACCTGGTTTACAGAATAGTTGATGCTAAGGTCCCCATTGTATTTGTAACGTTTCCTGTAACGCGAAGTGAGCATTGCATTCCAAGAACCAAGGGTATAAATGTCACCTGTCAAGGTAACATCAAAATGGTCTCCCAATACAAAATAATAGCCAAGACCCTTGAGCGAAAAACCTCTGGAAGCCTCATCATTGAAAGTAGGGATCAAAATGCCGCTGGCCCTTGTCATCTGGTTTGGAACAAATCCGAAGGGTAAAGCAAAGGGAGTCGGGACATCTTCCAGCACCATGTATGCAGGGCCAAAAACAGTGCTTCTGTTTGGTTGAGTCACAACCTTGGCATTAGTAAGCTGAAGGTAAAAATGGGGATGCTCATGGTCACAAGTGGTGTATTTTCCTCCCGAAATATTGATTGAATTATCAGGCATCTTTTTCAATCTGGTGCCATGCAGGAACCCCTCTGCCTCCTGTGTTATCATATTACTAATCAAGGCCTTTTTGGAGTCAAAATTATAATATACCGTCTCCATGGTATATTTTTCCGTACCCTCAGTCATCTCTGGCTTACCTTGCAAGACCCCGGCAGTATCCTTGATGCCGGAAGCAAAAACCGTATTGGTTTTCATATTGTAAGCCATATATGCAGACTTGAGTTCCAGGTTCCCGTACTTGACGTTCACATCTCCGTAATAATATATCATCCGCTCACCGCCGGAAAAATCTTCTACTATGGAATCCTTTGCGCCGGAGAAAGCCGGATACAGCAGAGAACCCTTTTTCTTTACAGAATCTGCAGAGATAATATTAAGGGAATCAGCTCTTTTTATATTAGAAGTATCTATTTGGACCAACTTGGAGGAATCAGGTGTTGTCTTAATGGTTGTATCCTGTTTACCAAACTTGTAGCTCCATATATCACGCGCCTCAGCACCCCCACTAACAAGAGAGCAAACAAGCACAAAAAGGGAGAGCAAGATCTTTTTTCTCAAAACCAAAATGGTATAAGGTTTAACAAAAATGTGTTACATTTGTGACCCACAAAGTTAATTATATTTAGCAACAATTATGCCTCGCAGAGCTCTTTTGGTTATTTTTTGCCTTATAGTACAAACCTGTGCAATTGCGCAGGAGAATTCCTCTGTGAACATAAAAAGGATTGTCATAGATGCCGGCCACGGAGGGAGAGACCCGGGGACAGTCAGCCCCGACGGAAGAGTAAAGGAGAAAGATATAACCCTTTCAGTGGCACTCAAGCTGGGAAACCTCATCAAAAAAAACCATCCGTCCATAGAAATTGTGTACACAAGGAAAACAGATGTGGCGGTAGCACTCTCCAAAAGGTCAGAGATTGCCAACAAAAGCAAAGCAGACCTCTTTATATCCATACATGTGAATGCAGCCAGGTCCAGGGCTGCATCCGGTTCCGAGACTTTTGTAATGGGTACTGACAAAACCAGCTCCAACCTTGAGGTATCAATGCTGGAAAACAGTGTGATTCTGTTGGAAGGTGACGATTACCACACCAAATACGAGGGTTTCAACCCCAACGACCCTGAGTCCTACATAGTATTCACCCTGCTCCAAAATGCATACCTGGAACAGAGCCTGCTCATGGCATCACTTGTGCAGAAACATTTTGGGAAAGGCCCAATAAAGGTAAACAGGGGAATAAAACAAGCCCCGTTCCTTGTATTGTGGAAAACGAGCATGCCATCTGTCCTGATAGAGTTAGGATTCATCTCCAACAACAACGATTACAAAGTTTTAAGTTCAACCAAAAACCACGACCGGTTTGCAGAACTCATATACACCGCCTTTGAAGAATTCCGCAGTCAATACGACAAAGGATACAACAACCTGGATTATGTCACACCATCCTCTGCAAACAGTGATGTGAAACCAACCTACCAAGACACTCATTACAGGGTACAAATCTTTTCAGGAAAAAACATTATCCCGGCAACCTCAAGGGAATTCAAAGGAGAAACAAACATTGGCCAAATACAATCAGGGACAATTTACAAATACACAGTTGGCAAGTATTCCACATTGGAAGAGGCAGAGAGAGCAAAAACACGAATACGGAAAAAATTCCCCCAAGCTTTCATAATAAAGGTGAGCAACGGTAAAATTGTTCCACTTTAAAACAAAACCAATTTACAAACAATGGCAGCATTCAAGTTAAGCAAAGAACAAAAGATAGGTCTCTTCTCAATACTGACCTTGGTTTCACTCTATATTGTTGTGAACTACCTCAAAGGAAAAGACCTTTTTAGCAACAGGAACACTTACTACGCCATATACCACAACGTAGAGGGACTCACCCCCACAGGACCGGTATATATAAGAGGTCTCAAGGTAGGCACCGTAGAGACCATTGAGTACAACGCAACCAATGACAATTTCACTGTCACAATGAAATTGAAAAACCAGTATGCAATACCTGCGGACTCAAAGGCCCAGTCATATAGTGCAGACCTTTTGGGTACAAAAGCTATCAGGATAGATATGGGAGATTCCGGACAATTCCTTGGCAACAAAGATACCTTGGCCACCTCATCCCAAGGAGGGATGATAGAGATGCTGGCATCTGAATTCATCCCGCTCAAGGATGACATTTCCAATCTGCTTTCAACCCTTGACTCTACACTGGCAAATGTAAACTCAATGATGGACCAACAAGCCAAGGACAACATTTCTCAAGCCCTCAAGAACCTTAACGCCACATTGGCAAACACAGCAAAAGTCACAGGCACTCTCAGCCAAAATGGCCCCGAGATTACACAAATCATAAACAATGTAAAAGAGATTACTGCAAAACTTGACACCGGGACAACTTCTTTAAACAGGGGGTTGGAAAACATGGCACAAATTAGCGATTCCCTAAAAAAAGCAGACATCACCGGCACTTTGAATTCATTGAAAGGACTGCTGGACCAACTGCAAAATCCGGATGGCAGCATAGGGAAATTGATGTATACCGGCTCTTTGCACAACTCTGCAGATTCCCTTATAAGGGAAATAGAAAAGCTTGTTGACAATATTAATAAAAACCCTAAAAAATATTTGAAAATTAGTGTTTTTTAATTGAAATTTTTATTATATTTTGCTGTTTTTTAATATTTTAAAAATCTTAAAAAATATTTCCTTTTTTTACGATTGAAACACAATCGATTGTATATTTTTTCTATTTTCCAATAGTTTTTTTCTTTTTTTAACAAGAATTTATCCCCAAATTTGTTTTCAAACTTAACCTTCACTCAAAATATGACTGATGCCAAACATACCCTGGTGTGGAATAATTGTCTGCGTATAATTCGCGATATTATCCGGCCACAAAGCTTCAGGACATGGTTTGAGCCAATACAGGCAGTTAAGCTTAACGGATCTGTACTAACAATAGAAGTTCCATCTAATTTTTTCAGAGAGTACCTGGAGGAGCATTACATAGACCTTATAGGCAAATCACTGAAAAGAGTCCTTGGAAAAGAGGCAAAGCTGGAATACAACGTAAAGGTTGTATCGGGAGAAGACTTAGTAACATTTCCACAGCAACCTGCCGGGGAAATCAAAAACAAATCGGTACCATACCCCAACCAGGCTCTTAACATCACCAATCCTTTTGTAATCCCCGGTCTCCAGCAGCTGGAAATTGACCCTCAGCTAAATTCACAGTACTCCTTTGACAATTTCATCGAAGGAGAGTGCAACCGCCTGGCCCGCTCTGCAGGCCTGAACATTGCACAAAACCCCGGGAAAGGAACCTTCAACCCACTGTTCCTGTACGGCGGTTCTGGAATGGGAAAGACACACCTTGCCCAAGCAATAGGAATTGCAATAAAAAAACAGTTCCAAGAAAAAATAGTCCTGTATGTGAGTGCAAACAGGTTCATGACACAATATATGGATGCCACTACAGTTAAAAACAAACTGACTGACTTCCTGCACTTCTACCAAATGATAGATGTGCTCATCATAGACGATGTCCATGAATTCTCTGGCAAAGCGGGAACACAAAATGCATTTTTCCATATATTCAGTCACCTGCACTC
>Ga0334899_1002439_pt1 | contig 14819 bp, 18 predicted proteins | sample GraSluR3_MG_FD_207219 | JGI IMG/M metagenome (GOLD analysis project Ga0334899, IMG submission 207219) | Sludge microbial communities from methane-producing bioreactor in Wageningen University, Netherlands - Granular Sludge_8_08-R3 | ecosystem: Engineered > Bioreactor > Anaerobic > Unclassified ... | reverse complement strand
CAAAACCCTTTTTACTTGATCTGGGGTTTTATTTGATTGTTTTTACTCGATTTGGTAATTTTCAAACAAATACGTAATGAACGGGTTATGATCTGATCTAAAAACCTTTTTTCAAAGCATCAGCCACCAAACTTGCCACTGAAACGTTACTTACTTCTGATTTGAGGGTGTCTGTTCCCACCACATCATGAGCTCCAGCTGCAAATATCTTCAACAGGGCGTCCTCAACTAAGACTGGGTGCACACAGCTAACCACTATCCTCCTGGCACCATGTTCTTTTAAGATGCCACAGGCATTGACAATGGTTCCTCCGGTACTGATGATATCATCAATGATAACCACATCTCTACCATCAACATCTAGATTTTTAGGTTTGGTCTCTACCTTCTCAGGTGATATACGAATTTTCTCCAGATAATCTGATTCACAGTTCAACAGGTTAGATATTTCCTGAGCAAAACCTAGAGCACCCTTATCTGGTGCTACAATTACTGGATCATCAACATTATCTTCCACATACTGGGCTATGGTGGGCATAGCAGACAGGTTATAGGTAGGAATGTTGAAAAGATCACATATACTATTCTCATGGAGGTTTATACTGTAGACTTCACTGGCACCTGCATATTGTATCAAATCACATACCACATCTGCAGATACAGCTTCTCCAGGATTAAAACGTTTCTCTTGCCTACCATAACCAAAATAAGGTATCACGGTGCGTATATTAGTTATGCCCATGCTACGAATGGTTTTAAGGATTAGAAAGAGTTCCATAAGATTTTCATCTTGAGGGTAGCCAGTAGATTGCACTACTATTACTCCCTCTTCAACATCACCTTTGATCCGAATGTAACGTTCTCCATCAGGAAATTTTCGACTTTCAAGGGGACAAAGCACATCATCCATTTCATGGGCAATATTTGCTGCCAGTTTCTGGGAAGAAGATCCTCCGATTATCATTAAAATCACCATAAATTGATTAAAATATTACTAAAGATTCTGAATAGTTTATTTCAACTTCCAGGGCTATTAGTGCCATGGGAAGAAGCTGTCAGATTTTAACTTTCACTTTTAATTATTTGTTAACTTTATTAATAAGCTTCCCATAACATAGGTTAAATACAAGCCTAAAGAGGTAGCTCAATGCACGAATTATCCATGGCAGAAGCCATAGTGGAAACAGTACTTGACGTTGCAAAGAAAAATGACGCCCAGGAAATAGTAGAAGTCACAATTGAAGTGGGAGAACTTACCATGCTCAATCCAGAGCAGGTTAGATTCTTACTAGGTGTCTTGGTTGAGGACACACTCCTTGAAGATGCAGAAATCATAATTGAAGAGGTTCCAGTTGAGATTAAATGTCGAAACTGTGAATTTACAGGATTAGCCAATACTGATGGTTCTGATCATTATCTAGCTATTGTATTATGTCCTAAATGCGATGAAAGGAATGTGGAAATCTTGAAAGGAAGGGAATGTAACGTTAAAACAATTAAAATTGAAAAAAGTGATGAAGATGCATAAAATTGCAGAAGTGGAAGTTCAACATGACATAATGGTGGCTAACCGTAAATTAGCTCGGAAAAATCAGAAAATGCTGGATAATAATCAAGTTTATGCCGTTGATGTTGTAGGGGCCATAGGATCCGGAAAAACAACCCTTATCGAGGCATTAATTGATGCCATGGACCATAGTATAGGGGTTATTGCCGGTGATGTTATTAGCAAATATGATGCTGGTAGATTTGAAAAGCATGAAGTACCAGTGGTAGGATTGAACACAGGTAAAGAATGTCATTTAGATGCTCATCTGGTGGAACACGCCTTTCATGATTTGCCTCTGGGAGATATTGACCTATTATTCATAGAAAATGTAGGTAACCTTATATGTCCAGTGGACTTTGAACTGGGTAGTCATATGCGTATGGTAGTTATCAGTGTCACTGAAGGAGATGACACTGTGGAAAAACATCCTCTGATATTTCAGGATGCCGATCTAGTGGTGATCAACAAGGTAGATCTGGCTGATGCAGTGGGTGCTGATTCAGATAAAATGGTCAGTGATGTTAAAGAAATAAACCCTGATGTTCAAGTTATCAAAACAAGTTTAAAAACTGAAAAAGGTTTTGATGAGGTAATGGAAGCCATAGAAATTTTCATAAATCAGGATTGAACAAAAATAGGTATGGTGATGGGTTGAAAATATGGATCGACATAGTTAACGCCCCGCATGCAAGGTTTTTCCAGAGTATAATCCGTTACCTGGAAGATCAGGGTGAAGAAGTTTTTGTCACCACCCGTAAGTTCGGGGATGTGCACAGGCTCCTGGATCTATTTGGAATTGACTATCAAATGGTGGGATGGCATGGAGTCACACTAGCAGAAAAACTCATCCGTAGTACTCAGAGGGCTTATGAACTTTCACAGATTATAAGTCGTGAAAAACCGGATGTAGCAGTTTCAAAACACTCTATTGAACTTCCCCGGGTTTCTTATGGTCTTAAGATCCCCAGTGTTTTTATTCTGGATAATGAACATGCCATAGCTGCTAACAAACTCACACTACCTCTCTGTGACAGGATCATACTCCCTGAAGTAATCAAACCTGAGAGTGTGGTGCGTTGTGGTGCGGATCCAGACCATCTGCTGCCTTACAACGGTACATCTGAGCTTACCCATCTTGTTGATTTCCAATACAATCCCCATATATTTCAGGATCTTAAATTAAACCTTAAAAAGGAAAAAACCATATTAATGCGGCCTGAACCATCACTAGCTTCCTATCTGGAGGCGGATTGTCGTAAAACTGTACTATCTCCTATTGTAGAGGCCCTGGAGGATCAGGCTAACATTCTAGTTATACCTAGATTCAGGGAACAGCAACAAATATTTGAGGATGATGATAAGATAACTTTGATAAATCCTCCTGTGGATACTTTCAGCCTGATGAAAGCCTGTGACCTTGTAATAGGAGCAGGTGGAACCATGAACCGGGAATCTGCCCTTCTGGGAACTCCTGTAATCTCCTGTTATCCTGGCACTTTACTATCAGTGGATGCTTATTACATAGAAAAAGGACTTATGAAACGATCCACACGTCCTGATGAGATTATAGAAATGGCCAGAGAACTTCTTAGGGATGACCATTATCATCCAGAACTTTCAACTGATGACCTTTTTAAGATAATCATTGATAACATTTATCAGGCTGGAAATGGCTAAAAGAAGGTTAAAAATAGTTTCTTCTTATAAAAACTCTAAATGGATCAGAGTATTGCCCTCATTTTTTTTGATTAATGGAATTGATAAACATTAATAGAAAATAGGAAAGTTATCAAAATGTTATCAAATTATTCTAAAATGAGATCTACGCTAGATCTGATGGATAATTTCGAAAATAGTTAAGTTTAGAAAACAGTTACAAAATAGGTTTTTAGGTAAAACCAGTTTTTTAGATTATTTACATAGTTATATGGAACAATTTCAGACAAAAAGAGTGTTAATTAATGGACTGGCCGGGATTTGAACCCGGGGCCTCCGCCATGCCAAGGCGACGCTCTACCAACCTGAGCTACCAGCCCACTAATAGCACTTATTCTTTCCGGTATTTAAACTTAATGCTGCTTTACAGTAGAAGAAAATATTACACGATTTTTGAATAACGTATGATCCTCACAAAGCTTTTAAATAGGTGCCTTATAAAGTATATAAAATATGATTAACGATCTGGGAGTAGGGATCATAACTCCTTTTATTTAATCAAAAATATCAAAACATTAAGTTCAAAAACATTAAGTCAAATTTATCATGATGAAAGTATCAAAAATTAAGTTCATCAAAATCAAATCATTAAATCAATTCAAATCAAAAACAATTAAATTTAATATAAAATAGTTTATTTCAATTGAATTTATCAAATTAAGGTAAGCTGAATATTATACTTTACTGATATGCCTTTTTATTTGAATTAAAGGGAATAAGATATCATTTTAGTTAGGAACGTTTGGACTGGAGGAATAATATACTATGGCGTTAATTGCCCACAATCACTTGCAGTATATCATTGAAATAGCAGTTATAATTCAGATAGGAATAATTTTCATTTTGAATCTAGCTCCAATGGCTTTAAATCTGGTTCTCCTGGTGGCAATGATCTTGGCAGCAGGATTCGCTTTAATGTTCGGAGTGGATGCCCTCTTTTTATTCATACCTGGCTTCACCCACTCGGAATACACCCATCCCTATGGACCCCTGGCTCTCCTGGCTGTGGTTACCATAATGGCAGCTATACCTATTATGAAAGAGGCCGGGATAAACACCAGAAGTCTTAAATTATACATGGGGGGTATTATATTATTCATAACCATTGCAGGAGGATTAATGCACAGATCTTTCCTTTTATTTTGGTTATTTGGGCTTTTCATAGGATTTTTTATTATTTCCAAGTCGTTCCGCCAGCAATCTGTATTCACGGTTAAGAGAATAATCTTAGTGGTGGCAGCAGCTGTCATTGGCTTTGGATCACTGGAACTACTATCTCGGGTTCTGGAAATGAGTATACTCAGCCCAATTCTCAGGCTTACCCGAATAGAAAATTATGCCACTGCCAGTGTGGAAATGGTAATTAAAAACACCACTCTCTTTGGTCACCAGCTGGGTTCCTGTTACTGGGGAGATGCATGTTTAGGAGGGTCTGATGGTTATATATCATTGCCAGTGACTTTGATCACTTTGTTCGGATTACCTTTCCCCATATTTTACGGTATCCTGGTAACTCAGAAAGACGTTATTGATTACATGCTTCCAGGTATATTTGGTGTGGCTTTTGACTTTGGCTACCTTTTCCTGATCTTCTTACTGGGATGGTGTATTTTTGTAATGTACACAGGTTTCCGCATACTTCGAGTTTACAGAAGAAGGAGAGAAAATGGAGATAAAGATTGTTTAGGAAGAGAAGCTTTACTCATAGGATCATTAACCGCCTTCATTGCCCAGGCAACCATAGGACTGTTCCTGATAAACCGTTCCATTAATGGAACAGCTCTTCTGACATTCATTGTACTAAGTGCCCTGGTGGTGGGGCATATAGTTTTAGTAAAGAAGAAATAATAAGTTAAAGTGAGAGAGAGGAAGAATATACATGAAAAAAGCCATTATATTATTAGGATGTCCAGAATCACCATCTCAAACTCCACTAGCAGTTTATGCAGCCTATAAATTAACTGATATGGGCTATCAGGTTTCAGTGGCCAGTACACCATCAGCCAAGAAATTGGTGGAAGTATCTGACCCTGAGGAACACTACGTGCAGAACAAAATCGACATAGAATCCTGCCTAGATGAATTAAATCAGGGAGATTACGATTTTCTTTTAGGATTTGTGGCTAAAGATGCCGCAGTTAGCTACTTCGTAACCTTTTACCATATACTCCAAACTAAAAGCCTGGCTTTAGTCTTCCACCGTGACCGGGAAAAGATGGAATACTTTGAAAACACAGTCAAAGAAAATACTGAAGCAGATATTACCTCTGCAAGAGCTTACCATAACCCCACACCTCTTAGAGTACGTTTAGACAGAGCACTGGAAAAAATGGAAAAATCAGATAAAAGGAACCAAGAGAACAAAAAGGATAAAACGGAGGATTCCTAATGTTTTGTCTTGACATTTACCTTCAAGAGTCTGAAGACTATGAAATACACATGACTCGAGCAGGATTCAAGGATTGTGCACGTTTCATAGAAGATAACGCTCCAGAAGTAGTCCATGTTAAACCTGGAGAAAAAATTGTTGGAGCTCGTATAATTGGAGTGCCACCAGTGCCCATTGGTATTAATGAGGAGAAAGGAACCATAATGATTCCTTACACTAAACCATGCTATGGAACAGCAACCGTTGAAATACCAGTACCTCCAGAAGAAAGGGAGAAGATCAGGGCAGTTAAAATATAGATTAATTCTTTAATTTCTCATTTTTTACTCCATCATCATTTCCTATCCGTCTTTTTAGGTCATATCATTCCCTTTCATTTATTCTGCAATCCATTTAACCCGTAATCATTTTTATCTATAATCCCTTTCATTTTATCCTTTAATTAATCTAAATTTTATCACTAGCCAAATCTTCCAAAATCAAGCATTTTAGTTTTTATTTTTCAACTTCAGAACTTGATAATGTCTTTGGGCTTTAAATTACTTTCCCAATCCCAGAAGTGAGCTTCACCACTGGAAACCCTGAATAACACCAGATTAGGACTTTCAGGTGTGAGTCCGAATTCTTTCAAAAAGGGCCGGTCATTGATTATTTTCTTTTTCATTTCTATATCTTCTATGAATTCAATTGCACCAGCTACTCTTAACATGATCCCAGCCATATCATCTGGCTGGAAAAAAGCCAACTCCACATTTGGATTCTCCTCCAGTTGCCTTACCATATCTTTCATAGTGGCAGTTTGGAAATAAAAACCAGTTTCATCCGCAAACCACATTCCCATACCCCTCACACGTGGCTGATTTCCATCAGCAGTTGCCAACCACGCAACAGGATTCTCATTGGCAAATTTTACACAGTCTGAAAATTCCATAGTAATTATCCCTCCTACATTTATATCAAAATATTATCAATACATAGATCCTGTTTTCTTCTTTTATGCTTTTTTTTATCACAGTAAATTGATTCTTCACACTAAATTGGAATGGAAATTGATACTAACTCTCTGGTTTTGACTTCTAGATTATATTTTTAGTTCGACTTAGGTGTAATGGATGTTTAACTCTATTGATTCTAGTTGATTGATTTTATATATCGAGAGAGCCATATTCAGATAAGGTATATTAATTGTGAAAAGTGGCATGTGAATAAATAAAAAAATCCACTAAAAAGAATTAAAAGGAAATATATAGAGGTTTATCATGTTAACCACCGTGGTTGGAAGTTATCCCTGTCAAGCTCAGGAACCTGCATCCTTTACTTCCAAATTAGCATCTCTTTTGGGGAGTTATGACCCGTACCAATCTGCTGTGGAGTGTGCAGTTAAGGAACAGGTTACTGCAGGTATAAATATAATATCTACTGGTCAAGTACGGGGGGATATGGTGGAAATATTTTCCCGTGAGATAACTGGAATGGCCTGGGAGGAGGGAACCTCCAAGATCAAGGGCAAAATACTCCCTTTGAACCATCCCATCGGCGTAAATGATCTTGAAACCGCCATTAAAACTGCTAAAAACATGTCCAGTGATTTCAAAGAGAGTGACAAGATCATTAGCAACGGAAAATTTCAGGAAGATGCCAGGGGAGTTAAAGGAATCATCACAGGCCCCACTACTCTGATTTTATCATCACGTATGGAAGGATTTTACAATGTGGAGGAAAGAGGGAAAGCCATCATTGATCTGGCTTATGCCCTTAATCGAGAGGCCAAATACTTAGAAGGTGCTGGAGCAGCTATGGTTCAGTTTGATGAACCATTCTTATCCACAGGAATGGCAGATATCAAAACATCTTTTAAAGCTATTAAAATTGCTGTAGAAGGTCTAACTGTGCCTTTAGCCATGCATGTGTGTGGGGATGTATCCCAAATTTTTGGGGAAATCATCAAATTCCCGGTAGATGTGGTGGACTGTGAATTTGCAGGTATAGAAAAAAACCTCAAAGTCCTGGAAAACACAGATCTTAAAGGTAAGAAAATAGGTTTTGGATGTGTTGACACCAAAACTGAAAGGGTGGAAACTCCAGAAGAAATTCATGAACTTCTGAAAAAAGGAGTTGAAATGGTTGGAAAGGAGAATATGCTTGTTGATCCTGACTGTGGAATGCGTATGCTGCCCAGAAAGGTGGCTTATCAGAAATTGAAAAATATGACGGAGGCAGTAGAATGGCTATCCTGATTAGGGTTCCCACCATAAAATCGGGTTGGGAAACACTGGTTAAGAGAATAATGCAGAAAGGTGCGGAAATAAAAGATGAGAGGGGATCTTTAACACTTGAACTTCGCAACACAGTGGTTGCTGTAAACAGACCACTGGAACTGGCTATCCCTGATGGTTATTTTTGGAGTGGAGAAAAACTGGAAATCTATGCTGAACAATTCCTGAGTGATGATAAGCAAGGATTTGTTTATACTTATGGAAACCGGTTAAGGAAACATTTTGAGGGAATTGATCAGATAAATGAGGCTATAAAACGCCTTAAAAACTGTAGAGAATCACGTAGAGCTATATCTGTTACTTGGGATCCTCCTACTGATACTAAACAGGAGGAAGTGCCCTGCATGATACTGGTAGACTTTAAAATCAGGGAAGGAAAACTACATACCACTGGATTATGGCGTTCCCATGATATTTATGGGGCCTGGTTTCCCAACGCAGTGGGGTTAACTCATTTATCCAGGTACGTTGCAGAAGAAGTGGGAGTGGAAGTTGGAACCCTTACCATACACTCCATTAGTGCACATATCTATCAGGTGAACTTTGAAGAAGCTTTAAGGGTTTAACTACAGAATTTTTAAGGGATTAATTCCTTTTTTTATTAATTTTCTTGGGGATTGAAAAAATCAAATAAAAAAGCTTAAAAATCCCAGTAGATTAAAAGGAATTTAATGGATATATAATTTGGGTAAGGATTATAAGTTAGGGATATATGTCCATTGAATCTTACTTTCATTGGAGATGATTAGATGGTAAGTGTCAATTTAGAAGCTAAAAAAACAGTAGATTTAATGATTGAGAATGCCGACGACCTTAAGATTGCAGTTCACAAACTGGAAAATGGTTCTACAGTTATAGATGCAGGAGTTAATGTAACTGGAAGTTTCAAAGCAGGAGAACTTTACACTAAAGTTTGTCTGGGGGGACTGGCTGAAGTGGGAATATCCATCCCTGGAGACCTCTCTGAAAGCTTCGCTCTACCCTCCGTAAAAATAAAAACACATGAACCAGCCATATCAACCCTGGGATCCCAGAAAGCAGGATGGTCTGTAAGTGTGGGTGACTTCTTTGCCCTGGGCTCTGGCCCTGCAAGGGCTCTAGCCTTAAAACCCGAAGAAACCTATGAAGAAATTGGTTACATAGATGAAGCAGACCTGGCTATACTTACCCTAGAAGCTGATGTGCTTCCAAGTGAAGATGTCACTGACTACATAGCACAAGAGTGCAAAGTCAAAGCTGAAAATGTTTACGTACTAGTAGCCCCCACATCTTCCCTGGTTGGATCTATACAGATAGCAGGAAGAGTGGTGGAAAACGGAACCTACAAAATGCTGGAAGCATTACACTTTGATGTTAACAAGGTTAAACATGCAGCTGGAATAGCTCCCATAGCTCCAGTGGATCCTGACGGCCTGAAAGCCATGGGAAAAACCAATGATGCTGTTTTGTTCGGGGGTAGAACCTACTACTATGTTGAGTCAGAAACCAAGGATGATATTAAAGCCCTGGCAGAGAAATTACCATCCTCTGCCGCAGATGGATATGGAAAACCATTTTATGATATCTTTAAAGAAGCTAACTTCGACTTCTACCAGATCGATAAAGGCATGTTTGCCCCGGCAGAAGTGGTTATAAACGACCTGACCACGGGAGAATTATTCCGTGAAGGGTTCGTTAACGTGGAATTATTAAAGAAATCATTTGGAGTGTAGAAACAATTCTACACATTCATATATACTCTTTTTTTCCCAAATAATTTTTTTCTAAATAAAATCTAATTATAAAATAAACACTTCCTTCATAAACAATTCTAAAAGATAAGAATAAGTAAATCAATAGAAATTTAATGACATTAAACAAATAATATTTAGTGGGTTAACCCTTCTAGATAAGTGTGATACCATGAAGATTGGAATCTGTGATACTACTTTCGCCCGTTACGATATGGCCTCTGCCGCTATAAATGAGATAAAACAACATGTAGGTAATAATAAAATAATTAGAAGAACAGTTCCTGGTGTTAAAGACCTTCCTGTGGCCTGTAAAAAGCTGATTGAAGAAGAAGGTTGTGAGGTGGTAATGGCCCTGGGAATGCCAGGACCAGAAAAAATGGATAAAACATGCGCCCATGAGGCATCCACCGGATTAATACAGGCACAACTCATGACCAACACCCATATCCTTGAAGTGTTTGTCCACGAAGATGAGGGTGCAGATGAGAAGGACCTCAAATTTCTGGCAGATAACCGGGCCAGGGAACATGCACAGAATCTGGTTAAAATGTTCTTCAAACCAGGGTCTCTGGAAAAAGAGGCAGGCATGGGCATGAGAGAAGGACACCCTGATAAAGGACCTCTTTAATAAATATTCATAATTTAAGGAGCATTTTAACTCATAAAACTTACAATTCAAATAAAATTCCTAACTCAAATTTTATTTATCCAAATATTATAAAAAAATCGTTTTAGTTAAAACTTTTTTTATTAATCTCATCCATTATTTTTTTTATCAATGATTACTGTCTTTTATTAGTAATCTCTGTTTTAAATAATCTCCATTTAAAATCAATAAATAAAGCAATTAAATTTTATAATAGGGAGTTTGCAATGTTTTCATCACTCATAACGCAGTGCTTCAGTTGGTGATAGTCTTGAAGCTCGATATGCTGGATATAACCCTCCAATGACTCCTACTAAAATGGCAACTCCCAATCCTTTAATAAAGGTTGAACTGGTATAAACAGGTTCTATGAATCCTCCCATTGAAGGTAAGAGCAATATAAGATTTACAGCCACAACTCCCATGATGATGCCGATAAAAGCGGCTAAAAGAGTTAATACTAAAGATTCACCCATAATCATGGTTAGAATTCTACTATCTTTCCATCCTACAGCTTTCAAGACCCCTATCTCTCTGGTTCTTTCATATACAGACATAACCATGGTGTTAACCACACCAATACCTCCTATTAATATAGCAAGGAGTGATATGGCCCATGATGCAGTGTCAATACTACTTAAACCCTGATTCACCCTGTTGAAATCATCAACACTTTTAATGGTGGTTAATTCATTTTCATAAGTCGTTTCTATACTGCTGGTTACATCGGAAAGCTGAGCATCATTTTGAATCTTAACAAAGATCATGGTAACCTTTCCCTGGTTATCAGTAAGGTTTTGTAGTTTAGCCAGATCCATGAAAGCACCTCCATCCTCCCACATGTTACCAGTTTCATAAATCCCGGTGATCTTGAAATCCTCACCAAAAAGAGTAATAGTATCTCCCACATGTTTATCCAGGCTTTGAGAACCCCTTTTACCAAGAATAAGTTCATTTTCACCATTATCACCGAACACAGCTCCCTCCTGGAGGTTAATATTTGCCAACCCCAACTTATCCTGGCGTATTCCCATCAGAATAAAAGGACTTCCATCCAGGCTGTAAGTATTAATGAGAACACCCACAGCATCCTTAACTCCATCAGTATTCTGCACATCATCTACATAGGATTGGTTTATAGTACTACTGAAAAAACCCCCAGAGTTGGCTTTGGTAACGGTAAAATCAGATCCACCAGCCTTTAAAGTGTTTTCTGTGGATGCTTTAAGACCATCAGTCACAATACCCAGAGCCACAATAGTAGCGATTCCTATGGCGATTCCTACTATGGCCAGTATACTTCGGGTTTTGTTCCGAAATGGATTCTTAATGATGAAAGTGAAAAAAGACATATTAAATTAATATGTTTTCTATGATAGTTATAATGATCTTTATATCCTCTTACTTGTTTTCAACTCTAAATTACCCAATAATTACAATTATTTATAAATATGATAATTATGAAACAAGAAATTAAATATTAGATATTAATTAAGGTGGTGGGGCTAAAAATGAAAAACGTTTTTATTATAGGAATAGTAGTTATAAGTTTGGTTTTGTCTTGTTCAGGATGTACCAGTAACAACACCACTCAAATTTCTGAAAACATAGGTATGAATTAGTGTATGAAGTACAGTATTCTAAATTTTTCATACATTTCATTACCCTACAGAACTCTTTCCAATGTTAATTTTTCATAAAGATCAAATAGTACTTTTTGGTTATCTTTTAGACTAAATGAAATAAATCTCTGCGGAAAATTATATATGAAAAAAAGAAGATAAATTAACATTGATTAAGATTTAAAGGGGATGAAAAGATGAAAGAAGACGTTTTTTATGGTAAAGGCATGGCTCATGTTAAAAAAGACTATCCAGATATCTTTAAAGCAGTAGTGGAATTAAATGAAGCAGCTTACACAGGTAAAGTTTTGGACTATCGCACTCAGAAACTCATTGCTCTTGGAATAACTGCTGCTGCTTCTGATGACCGGGCCATGAAAAAGCAGATGATGAGTGCCATGAGAGAATTTGACATCACCAAAGACGAGATTGTCGACGTCCTGAGAGTGGTTCTTTTAACTTCTGGTAACCCACCATTCACTAAAGCGATGAAAATTCTCTATGATATAACAGAATAACTCCATATTTTTTTTTATTCTTTTGAATAGATGGTAGGTTTGGCACTGAATATTATTATTAAGCGTAGAATATTCAATATTAATCTATTCTAGAGAACAGAGTAGATTATATTCTGCATGATAACATGAATGAACTCCTTGAATTATTGGAAGGTGGGGATATCCGTTCAGATGGACACGCCGATGAAGTGGCATCTGATGTAATCCAGAACACCGAACTATTTCAACTACTATTGGATGGTCTAGAAGAAGATGATAATGATCTTGTCAGGGGGAGAACTGCCCATGCCCTGGAAAAGGTTTCTAGAATACATCCAGAACTTTTTAAAGGACTTTTAAACCAACTTATAGAACAAGCACTGGAAGATAAGTTGCCAATGGTCCGATGGCACCTGGCAATGTTATTAGTGAACCTAGAACTTTCCCCTCAGGAAACAGATAAGGTAATATCAGCTTTATGTATTTTTCTGAATGATGAGAGTGTTTTTGTTAAGTCATGGGCTATATCCGGCTTAACTATTCTGGCACAGCAGAAGCCGGATAAAAATGAAGCAATAACTACTAAAATCAAAGTTTTGAAGGATCATAAGAGTGCTGCAGTTAGAAATAGGGTTTCCAAGGCATTGAAAGTTCTAGAAGATGGTGAGACTCTGCCTAAGGGTTGGTCAAAAAGAGGTATGTGATACTTCACTTAAATGTACTTAAAATTTAATTATTTATTTTCGTTCTAAAAAGGACATTGTCAGATTTTTACGTTGTTCAATTTCTTTTCTTTTCATTTTCATTTTCTTACTTTCTTTAAACACGTTTCCGATGGTATAAATATATTTCTCACCGTCATCACTTAAACAGTAGGTTCCGTGTTGTATTTTTTCGATTAATCCTGTATTTTTCAGTTGGGTGAGATGGTTCGCCAGAGCGGATTTTTTAAGGTCCATTTCATCAAGCAAAGTTCGAAAGTTCAGGGGACCATTCCATAACAGAATTAAAATTTTTAACCTACCAGGATTCCCTATTGCCTTTAAAATAGGAATAATTTCATCAAATGATTTTAAGAGAAACTCTTGTGAAGGTTTCGAATCATTTTTTTTATCCATAGTAACCATTAATTTTTTAGTTAAATAAATATTTTCCTCTAAACAGCATGTATCTTTTTCATATCACTTTTTTTCATTAGATTAATGCAATATTCTGAATAATCAATGCACGAAAATATCATTAAGTTCATTTAATAGTGGAATATTATTCCGTAAAAAAATAAATTTATATGTTATGGCCTCCAGATAATATACTCAGGCAAAAATGAAAAGGGAGAATAAGATAGATGGAAATTAAACCAAAAACCATTGAAGAGAAACAGGTGGCCAGCATAACCTATACTGGACCTGTAGAAGACATGGGTGAGCTAATTGGAGAATTAACAGGCTGGTTAGTAAGTAAAGGATTGAAAATAACTGAACCTCCTTTTGTAGTTTATTACACCAGCCCTATGGATGTTCCACCAGAGAAAATGGAATATGATGTGGGGATACCTTTCCACGGTAAAGCACAAGATGAGGGCAGAATCAGAATAAGGATAATGCCTCAGCATCATGTTTTATTTGTTGTACATAAAGGACCTTACCAAGAAATAGAGGCAGCCTATGGGATGATGATGGAACACATTATGAAGGAAAGTAAGGAGATGATCGGTGCTCCGCGGGAAATATATCTGAATAATCCGATGGAAGTTCCTGAAAACGAGCTTATAACAGAATTGCAGTTTCCTATTGTTCCAGAATCAATTATGGGAGAAATAACCAGCAATATAGAATTTTATGACATCAGCGAGCTTCAGGAAACATTTAAGGTCTTTAAAATTGGTCAGGTTAAAAACAATAATGCAAAAACTTACCTGGAGATCTTGGAACCTTACAGGCCGGCATTGAAGAATTTGGAGGATTTCAGTCATGTCATGATATTCTGGTGGGCAGATAAGTTCGATAATGATAAATATCGAACGGCTTTACGCACTAAACCTCCATATGCTATGGATAGGTTAATTGGTGTATTTGCAACCCGTGCAGAGTATCGCCCTAACCCCATAGCAGTTACCACTTGCAGGGTAATGAGTGTCCATGAAAATGATGGAATAGTAGAAATATCAAGTGTAGATGCCTTTGACGGCACACCAATTATTGATTTAAAACCATACGTGGCTTCATTTGATAGAATAAAGGAACCAAAACTTCCCAATTGGCTTTCTTTTTTATGGCCTGAATGGAAAGGAGAATATTAGGTAATATTTTTATCTTGATGAAGTGAGTAGCAAAAATTTCAAATATTAATGCAGGAGGTGATACTAAACATATTATCCCACGTCTTAACAAA
>Ga0334899_1002431_pt1 | contig 14840 bp, 9 predicted proteins | sample GraSluR3_MG_FD_207219 | JGI IMG/M metagenome (GOLD analysis project Ga0334899, IMG submission 207219) | Sludge microbial communities from methane-producing bioreactor in Wageningen University, Netherlands - Granular Sludge_8_08-R3 | ecosystem: Engineered > Bioreactor > Anaerobic > Unclassified ... | reverse complement strand
GCAAGCAGCGAGTCGGCTTACAGGCTAGTGGTTTGGAACCATTGGAGCACAGCGAGGGGACTATGATCGTGATAGGCGAGCGGACCAATGTCGCCGGATCGAGAAAGTTTGCACGATTGATTCGAGAAAGAAAATTCGACCAGGCTCTCAGCATTGCGCGAAAACAGATCGATGAGGGTGCTGCGATCATCGACATCTGCATGGACGACCCCATGATCGATCCGGTCGAAACCATGGTCACCTTTTTGCGCCTTGCCTCTGCAGAACCCGAGATCGCGCGTGTACCGTTCATGATCGACTCCTCGAATTGGGTAGTCATCGAATCTGCTCTTAAAGAGGTGCAGGGGCGAGCCATTGTAAACTCGATCAGCCTCAAGGAGGGTGAGCAACGCTTCATTGAACGAGCTCGACATATCGCTCGAATGGGAGCTGCGATGGTGGTCATGTTGTTCGATGAACAAGGGCAGGCAGATACCTATGAACGAAGGTGTACGATAGCAGATCGAGCATATAGGCTCCTTATAGATGGGGGTATCTGTAGACCCGAGGATATCATCTTCGACCCGAATGTGTTGGCCATAGCTACCGGAATGGATGAACATGATCGGTATGCAAGCGACTTCATCCGAGCCGTATCCTGGATATCCAACCGGTTTCCCCGTGTATCGATCAGTGGCGGCGTGAGCAATCTCTCTTTCTCGTTCAGAGGGAATAATGGCTTGAGAGAGGCTATCCATGCCCTGTTTCTGGAGTATGCAAGGCAGGCCGGACTGACCATGGCGATAACGAACCCGTCGACCATGCTCGATCCAACGGCGATACCCGAAGAACTTTCTTCGCTCATCAGGCGCGTGCTCCTCGCTGAATCCGAACCGCTATCGAAGGCACGAGATGAACTGATAGAGCTTGCATCGAAACCGGTTTCAATCGATACATCATCTCCTCAGAGTGCTCAGCCTGGTCGGACTGCCTGGCGATCGTTTTCCACGGAGCAGAGAGTGGCTCAAGCTTTGATCATCGGAGACGATTCTCACCTTGTGGAAGATCTTCTGGCGTTGGATCATATGTCGGCCGTCTCTATCATAGAGGGACCACTCATGGAGGGCATGAGCAAGGTTGGGACGCTGTTCGGTGAAGGGAAGCTCTTTTTACCACAAGTCGTTCGTTCGGCTCGTGTCATGAAACGTGCAGTTGATATTTTACGCCCTCGGCTTGCAGACGAGCAGGTCGCAGCTGGGGAGTCTGCAGGAACGGTCGTTCTGGCAACGGTGAAAGGAGATGTTCACGATATAGGAAAGAACATCGTATCGCTGGTCCTCTCCTGCAATAATTTCAGAATCGTCGACCTCGGTGTCATGGTCGAAGCCGAGTCGATTCTCCAAGCGGTTATCGAAGAGCACGCCGCACTCGTTGGTCTGAGCGGCCTCATAACTCCGTCACTTACGGAGATGGCTCGAGTCTGTCGTCTATTCCACGAACGGGGGCTTCAGGTTCCCATCATGGTCGGAGGTGCGACGACAAGCGAAGAGCATACGGCCATCAAGCTCTCACATGAGTACCCTCTCAGGGTGTTCCACTCTACCGATGCATCGCACGCGGTCTCTGTTGCTCGGAAACTCTGTTCTGATACCCTCGATCGGTATGCAAGAACGACGTACGAGCGGTATGAACAGTTGAGCCAGTCACGGGGTGGTAGAGTCTCTGTTTCGATACTCCCGATGGAAGAGACTGTCAACCTTCAATTCATGAAGAGTCAGCCAGCACCTATTCCCGAGGCGCCAGGCATCCATGTGGTCGATCGAGTTCCCTTGGAAGAACTCATTCGTCGAATCAACTGGTCCCAGGTCGCTGCTGCATGGAAGGTGCCAGTGAAATCGGATGAAGCTGCCAAGTTGAGAGCCGATGGCGAAGCCCTTCTGAATGATCGGTGGACGCGGGGTATCTTTTCCGAAGCTTGCAAGGCGGTTGTAGGAGTGTTTCCTGCAAGGAGAGTCGCTGATAATTCGATTGTTATTTCTCACGAAGGTGAGGAACATCGACTCGATTTTCTGCGGATGCAGACCCCTGGCGCCGATGGTCTATGCCGTTCGTTGGCCGACTATGTGCACAGAGATGGTGATTTCGTAGGTATGTTCGTAGCAACAGCCGGGCGTGGAGTAGATGCGATCATCGAAGGCCATCGCAGAGCGCATGACGACTATACGGCATTGCTGGTCCAGATGATCGCCGATAGATTGGCAGAAGCCTTCAGCGAGTATCTCGAGGAGCAGATTGCCACCGTCTGGTGGAATATCGGGGATAGGCAGATCATTCGTCCGGCAATCGGGTATCCTTCTGCCCCCGATCATGCTCAGAAGCGGCTTGTCTTCTCACTTCTCGATCCCGAGCAACGAATTGGCGTGCGATTGACCGAAGGGCTCTCGATGCATCCTGCCTCATCGGTCTCTGGCCTCTACTTCGTTGGAAAAGGGTGTAACTATTTCTCCCTTGGTCCTGTGGGAACAGAACAAATGAAAGCATATGCCAAGCTCAAACAGGTCTCTCTTCAGAGTCTCGAACGGACCATGCAGGTGCGAGTCGTCAATAAGACTGAACTGAAAAGGAGTGTTGAATCATGAAAGTGACCGATATCATAGCTGCAGCGGATGGACCGTTGTTCACATTCGAACTCTTACCGCCATTGAAAGGTCATACGATGGATGCGATCAACAGAACTATCGAGATGTTGCTTCCGTACCGCCCTGCGTATATCAATATCACGAATCATCAGATGGAAGTTATCTACGTGGATCGTCCTGATGGACTTGTCGAGAGAAGAACCACGCGTAAGCGACCTGGTACTGTAGGGCTTGCTGCCGCAATCCAGCATAGATACGGAATTCCGGTGGTCCCACACCTTATCTGTGGAGGACAAACCAGTGAACAGTTGGAGGATCAACTTGTCGAACTGAATTTTCTCGGAATAGAGAATGTCCTTGCTCTGCGTGGAGATCCCCCGCATGGAGAACGGCGTTTTATAGCTGCAAAAGGGGGATATGACCATACAGATGGCATGGTAAGGCAGATTTCGGCTACTAACAGAGGAGAGTACCTCGACCCTACACTACGCGATCCTGTCCCCACCTCGTTCTGTATCGGTGTTGCCGGGTATCCAGAAAAACATGCAGAAGCGCCTAATTTGGAACATGATATCTCAATGTTGAAAAGAAAGATCGATGCGGGTGCCGAATACATAGTCACGCAGATGTTCTTCAACAACGATGTATTCTTCCGCTTCGTCGATCGCTGTCACCGAGAGGGAATCACTGTTCCGATCATCCCTGGGATCAAGCCGATTCAGCGGAGACGCGATATCGAACTACTCCCGCAGACATTCCATGTGGATCTTCCCGATTCGTTGGTGCGGGCACTGGAGGAGAGTTCCACGGTTGCGGAGATTCGTAAGATCGGAGAAGACTTCTGCATTGAGCAAGTATCCCAGCTGGTACAGGCACGAGTTCCTGGGGTCCATTTCTACACCCAGGGGAGAGCGGAGCCGATAGCTAGGATCGTGGAGGCTACGTTCGGCCGACCTTCTACATAATCGCGATCAGTGCGCGCCGTCGCTAGCGTGATCGCTCGACACCTCTTCGGTCACACTGTGCTACGACCGGACAGATTGAACAGCGGGGGCTCACCGGTGTACATATCCGTTGACCGAATGAGACAAGCAACTCGTTCAAGGGAATCCAGAATCGTTGTGGCATGACCAATTCGAGTGCCTTTTCCGACTGTTCGGGAGTTTTTGTGTCTATCCAACCCATTCTATTGGCAATACGGTGCACATGGGTGTCTACACAGATAGCGTCTATCGAGTATCCAAGGTTCAACGTGAGGTTTGCAGTCTTTACCCCAACTCCCGGAAGAGCGAGCAGATCCTCTCTATTGGAAGGAACCATACCTGCATGACGATCCATCAGCAGCTGAGATATCCGAAGTATGTTCGCTGCTTTCGTCCGGTAGAAGCCGGCAGGGAAGATAGCCCGCTCAATCCGCTCCTGTGTGAGTCCAAGTATCTTCTGTGGAGTGTCGGCTAGGGCAAACAGACGCCGCGATGCGGCTATGGTGACTGCATCTTTGGTGCGAAGCGATATGAGTGTGGAGATCAGCACACGAAATGGGTCGTTGGACTCCTCGGCGATGGCCGAAACCGAGGGGAGCACCGGAGCCTCTTTTCGTACTGCCTGTTCTATACTGAAGAACAACTTATCCCATTGCATGTCTATGTTTTCCTTGTCCATGGTCTTCTCCCAAGCGATATTCGGTTATGGTAGCCAGAGATGTAGGGGAAAGACAACTGCCTCGATCGGCTGAGCTTGACAGTACTAGGTAAAAGATTTAGCTTTCTCCTACCATGATCATCATACTAAAACAACATATAACAGATACGCAGAAGAGTGCGATAAAAGATTTTCTCAGGGGCCGAGGATTCAAGGTCAAGGAGATTGTCGGCCAGGAGGAGACGGTTCTCGGGGCTGTAGGCACGAATCGAATCGACATACGCGAAGTCTCGCTGCTTGAAGGGGTTGCCGATGTCATTCCGATATCGAAACCATTCAAGCTCGCCTCTCGGGAACTGAAGAAAAGTGATTCGATCGTAAGTGTCGGAAAGGTGAAGGTCGGCGGACAGCGAATTGTAGTGATGGCAGGTCCCTGTGCCATAGAGAGCCGTGATCAGATCATGGAGATTGCTCGCCAGGTACGAGATGCCGGAGCAGTCGTTCTTCGAGGTGGAGCGTTCAAGCCTCGGACCAGTCCGTATGCTTTCCAGGGGCTCGGTGAAGAGGGTCTTCGCTATCTGAGAGAGGCAGGCGATGCATACGATATGCCTGTTGCAACCGAAATTGTCAGTCCGCGCGATGTCGACATGATGGCCACCTACATCGATATGTTCCAGATCGGTGCTCGCAATATGCAGAACTTCGAACTTCTGAAAGAGGTTGGCCGCACCGGTATGCCTGTTCTATTGAAGCGTGGTCTTTCTGCCACCATAGAGGAGTGGCTCATGGCTGCAGAATACCTTATGGCGTCCGGGACCGACCAAGTGATCCTCTGTGAACGGGGAATACGGACGTATGAACGGGCTACACGAAACACCTTGGATATCAGTGCCATTCCGGTGATCCAGAAGCTGACTCACCTTCCCATCATAGCCGATCCGAGCCACGCTACCGGCATGCGTGACATGGTGGCTCCCATGTCGCTCTCGATCGTCGCCGCGGGTGCCAGTGGTCTCATTGTCGAGGTTCACAACAACCCCGACAAGGCCCTCTCCGACGGACCGCAGTCGCTCTATCCAGAACAGTTCGAGAAGCTCATGCGCGATATACAGGCGCTGTGTCCTGTGGTGGGAAAGTCGCTTGAGCGTATTCCTCGATTGAACGGTCTAGAAAGAAAACCCGAGAAACCGCAGCCAACTGTGTCCTCAGAGCAATTGAGAGTTGCATTTCAGGGGGAACCGGGAGCATATAGTGAGCAGGCGATTCAGATGGTATTCGACGAGTCGACCGAGACGCTTCCTCGCAGAAGCTTTGCCGATGTTTTCGAGACCGTTCTTGCCGGTGATGCGAAATACGGTATGGTTCCAGTTGAGAACACGCTCGGAGGCACCATCAACGAGACTCTCGACTTGCTCAACAGTTACCCGGATCTCACGGTGGTGGGAGAGAAACAGATTCGAATACGACACAACCTGATAGGAGTTCCCGGAACCTCCCTCAAGGAGATAACGAGGGTGTTCAGTCATCCGCAAGGACTCGCTCAATGTACCGATTTCCTTGAGAGGGAACTTGGACACGCTGAGGCTGTCCCCTTCTTCGACACAGCTGGAGCAGTAGCCCATATCGCGAAGCTGCATGATCGCTCCTGTGCGGCGATAGCCAGTTCAACAGCAGCAAATTACCATCATATGGAAATCCTGCACGATTCAATTGAGACTGATAGCAGCAACTTCACCCGATTCTATGTGATCTGCAGGGAGGAGCTGGCGCAAGTGTTCAGAAGCACCATGCCGGTAGATCGAGTAGCTATGGTTTTTTCCGTACACGATCGTCCCGGATCCCTCTTCGAGGCACTCCAAGTGCTCTCTGCTTATGGGTTGAATATGAAGAAACTCGAGTCGAGACCCATTCCCGGAAAACCATGGGAGTATGCCTTCTTCGTCGAGTCCGAATTGATCGAAGAGAAGAAGTTCGCACGGGCCACAGAGGAACTCATGGCGACCTGCGCATCATTCAGGATTCTCGGCACCTTCCATGGTGACAGGAGGTGACTTCCTATGGGGTGTATCCGTTCATTCACTCCAGTACAACTGATCGTTGGTGTGCTCTCGGTCAGTCCCGATTTTCACGGACGACTTATTTCTCGTATGGAGCACTCCTTCGGCTCTGTGAAGATGGTGACCGATCCCGTTCCATTCACCTTCACCCACTACTACGATAGCGAAATGGGTGCGACCCCGCAGCGATTCTTTATCGTGTTCGAGTCGCTGATCGATCCCGAGAGGCTTGCTCAATGCAAGCTCGAAACAAATCGTATCGAAACGGAGTTCCTGCATGATGGCGGCGGTCGTTCAATCAATCTTGACCCGGGAATCCTCTCTTCTGAGAACTTCATTCTCGCTACCACGAAGCACCGGGGGCACAGAATTCCGCTCTCCGAGGGAATCTATGGAGAGATCACCCTAATCTATAGAGACCACTCATTCAGAAGCCTCCCTTGGACCTATGCTGACTACGCTAGTAGCGATTTCATTCTCCTGTTCAACAAGCTGCGAGAACAGTATCGCAATGAGGTGAAGTAGAAACCGCTTAGCCGACGTCTTTCAGATATGCATGAAGGAGTTTTACACCGTATTATCTCGGTTGCAATCTGCATTCTGGCGCTCTGGCTCTGTCTCTCCTGTGATGTTTCACGGTCGATTGAGGTAACTCTTGCCGAGGACCACCCCTGGGAAATCGTTTCCGGAAGACGGTTTTGGTACACGATCATCTATGCCGATGCTAGCGGTGTGCATAAACAGCAACTGCCAATCGGATCGAGATCGTTCACGATCGATTCCCTTCGATCTGGTACTACGATCATTGCCGCCTATCCACTCGGATCCGGCATTCCTTTGGGAGGGGCTCATCACGCAGGTGTAGATGGACAGTCGATCGAGCTTACCTTCGTGAACGGTCCTTTGGCTCGAAATCTCATCCAAGTCGCTCAACGGTGGCCGAAACCGGTATCGCAGGCCAATTTCACTTATCTTGCCAACGAGATCTCTTATATCGATCCGAGGGGGCTGTGTATCGATTGGACACGGCTCTCTCGAGATGTCGTGGAGGGACGAGTGGACACGAACTCGTTCATATCTGGTTCTGCTGTGGATGTCGCAGTCAGTGATATTCCGCCAGGGCGCTGGGTTTCCGAAGCCGTCACAGTAGATTCGTTTTATGCGTTCTTTTCCACAGAGACGACCATACAAGGTCTGACTCCAGGTGTGCATCGCTTCTTGAATCTGGATCATATGCTGGAGTTGCGAATCGTCATACCAGACGATCCTCAGGAAGATGCCTTTTGGCATGCAGTTCCTGTTGAAACCCTTCTGAGAGTGAGTGACTCGACCTATCAGGAGCTGCTTGAAGGGGGTGGATGACTTCCCATTCCATAAGGAAATCGGTAGAGTACTCTCATGGAATCTATCAGAGAACTTTATAGGATCGGCTATGGTCCATCAAGCAGTCATACCATGGGTCCCAGATATGCGGCACAACGGTTTCTTACCGAGTGTTCAGGAGCTGATCATATCGAAGCGGATCTCTACGGAAGCCTTGCGGCAACTGGAAAAGGACACCTCACCGATGACGCTCTGCGGGAGGTCTTCGGTGGTGCAGGCAAGGAGCTTGTCATCCACTGGTTTCCTGAGGATTTCAAGAGTTTTCATCCGAATGCTCTCGCTCTCCGTGCCTACACGGCCGAGCATACCCTGATCACCGAAAAAGTCTACTACAGTGTAGGTGGTGGGAAAGTACTCGAAGATGGCGATCTCGATACACCAAAGAAGGACCTGTATCCTGCATACCTGACCAAGATGAACCATATCCTTGCCTATTGTAGGAAAGAGGGGATGCAGCTCTGGGAGCTCGTGGTGAAATATGAAGGGCGGGAGATTCTCGATTTCGCCGAGGAGATCTGGGATGTCATGACCGATTCCATCTCCCGAGGTCTTGAGCAGGAGGGGGTGCTTCCCGGAGGGTTGAAGCTTCCTCGGAAGGCTTCTCAGTACTTCGCACAGGCGAAGGACATGGCAGGACCTGTGGCGACACCTGCTCGGGCAATCAGTTACGCCCTGGCCGTCTCAGAGGAGAATGCAGGAGGGGGCAAGATCGTCACTGCACCCACATGTGGCTCCTGTGGAGTGCTCCCCGGGGTACTGTTCTATGTTCGAAACCAATATAAATTGCCCAAGGTCAAGATACTGAGAGCCTTGCTCACCGCAGGACTCATCGGGAACCTCGTGAAGAAGAACGGATCCATCTCGGGCGCCGAAGTAGGGTGTCAGGGAGAGGTGGGTGTCGCCTGTGCTATGGCTTCTGGTGCCGTTGCGCAGCTCCTCGGGGGATCGATTCATCAAATCGAATATGCTGCCGAGATGGGCTTGGAGCACCACCTCGGCCTCACGTGCGACCCAATGATGGGTCTGGTTCAGATTCCGTGCATTGAGCGCAATGCCCTCGGTGCAATGCGGGCCTTGGACCATGCAAGCTATGCGCTCCTCTCCGATGGTCGACACAAGGTTTCGTTCGACTCTGTTGTCGATGTCATGATGGAAACAGGGCAGGCGCTACCATCGCTCTACCGGGAGACTTCGTTGGGAGGCCTCGGTAGGATACGGGATTGAATCCCGCTCCCTTCACCCCTTCACCACGATATTCACTAGTTTGTCTGGGACCACGATGGTCTTCACAATGGTCTTGCCCTGCGTGAGTTCGATGATACGCTCTTGCTCCATGGCCATCTGTTGCAGAACACCTTTCTGAAGCCCCTTCTCCACATGCATTTTAGCTCGAAGTTTTCCATTGACCTGAACCACTACCTCAACTTCGTCATCTACCGTGAGCTCCTCTTTGTAGGCAGGCCATTGCTCGTTTGCGATCGATGGTTCATGTCCGGCAAGGGTCCACAGTTCCTCGGAGAGGTGGGGTACGTATGGGGCTAGCAGAAGTATGAGAGTCTCCCAAACCATGCGAGGAACTTCATCTACCTTGTACAGTTCGTTCACCAGAATCATCATCTGAGAGATTGCTGTATTGAAATTGAGACTCTGCGTGTCATTGGTGACCTTCTTGATCGTTTTATGCAGGGTTTTGAGCAGCTCAGTAGGGGGCTCTGCATCGGAAATCGGCCGGTCGGTCAGGCGCCAGACTCGGTCGAGGAAACGATACACACCGGAAAGCCCCGTCGTTGCCCACGGTTTTGAAACCTCGAGCGGTCCCATGAACATCTCGTACATCCGCATGGCATCTGCACCATAGTCATGAATGATCTCATCCGGGTTTATGACATTCTTGAGGCTCTTGGACATTTTTGCGATGACTCGTTCGAGTTTCTCGCCGGTTGCCTTCTCAACGTAGGTCTCAGAACTCGTCTCTTCGACTTCATCCACCGCCACCAGTGTCTTGTCTGAACGTTGATACGCGAATGAGGTGATCATACCCTGATTCACCAGGCGCTGAAATGGTTCAACCGTATTTACGACGCCCAAATCGTAGAGGACCTTGTGCCAGAATCGTGCATACAAAAGATGTAGCACGGCGTGCTCCGCTCCACCAACGTAGAGATCGACCGGCATCCAATAGTCTATCGACTCCTTCGATGCAAGTGCCTCCCGATTGTTCGGATCGAGATACCTGAGATAGTACCAACAGGAACCGGCCCACTGCGGCATGGTGTTTGTCTCTCGACGAGCTGGAGCTTTACAGTTGGGACACGTGGTGTTCACCCATTCCGGAATCGTTGCCAAGGGGCTCTCTCCAGTTCCCGACGGAGCATAGGTCTCCACTTCGGGAAGGGTGAGCGGTAACTGATCCTCGGGGACCGGTACTGTTCCACACTGTTTGCAGTGTACAAGAGGAATCGGTTCTCCCCAATATCGCTGTCTGCTGAATATCCAATCTCTCAGCTTGTAGTTGATTGTCTTCTTCCCGATGCCGTTCTCCTCCAACCATGCATTCATGGTGGCAATGGCATCGTCCTTGTTCATTCCATCGATGAAGTCGGAGTTCACATGGATACCATCTTCGGTCCAGGCTTGCTCTTGTACGTCGACTTCGCTTTTCAGCACTTCGACGATCGGTAGTCCGAATTTCTTTGCGAACTCCCAGTCTCGAGTATCGTGAGCAGGTACAGCCATGATCGCACCGGTCCCATACGAGACGAGTACGTAGTCGGCGACCCATACGGGAATCTTCTTTCCGTTCACCGGGTTTATTGCGTAACTACCACTGAAGACTCCAGTCTTCTCCTTGGCCAGTTCGGTTCGCTCCAGATCGGACTTGTGACTCGCTTCGTGCACATAGGTTTCCACAGCCTCTTTCTGATCTTCTGTGGTCAACTTCGCTACGAGCGGATGTTCGGGGGAGACCACCATGTAGGTAGCGCCGAACAGCGTGTCACTTCTTGTCGTGTAGACCTCGATCACATCGTCGGAGAGCTCGAGTTTGAACCGAACCGTTGCGCCTTCGCTTCTTCCGATCCAATTGCTCTGCATCGATTTGATGGAATCTGACCAGTCAAGGAGTTCGAGATCGTTGAGTAATCGATCAGCATAGGCTGTGATCTTCAGGATCCACTGTCGAATATTCTTTCTGGTTACGAGCGCTCCACACCGCTCACACTTGCCCTCTTTCACCTCTTCGTTGGAGAGTCCGGTGAGACAACTGGGGCACCAGTTGATCGGTGTCTCGGCCTCGTAGGCAAGACCCTTCTTGTAGAGTTGGAGGAATATCCACTGGGTCCACCGGTAATACTGTTCTGTATGCGTGGAAACCTCTCTACTCCAGTCGTAGCAGAATCCAAGGCTCTTGATCTGCTTTCTGAAGTTTTCGATATTCCTCTCGGTGGTCGCCCTGGGGTGAGTGCCTGTCTTTATTGCATAGTTCTCGGCTGGAAGGCCGAATGAATCGAACCCCATGGGGTGGAGCACATTGTACCCGTTCATACGGAGAAACCGGCAATAGATATCGGTTGCGGTGTATCCTTCGGGGTGTCCTACATGCAACCCTGCACCCGATGGGTAGGGGAACATGTCCAATACGTAGGTTCGTTTCTCTGGTGGAAAGGAGGGATCCTCAATCACCTTGAATGTCTGGTTCTTCTCCCAGAATTCCTGCCATTTCTTTTCTATCTCGTTAAAAGGGTACCTGCTCATGCGCGCATCATACAACCGAGAGAAAAGGGTGTCAATGGAACCCGTTATTCCGCTGCGGTTCCTCTTCTGGTACACTAGGCAGAAGACGGGCAGATTCAATGCGCTTTCCCTTCATCGATACTATGGTAAATACACCGAAAGGAAATGCGATCTCCTCACCTACGATCGGAATGGTTCCGAGGTGTTCTATGAGGAAAGCAGCGAGGGTACATGAGAGATCGGTACGATCGATCTCCAAGTCGAGCTCATCTCTGACCTGTTGCATCGATGTATCGGCTTTGATCAGGTAGGTTCCCGTCTCCTCGCTCCGAATGCGTAACAGTTCCCCGGTCTCATGTTCATCGTAGATCTCACCGAACAACTGTTCCACGATGTCCTCCATGGAGACTATTCCTGATAGTCCGCCATATTCATCGAGCACGACCGCAAGCTGGAGTTTTCCTCGTTGAAACTGGAACAGCATGTCATCCACTTTTCTTGTCTCTGGAACGAATATGGGCGTGTGGGTAAATTGTGATACCGGTTCATCAATACGACCGTCGACCTCTGCTGCGAGGGCATCGCGGACGAGAAGTATTCCTGTTATATTCTCAGGACTCTCATGATACACCGGAATTCGAGAGAACCCATTGGCAACGATCTGTTTGAATGCCTCACGGAGGGATATCGTGTCTGGTATGCTGAAGACCTCGGTTCTATGTGTCATGATGGATTTGACCGGAGCTTCACTGAAGTGGAGAACTCGCTGTACAAGATTGGTCTCGTACTCGTCCACGATTCCTTCATTCTCTGCGACATCTACCACATGCATGAGGCTTTCGAGGGAGAGCGATGCTTTCTCCTCCTTAGCGAACAATCTAGTGATGAGTGAGCTCAGCCAGCGAACGACGATGATCAACGGGTAGAGCACGATGCTCATAATGCGAATGGGAAATGCAGAGAATCGTGCCATAGCCGTATTGTAGGTGATCGAGAGGTGTTTCGGTGTGATCTCACCAAAGATCAGAATGAGGAAGGTGAGTACTCCGGTCGCTATGCTGATGGCAGTGTTGCCCCAGAGCGATATTGCCAATGTGGTGGTGAGTGCCGAAGCAGTGAGGTTCACGATATTGTTGCCGATGAGAATCGTGGTCAACAGCAAATCTGGAGTTTTTGCCAGATATGCCGCTGTTCTACTCGTTCTCCGCTTATCCATCTCAAGTTCCCGAATCTGGAGAAACGAGAGCGAGGTATAGGCGGTTTCGGAACCACTGAAAAAGGCCGAAAGGAGTAGCAGGACGATGATTGCACCTATGTGGAGGCTCATGCTGACCTCCTGCGCCACAGGTCATGCGTCGAGCCTGTACTCTCAGGCTCCGAACAGTCTGTACTAGGTAAAGGATCTTCCATAGGGAACAACTATACCCGAAACATGTCGGGTAATGCAAGATATGAGAACGACATAAGAATCTATTAATCATGCGGTCACCTCAGGCAATCAGGTAAGAAATCTACTGCTATTTCGTGTATGCTGTGGTATGGTATCTGAACCAAAAGGAGAAGGAAGCAGGTGATACAGAAGGAACGGGTGCTACGTCTGAACGATCGTCCGATCCAATCCGAACGACGGTACGTGCTGTACTGGATGCAGGCCTCTCAACGGGTAGAGGAGAATCCAGCACTCTCCTATGCGGTACAGGAGGCGAACGCACTGAGAAAACCCCTTGTGGTCGTATTCGGTATCATTGAGAACTTTCCCGAAGCTGGACAGCGGCACTACGCGTTCATGCTCGAAGGTTTGCAGGATGTCGCCGCGAGTCTTCAAGAACGGAACATTCGATTCGTGGTCACGCTGGATGGTCCTGTCTATGGTACCGTAGCGCTCGCCAAGGAGGCGGCCGAAGTGATCACAGACCGCGCCTACGGGGCAGTAGAACGGAGTTGGAGGGCAGAGGTCTCTGCACAGGTGCCCTGCCGACTCGTGCAGGTAGAGTCGAATGTGGTCGTTCCCGTTGAACAAGTCAGCAACAAGGATGAGTATTCGGCCGCGACGTTGAGGCGAAAGATCGAACCTATGATAGCCTACTATGCGCAAGAGACCACACTGGAAGATATCGCTATCCGTTCTGATGACCTTGAAGTACCGATTTCTGAGATCGGAATGGACTCCATAGATACAGCACTGGATCGTATCGGAGCAGATCCGACCATCTCGCGATGTGATACGGTTCGTGGGGGAGCGTTGGAGGCGAATCGAAGACTCGATACATTTCTGGAAAGACATCTAGATGGATATGCAGAGAGGCACAACGATCCTGCAGATCCATACGACTCCGGTCTCAGTCCCTATCTCCATTTTGGACAGATCTCCCCGGTTACCATCTACCATAGAGTCTTCGAGCGGGCCGCTCCCGATGCTTCTGACTTTCTAGAGCAGTTGATCGTAAGAAGAGAGTTGGCTATGAACTTCGTCCAATTCAATCCACTGTACGATCGATACGATGGCCTTCCAGACTGGGCTAGAAAGACACTGGAGGCCCACGAGACCGATGTGAGACCAATCAGATACAATTCTGCGACCTTGGTGGCGGCAGAGACTCACGACCCCTATTGGAACGCAGCTCAGAAGGAGCTTGTGCATCTTGGCACGATGCATGGGTACATGCGCATGTATTGGGGAAAGAAAATACTCGAGTGGAGTGCGTCGCCGAGGAGCGCCTATGAGCTGGCATTGTCCATGAATAACCGCTACCAGCTCGATGGAAGGGATCCAAACGGATTTGCTGGAGTCGCATGGTGTTTCGGTAAGCACGACCGACCTTGGGTTGAACGACCGATCTTTGGAAATGTCCGGTACATGAACGACCGAGGTCTCGAGAGGAAGTTCGAGATTTCTGCATATGTGACGCGTATTGAAAGAGCGGTGGAGGCGTTATGAACAGGCTCCATCTGATGATTCTGATCGTTTCGACGATGCTGTTCACCTCTTGTCTGCTCCCGTATGCATTCTCCGTCTCCGTGGAGGAGCCGTTGCCTGTGATTCCCTACGCAAACTCCCACATAGAGACCATACAGGAGATAGATCTCCACTATCAGCTCTATGGTCCGATCTCAGGCGATGATCCCCTCGTTCTCCTTGTCCATGGTCTAGGAGCTTCGTCCACCTCGTTTTCCAGCACCGCCGAGTTTCTCCAAGAGCATGGATACACCGTTGTCGCAGTGGATCTTCCCGGTTTTGGCTACAGCAGTCGATCCACGAAGTTCGATCACAGCCAGGAGAATCGAGCGCGGTTTCTCTGGAGTCTTGCCGATGAGATTGGTGGAACGGATCGTGTATGGCATGTGGTTGGACATAGTATGGGGGGAGGAGCCGTTGCAGCTATGGCGGTGTTGGATCCCGATCGCGTCG
>Ga0334899_1002423_pt1 | contig 14874 bp, 13 predicted proteins | sample GraSluR3_MG_FD_207219 | JGI IMG/M metagenome (GOLD analysis project Ga0334899, IMG submission 207219) | Sludge microbial communities from methane-producing bioreactor in Wageningen University, Netherlands - Granular Sludge_8_08-R3 | ecosystem: Engineered > Bioreactor > Anaerobic > Unclassified ... | reverse complement strand
ATGGACGAGCTGGGCTTTGGCAGCTGCACCAACACCCGTGCCTGTGAGGCCGAATGCCCCAAAGGCATTTCAATATCGCATATAGCGAGGCTCAACAGGGAGTTTATTTCTGCAAAAATTAGCGATTAACGCAATAAGTCCTTCCAACAGTAAGGCTATTCGTAATGAGTAGCCTTTTGTTTTTTTTGATTTTAATTCACATCATTATGTAATACCTAAAAATATTTAACTTTGCGCTAGAACAAACCCATCGATTCATGAAAAAAGTTGCCATTGCATTTTTTATCCTTCTTGTTGTTGCTGGTGCAACCTTCGTTACCCTTAGGCCTCAGCTGGCCAAAAAGGCCTACTATAGCGGACGCGAGCTTGCCGACTCCGCTCAATTCGAGCAGGCCATTGAAAAATACAGTAGGGCCATTAGGTACAAGAGCAATATTGCCAACTACTACTTTGCCCGAGGCGAAGCCTACCTGGCTCTCGACCTTGACTCCGTTGCCATTATCGATTTCAACAAGGCCATTGAGCTCAACCCAGGAAATTTCGACTACTTTTTACAAAGAGGGATATCAAAGCGTAAGCTTAGGGCGATTGATGATGCTATGAAGGACATAAACCAAGCCATTGAGATGAACGATAGCAGCGCCGCCGCCTACTACCAACGTGGATTACTTTTTGCTGCGCAAAACAACTACGATGCCGCAATCAATGACTACAACCGTAGCATTGAGCTGGACGGTTCGAACCTTGAGGCTTTTTACAGCCGAGGCGAAACAAGAGCGAACCTCGATGACTTCATGGGGGCCATTGCCGACTACGACAAGATGATTGAAGGCGCCGATGCACCTGCCGATGCCTATAAGCAGCGTGGAATTTTTAAATTGAAAATCCAGGATTTTGAAGGTGCCGAGAGCGACCTTACCCTTGCCGCCGAGCTTGATGCAACCGACAAGGAGACGCTTTACCAACTCGGCCAGGCTAAGCATAACCTCAACAAGGTTGATGAATCCATCGACCTGTTTAACCGCGTGCTTAAGCTCGATCCCAACTACGACCTAGCCTACGGGGCAAGGGGTGGCGCACATCTTAAGAAGAACAATTACCGCCAAGCTGTTTCCGATTTTACAAAGGCCGTGGAGATTAACCCCAATTACAAAAGGGCTTTCTACGGCAGAGGTATAGCCAAAGCACTTCAGAAGGACTACAAGGGCTCCATTACCGATTTCACCAAGGTTATTGAGCTTGATAAGGAGTTTGCCCAGGCATACTACAACAGAGCCGTATCAAAAGCCATTCTGGGGCAGCACCAGGAAGCTCTGCCCGATTACGACTACATTATTAGCCGCGACAGCAGAAATGCCGAGGCATTCTACAATAGGGGTATTTCGCGTATGAACGTTAGGGATACCGAGGGTGCCTGCAACGACTTTAGGCGTGCCGTGGAGCTAAACTACCAGCCCGCCGAGCCCATGCTAAAAATGTACTGCCGTTCGCAGCAGTAAGGTTTCTGCATAGTTTGAAAAGTTAAAGCGTGGTTTGGACCACGCTTTTTTTGTAGTTTACCACCTCGCTGGCACAGTAAAAATTAATTATGACAATTGTCCATTTACTTTTTCCTTGTCACCACGTGTGAGCAAACCCACCTAGACCGCAACCTAAGCTGAACAGGAATAGTCCGAGCGCAACGATTGCCGAGCCTGAATCATTTGCCAAAACAAAAATTGGATCCCAAAGGGGAGTTGTGAAAACCCTACCTAACGGGTAAAATAGCAGGGCTAAAGCCCATAACCTTCCAGTTTTCTTTCTCGGTCCTAAAGGACAGGGTTATTGACATATACTGCCTATTGCACATTTTCAGTCACCCTGTTTGGCTAAGGGTTGTACCTCTAAAGAATGGGGTATCCAGAAAGATAGTCAAAGGGCTCTGTGTAACACCAGCCGAAGCCTAAGTCGTGCCTGGGCTTATATTGGGATAGCTTAGCTACTCACGGGATGAATGATTGCTAAACAATGAGTCACCTCGCTCGGCTTTGGCTGTGCCTAAGCCGTAAATATCTCTTTTGGCTCCGCCAAGCAGGAAACGCAGGCAAACCTCGCTGCCACACGATTTCATCGTGTGGTTTTGCCTACAGCAAAAAAACATTTTAGGTAAATAAGCTATTTCGTGTACTTGGCTAACACGGGTGAGGACATGCGCGCAGTAGCGGCGGATGCATTACAAAGGTTAACCTAAAACATCTACCATAACATAAGTTGCGCTACATAAATGGATAAACCCACTTTCTGTTCAACCTCAGTTGAACAGAAAGAAATAGTCCGAGTGCGTCGGTTGCTGAGCAATGCCCAAGCATGAGTTGCGCCCGGACTTTTCTCATAGTGTGACTGTTTGCTTTGCGGATTAGTTGCACCGTGAGTAAAAGAAGGATTATTCACTGCTAAATCTCAGCATTACTCATCAAAATACAACCAACTTCTCCCTCTCCCTTGCTCCTTCCTTTGTTCTTTTCGCTCCTGCTTCCTTTGAGATTTTAGCTGGCGGAAGGTCTTAATATCATCAAAAAAGACCTTGTACGAAATGGTTGGGAGAATTGGGAAAAAGCTCAACTGGTAAAGCGAGTAAGGTTCTGCGTGATTATAATCTAATTGTGGAATACGAGAATTGTGCTGTTCAGTATCGTGCGTAAACATATAGCTGTAAGGATTTTGCCTGTTGTAGGCATTGTACACGGCGAATGTCCACTGCGCCTTGTTGCCATACTTGGTTTGGGTTGTGTAGTTCAGCGCTAAATCGAGGCGATGGTAAAATCGCATACGCTCGCTATTCCTCTCGCCATAAATAAAAGCCTCGTAGTAGTAGGTATCATTGCCCAGGCGAGTTAGGCTTGGCACATAAGCCCTACCGTAAACAGGTGTAAAGGGTAAGCCCGACTGGACTACCCACAAGGCGCTGAGCGACATCTTATCACTAATTTTGCGATTAAGGGTAAGCGACAGGTTATGGGGCCGGTCATAATCGAACAAATACTGCTTACCGCTATTGATATTGGGGTACTTACGAGTTGACCGTGACCAGCTATACCCCAGGAAACCAGTCCACTTGCCCCGTGTTTTGCGCACAAATAGCTCCACGCCATAGGCTTCGCCCTCACCACCAGTCTCAACCTTGTTGCGCCAATTGCCATCGCCCATAAGCGATGTGTACCCCTCGCGATAGGTGGCTATATTGCTTAGCGTTTTGTGATATGCGCTCACCTCAATATCCCACATCCCCTTACCAAAAAAGCCACGCCATCCCCCTGAAACCTGCTGGGTTGATGCGGGGCTAATGCCATCGCCTGTCGGCACCCACACCTCGTTGCTCATGATCTCGCCCTGGGTAAATAGCAGGTGCGAGAATTGATTGGTTACCATATAGCTAGCATTAAGCGTATGGTTTTCCCCTATATTGATATTAAGGTTTGCCCTGGGCTCAACTCTAAATGTACTATATTGCTCCGATACGTAACCCGCAGCACGTGCCCCTAGGCGCAATGAAAGTATTTTGGGGAATTCTAGCTTGGCCTCGGAATATACCGATGGTTCAAGCGTATTTATGGTAGGCTGGCTCGTTGCCGCTGGATTATTTGATATGTATATATTATTGGGATTGTACCTAAGGTATGCAGTATGTACGCCAAAATCGACACCCAAATTTTCGTGTAATTCAGCTTTTAAATCCCACTTGTGGGAGATATCCTGTACTATGGATGTAAAGTTTCGCTTAAACTCAAACTTTAAATCGGGGTCGGTGTTAGAATAATTCTGGTTATTTTTCAATCTATAGCGCACATACGAAAGGCTTTGCGTTGAGTACAGGCTAGGGCTGTGCACCCGGTTCCAACGGGCCGATAGCAACCAGTTGCCCCACACGTTTGAAAGCCGTGCCCTCTCGCTACCCGAATTACTGCTGTTATAGTACCACCAGTTTATATAGTCATCGCCCTGATAAAGATTTACGCTTAGGGTGTTTTGGGTATCGGGTCGCCAAGTAAATTTCCCATTAACATCATGAAAACCGTACGACAGTATATAATCGCCCCCACCCGAAATCTTACTGGCTAATGCAAGTAATGGGTCAACCAGCGTTTTGCGACCAGCAACAATAAAGGTTGAATTTTTTATTGGGGTGGGCCCCTCCAGTACGAATGAGGCATCGGTTATGCCAATGCTGTATGCACCCTTTAGCTTGTTAACATTACCCTGGCGTTGGGCAATATCCATAATTGACGACAGCTTGCCCCCGTAGCTGGCGGGGAAACCCCCTTTGTAAACATTGATGTTGTTTATAATGTCAGGGTTAAAAACCGAGGTAAATCCGCCCAGATGGTTTACGTAGATAAGCGCAATATTATCAAAAAGATATAAGTTCTCGCCCGGATTGCCACCACGCACCAGAATGGTGCTTGAGCCCTCGTTCTGCGACTGTATGCCGGGGAGTAGCTGAATGGCCTTCATCACATCGGGTTTTGCCCCCAGCGAGGGCAGCTGCTGCAGCTCCAGGTTGCTAAGCGATGCCACGCTGTGCGTGTGTCGCTTGGTATGGGTTACCACCACTTCGTCGATACTGTTATCGGGACTTAGCAATATTACAAACAGCGAATCGGTTATTGATTTTACGCTGATTATATGCGGCTTATACCCCACAAACGATACCGCTAGCCTGCTATTGGCCTGCACATTGATGCTGAAATAGCCAGTGTTATCAGTGGGTACTACCCTCATACGGGTGCTATCAACTATATGTGCCCCCACCAGCACCTCGCGGGTGAGGCTATCGCGCACAAATCCGGCGATACGCTGCTGAGCAACCACAGAAAAGTTTACGCTACAAAGCAATGCTGATGCTATAATGAATTTAAAAATCTTCACAATGCTTAGCTATTAGGGTCAATAATTTCCGATTTTACCGATGAGTACCCAGTGAGTATCCCGTAGCCATGCTGCACGTTGCTATAGAGATTATAAGTGCCCGTTACTCCAACCGATAGTAGTGGCTCGCTGGTAGCCAACTCGTACAGGTACTGCTGTTTTATAAACTTGTAGTAGCTATGGCAAATGGTACGTAGCTCAACCTGTACTGGGAAAAGATTGGTTACCCAACCAGCATTATTATGATTTGAGGCACTACCCGTTGTATAATTAATGGTCATGGTGTAGGTGCTACCCTCAATTAGCTCGTTGCTAAACACGGTCATGGGCAAGCCCTCGTTGAGCAGAACAGGGTCAACAATGTAGAATGGATCAGCAATACCTTTATAATCTTCGCCCTCAAAAAGCCTAATAACCACCTCGTAGTAAACTGGTGTATCGGGTAAATTATCGAAAGTTACCTTAACGGCTGGATAGGTTAACCCCTCCTCATCGACTCCAGCCATATTAATATGTTCAAATTTTACTATGTTCTGATGCTTGGGAATACGGGTAGAGCATGTGGCTGTTGGGTAACCAGGTATTGTTACCTCGCAGCGGTACTCCCTGCCCTCCTGCGCAATTAGCTGCGACTGGTACAGCCCATCGCCAATGTATTCAAGCGTTTCGGCGTACTCGTTGTTAACGTATAGTAGCACCTCGGCATTATCTACAGCGGGGGTGGGCTTGGCAGTAAATTTTACAGCAGTTGAAACCATTATGGAAACGAGGCTTCCACTCTTAATAATCCCATTAACAACAGGTTTTTTCTCAAATTCAGGTGGGTTCCAGTCGAGCTTTTTGTAGCAACTACTGAAAAGAAACACACAAACCAAAGAAAACCCTACAACACCTCGTATTCCCTTGTTATCAAAACTTATAAGCATACGTTATATTTTAAAACTTAAATGATAAACCGTACCTGAGATTTGTATAGCTCCCATATCCAAACTCACCATAAACACCAAAATGACGAGTAAAGTAATATGCCGCACCTGCGTAAACCCCATAATCGGAAAAGTACTTATGAGGCAGGGGTGAAAAGTTTTTTCTTTCGGGATTAATACCCCCTAGTTTTCCCGACACATAGAGGTCTAACCGAAGTTTTCTCTCCTTAACAACTAGTGGCAAAATATGAAAATTAGCATTCAGCCCATAGTTAGTGGCTGCGTAACCTGATATTGTCGCACCTGTGGTTGTCCCAATAATTTCTCTTTTTATATCTTGATAGAAACCAAACCCTGCGTAAACACCAACCTCAATAAAATTGACTATTTTGCAGTTAACCTCAACCCTAAAATTTGGGAGGTTACTATTTGTGTCCTCTGGGTTACTAAGGGAAAAACCCAACTTAGCGTTAATCCTTTTTGGCACGGTATAAACCTGAGCGAAGGTGTTAATTGATATTAGCAACGAGGCTAAAAGCAAAAGTCTTTTCATTTGTTTGTTTTAATTTTTAAAGTTAAAATAGTATTATATGATTATCCGTTAACTTACCTAAAGTTAAAATATAAGAATACGTCATTGCGAGCCTGCCTTTGCCCTGCCTTTGCCCTGCCTTTGCCCTGCCTTTGCCGGCAGGCAGGCGGCAGGCAGGCGGTATTCTGGGAGTGTTTTTACGATATGGCAACTTATTGTTTTTCAGAGCATAAAGATTACTTCAACTCTCAATGAACGAGAGTTTCGTAATGACGATTGAACGGTTTGGTATGGATGCGGATAAACATATAGTATTATTCGCAAACAGGAGTGAACCATCTTTCAGACAGTCCACTCTTGTTTGTTGGACAATGATATCATAGATGAATCATTGTTTCATAAATTGTAAATTAAACTGACTTAATTCATACATAGAATAAATATAGTAGCATTTACTAGAACTTTCAAGGTGTAAATAGTTTTAGAAGAATTCCTTAGTTATATTTCAGAGTCTTAATATCATCATCATCAATATAGCGAGATGTGACTTTGAAGTAGTATTTATCAAACCAGGCCGTTCCTCCATGAGTAACATCTGCACTACGCTGTACTTGAACAAAGCGAGTCAAATGGTTATTCCATACAAAACTCTCCGTAGCAGAAACATCACCCCAGAAGGAATACGTCCAATCAAGTTCTCCGGTAATGTGTCTTTCACACCAAATCCATACTCCAAGATTTCTTTTGTATGGCCTTATCTCTGCAAAAACACTACGCTCATCATGAGCTGGATAGTTTCCAGTACGTTCTTCATAGAGCTTAATTCTTACCCTATTGCGCCCCGTAGTTGATCGGGCAGTACCTCCATTCCAAGTACCAATAATAATAGTTTCCTTCATATTGATATCTTTTTTATCTGATTCGATAAATCCTATTTCAGAATTTTTTGTGCTGGTAAATGCATCCTCATTTATGCTTTTTAATAAATGTCCATTTTTTGATTCGACATATGCAACACCATTAATGAATACTTTGAAAATAGTACCAGAAATTTGATACATCCTGTCAGTATTCATTAAATACCGTGCTGGACAATTGTAATATTTTACATCTAAAGTATATTCACCCAACTCTTCATATAGTTCAACATACTGAGAGTTATTATCTACAAAGTATTTAATCGCATCCATATTCTCAAAACTCTCAAAATCTTGACTAAAATATACTTCTTCACATTTACTTCCATAAGAAATAAACCCCTGTGCTTCCTCCCAAGCGCTTAGTTCATCTGGGTTAAATGAAATTGTCTTATCAATGGCAGTCCTAAACTCCTCATAATCCTTAAAAACCAACATCTCTTTTTCAGCCATTTGAGCATCGGGGATCAATCCCTCATCCTTGCTACATCCGCTATTAAATACTGTTAAAACCGTTGTTACTAGCGCAATTATAGCTACACTTGCAAAACTTTTAATTCTGTTCATCGTAATAAGTTTTAATTCGACTTTAATTAGTTGGGTTGGCCTCACCTCCCAGAGTGATTTAGTAGTTGTTCTATGGGGGTGGGGCATTTTTTTGCCAGCTTTTGGGCTACGGCTGACCTCCCTCCTTATTTTGCTTTAGGGCTAAGGCAATCCCCTGCACCAAGTATTTTACCTTATAATTTCGGGGCGGTATCAACCCCGCCATATGGCTTATTGCCTTGCAATGGCATATGGGTAATGGATTTAATAAATGCTTTTGATTGTTTTAGATATTATTATGTGATTTGCAATGTATTTCTGTAATCAAAATTAGCACTTAATATCGATACTACCCCCCCCAAATTTATGTGTTATAAAACACACTTAATGCTATGGAGTGAATGCATATGCAACAGAAAGGCAACTCACGAAAGCAAAGTATTACAGCTGAGGGTTTGCTGCGGAGTTATATGCTTGGTAGTCCGGTGCGACGGTTGCTGAGCACTTTGGCATGTGTTACACTGAGCTAGCCGAAGTGCTCTGTGTTACACCTGCCGAAGCAAGAGTTGCGCACGGACTTAAATATTGGGATAGCATTTACAACCCCCGGTTACGAATATTCCAGTTAAGTATTACCAGCGATAGTCCCACCAAAATCATTCCCAAAACGGCAATTAGCGTAGGATGCTCGTTGGGTAGCAGCAGCCAGCTAAGCACAGCGCCAAGCACAGGAATAATAAATTTCCACATGTTAAGGGTTGAGAGCTTTACGCCTGGACGTTTTAGTAATGTGTACCAAATGGATATGGCTGCTGCCGAAAGGAAGCTAAGCCAACCCAGCGATAGCCAGTACTCCAGCGGGAATGGGCCCGACTGATAACCCTCGGTTACCAACCCCAAGCCTAAAAGTAAGGCACCACCAAATATCATAGAGAATGAGCTGAGCACCAGCGGCGGAATACGACGCTTATCGGTGGCAACCAGCATATTGCCTAAGCCTGCCAGCAGGTTATTGGCTATCAGAATGAGAATGCCCACACTTGCCATGGTACCAACAGCACCCATCTGCTTGCGCCCAAGGCTAATAATTACAATGCCTAGCAACCCCACCAGAATACTTGCCACCTTGCGGCGGTTAAGGGTATCGCCGGGCATAAAGAAATGCGCAACAATGGCTATAAAGAGAGGGCCAGAGCCAATAATCATAGCACCTAGCGCACCAGGAACCATATCTACCCCCCTGTAAAAAAGTGCATACTGCAGAAAGGTTTGCACAAAACCCACCAGCAGAATTTTGGAGATATTTTGCTTGGCAGCAGCTAACTTGGTTCGTAAATCGGGGATAAAGGGGATAATCAGCAGTCCCGCCAGAAAGAACCGAATACCCGCAAACTGAAAGGGTGAGGTATATTGCAGACCAATTTTAATGCCCGCAAAGGCAGTTGACCAAAGTATACAGGCCACAATGGCAAGAAAGATGGTTGAGTTTAGTAATGGTTTTAACTTCAAGACTGTGGTTGTGTTATATTGGATTGAAATTAACTATCAGAATATTGATAAATCATACTTTAGAATAATTGCTTCAGCCCACAAATTACGTGGGGTTACCAATGACAGAATTCCTGTTCGTCATTGCGAATCTTGTACTTTGAGATGAAGCAATCTATTAGTTGATAAGAGATTGCTTCGGAAAAAACCCTCGCAATGACGACCGTTAATTAAGTTTCTGTCATCAATACCATTATGCCCAAAAATTTTGGGTGAGTTCTCGCAATGGCGCACGAGGCTTAAATTCACACTACTACGCCCATGGCGATGGGTTAATGCTCTGATCCTGAACAAAGCCAGCGTACCGTACGGCAACCTGCGACAGCAAATGGTTAAGCTCGTTGGGGCAATCGGTGGTTACCAGCTTTAGGCGTAGCTCCTTGAAATTTGGTAGCCCCTTGAAGTAGCTGGTCAGATGTCGGCGCAGCTCAAGGATTCCACGGCGCTCGCCCTTAACCTCCATAGATTTTGCCAAGTGCTCCTTAGCAATAGCCACCTTCTCCTCAACGGTAATGGGTTTCATGAGCTCGCCCGTTTGCATATAGTGCTTAATCTCCTTAAAAATCCATGGGCGGCCATAGGTGGCACGGCCAATCATAATGGCATCTACGCCGTAGCGATTGAAGTACTCCACCGCCTTCTCAGGGCTATCAATATCGCCATTGCCAATTATTGGGATTTGCATCCTTGGATTGGCCTTTACCTCGCCAATAAGTGCCCAGTCGGCATCGCCTTTGTAAAGCTGCGCACGTGTACGCCCATGGATGGTAAGCGCCTTTATGCCCACATCCTGCAGGCGTTCGGCAATCTCAACGATTTGCTTGGTGCTATCGTCCCAACCAAGGCGAGTTTTTACTGTTACGGGTAGGTGCGTTGCATTAACAATTTGGCGGGTCATCTCCACCATCTTGGGGATATCCTTCATCATACCCGAACCAGCGCCACGGTTGGCAATCTTTTTTACTGGACAACCAAAGTTGATATCGATAACCTCGGGGTTTGCCTCGGTTGCCATTCGGCACGCCTCCACCATGCTCTCGATAATATGACCGTACAGCTGAATGCCAATTGGTCGCTCGGCATCAACAATATTGAGTTTCTTTTGGCAACTCTCGGCATCGCGTATTAGGCCATCGGAATTAATAAACTCGGTGTACATCATATCGGCCCCAAAGCGCTTGCACAGGTAGCGAAACGAGGGGTCGGTAACATCCTCCATGGGGGCGAGCAGAAGCGGTTTATCGCCTAAATCTAAATTGTGTATTCTCACTGTAAATCAAAAATAAATGGGTTACAAAAATAGGGAGAGTTTATTTAAATCGCCCTTTAAAAATGCAAAAGTGTTTGAGCTCACCAAAGATTTGCCAATCAACAGCTAGTTTTGAGCTACCCAACTGATTATAGTAAAAATCATTAATGACGGACAAAAACTTTAAAGATATTATTAGACTGCCTTCGGCGAGCTAACGGTTCTTTGTTTCACTTCGTTTCGTTCTGAATGACAGGCATATGCTTTTAAGTGGATATTGAGGGGAAAGCAAGCAGACAACACCTACCTTGGGTTTAAACTATCGGCTGGTTTGGGCAAACGATTATTGGTTGATTTTGGGGCAGACCGATTCCAAAACACATCGATTAACCTCATGAGAAATGCTCAGTACTTGCTAAAACCAAGCGTTGATCTTTCGGCGGCTGGATATTTGGCCAATCAAATAGTTGATAATAGCTACAAAGATTTCTTCGTAGGCCAATCGAGTGGTTTCACACCTTACATCCCCTACCAATTTGCTCCTAAGTAAGTTACCAAACACTACCGCTGGGGCCTAAGGGGCGGATTATTCTTCGGATATACTTTGAATAGGATAGACTTAAAGCTTCGCTGAATGCAGGTTTAGGTAAAAATATTCCTTTCAGCATTTTGGTTGGACAAAAAAACGGGGCTCAAACATCCGTCGCGAGTTAGAATTCACAACCCACCACAACCAATTTCTGTTTGCTATACCTGAAATCATCCTGAGATTTGATATCTTTGAATTCGAAAAAAGCACCTTTGGGATAGAGGGAATCAGCAACATGATGATAAGCCGCAAGACGTTTAGCTACGACGTTACTAAAAGGGTTTGGACAAACGAAAGCATTACAACACAGAGCGTTGAAATCCCTTTGCGAAAGATAACTACCTAAAAGTTGATTTTTCGATTTACTGGAAATCTTAACATATCGACCATGAGCCATTTTTTTCAAAAAGAGCTATCACCCGCTAAGGGCATCCTTGTAAGCATGCTACTTGCTTTGGCAGGTTTTTTTGTTTTCCTCTCGCTTGGAACGCTTATTAATGCCATCGTCTTTGGCAGCATTTCCTCGGGAGCAATAAGTGTCCCCGACCCATCAACCCCCGAGGGCTTAATGGCCTTACGGGTGCTTCAAACGTTCCAAACCGTTGGCCTATTCATGTTTCCCGCTTTGGCCATTGCATTCTTCAGCTCCGGCTCACCGTTAAAATACCTTGGCATTAAGCACATCAGCAAACCCTTTATAATTTACTCCATTGTACTGATGATAATTTTTATCCCTGGGGTTAATCTAATTGCCTCGCTTAATGCGCAAATACCCCTTCCAGGGTGGATGCTAGAAATGGAACGGACGGCAGCTCAGCTTACCAAAAAAATTCTTGTAACCGACAGCCTGGGGATAATGGCTATAAACTTTTTTGTAGTGGCAATTATGCCGGCACTGGCCGAGGAACTGTTTTTTAGAGGCCTAATCCAAAAGTATTTAATCCGATGGACAGGTAAAACCTTTTGGGGTATTCTAATTGCCGCAACCATCTTTAGCGCGATACATATGCAGTTTCAGGGGTTTATTCCACGACTACTTCTGGGGATGCTATTTGGCTACCTGTACTTTTGGAGTGGCTCCCTATGGGCACCTATTGCTGCGCACCTAGCCAATAATGGGCTAGCCGTTATAGTTTACTTTTTAATAGGCAAGGGAGCAGTACCGTCCGAACTCGAAACATTTGGCAATGTTACAGATATGTGGCAGGCCGGGATTTTCAGCCTTGCCATAACGGGTTTACTACTATGGGTTGTGTGGCGCGAACGGGTTAAGCATCCAGATCAATCAGGCTACGCTCCAACATCTGAAGCCCCTTAAGCTCGTTTTTGCGGTATACGTACACCAGGCCATACTCCTGTGCTTTCTCCCTGCGCTCATGGTCGGGTAAATCCTTAAAGGTTTCTTCAACCTCATTCCATACTTCTAGGATAATGGCATCGGCCTTTTTGCGAAGTTCCTCAAGCTCGGCTTGGCTTCGCTGTGTGTTTTGTTGAAGAATACGCTGATGGCTATATGCCTCGGCAAAATTCTCGTAGCGAACTTTTACTACTGCAATTGTTGGATTGGTTATGGGCTGTAGTCCGCGAGAAGTTCTACTGGTCTCGCCCTGAATTATCTTCTTACCCCACTCTAACAAATCTTTATCGGCTGTTAGGTTTGGGAGCTTTCGCTCATCAATATCCATTCCGTATAACGTCCGCACCTCCTCCGAGAGCTCTCCACGCGAAATGGCCATGTTGAGCACCTGGATAAAGTGCGAGAGGTACAACCGTGCCTTTTTGGCTACAGCCTGGTACTCTTTGCTTCGCTCGGTTTGCTTGCTGTAGGCTGCTTTGTAAGTAGCAATGGCCTTCTCATAGCTATTGATAAAAAGGTCGGCCTTGGTGAATGCGCTTTGGCTAAACGCCAGCCTAAATGGAGGTAATTCGCGGCCTTTTTTCACAGCCGCTTTTAATGCTCTTAGGCGAGCAGTATCGGTATTTGGTAAACGACGGTAAGGCATAGCTGATTTCTGGTTTAGGGGGTTTGTTGTTAGTAAAGTGTTGATAAAGTGCGAATGTATGTATTTTTAAACACAAAACAATGGTATTCGCAAATAATTTTAATTTTTTTTCATCCTCATTACCAAACGCTTGCGCTGCGAAGTGAATGGGTATTGACGTACATCACGCTATTCGCAAGGTTGACAACCTGACAATAATCCCGTGCCGATGAAAAATAATTCTGTATTTTTGTTAACCAGTATTTTAAAAAATCACAAAAATCTATAAAAATATGTACGGCAAAATTAAAGAGAACCTTCAGCAGCAGCTACAGGGCATTAAGGATGACGGATTGTACAAGAACGAACGGGTAATTACAACACCCCAGGGTGTTGAGATTGAGACCAATGGCCAGCAGGTGCTTAACTTCTGCGCCAACAACTACCTTGGGCTCTCAAACCATCCTCGCCTAGTGCAGGCCGCTAAGAATGCCATGGACACCCACGGCTTTGGGGTCTCATCGGTAAGGTTTATTTGCGGAACGCAGGATATCCACAAGGAGCTCGAGAAACGTATCTCGGAATACTTTGGCACCGAGGACACCATTCTTTACATCGCCGCATTCGATGCCAACGGGGGCGTGTTTGAACCTATCTTCACCGAGGACGATGCCATTATCTCCGACGCGCTAAACCATGCATCCATTATCGATGGGGTAAGGCTTTGCAAGGCGCAGCGATACCGTTACAAGAACGCCGACATGGCCGACCTTGAGGAGCAGCTTAAGCTGGCTCAAGCGCAACGATTCCGCATTATTGTTACCGATGGTGTGTTCTCGATGGACGGCAACGTAGCCCCTATGGATAAGATTGTAGAGCTGGCCGAAAAGTACGACGCCCTGGTGATGATTGACGAGAGCCACTCGGCAGGAGTTGTGGGGGCAACAGGTCGTGGGGTAACAGAGCAGTTCAACATCAGGGGTAAGGCCGATATTATAACAGGAACGCTAGGCAAAGCCTTTGGTGGAGGTTGTGGTGGATTTACCACAGGACGCCAAGAGATAATCGATATGCTTCGCCAACGCTCGCGCCCTTACCTTTTCTCCAACTCTATGCCACCAGCCGTTGTGGGAGCTGGCATTGAAACTTTCAAGATGTTGGAGAGCAGCAATGAGCTGCATGACAAGCTGATGGAAAATACCCAGTATTTTGTTAAGCGGATGCAGGAGGCTGGATTCGACATTAAGCCCACCCAGAGTGCTATCGTTGCAGTTATGCTTTACGATGCCAAGCTATCGCAAGCTATGGCTGCCGAGCTGCTTAGCGAGGGTATATACGTTATTGGATTCTACTTCCCCGTTGTCCCTAAGGAACAGGCACGAATAAGGGTACAAGTTTCAGCAGCCCACAGCAAAGATCATCTGGACAAGTGCATTGAGGCCTTTACCAAGGTTGGAAAAAAACTAGGGGTGATTTAATCTTTAAACATCAACCGCAATAAAACGAGAGCCTATGCGCTCTCGTTTTTTATGGGTTCAAAAAGTTGGGCAAGGCTCTCGCCCGTGAGTTTTAATGGCGATACCAGATCGGAAACACCAGCCTTGCGCAAAGCCTGGGCCTCATCATCGAAATAGCAATAGGTGTCAATCCTATTTGTGAACCCTATCTTCCGCAACTTCT
>Ga0334899_1002416_pt1 | contig 14904 bp, 13 predicted proteins | sample GraSluR3_MG_FD_207219 | JGI IMG/M metagenome (GOLD analysis project Ga0334899, IMG submission 207219) | Sludge microbial communities from methane-producing bioreactor in Wageningen University, Netherlands - Granular Sludge_8_08-R3 | ecosystem: Engineered > Bioreactor > Anaerobic > Unclassified ... | reverse complement strand
GGCCCAGCTCCTCGAGTTCTCCGGCGACATGGTCGTTCTCCGAAAGGACGGCGACACGGTCTCCTATCCGCTGAGCGTTTTCAGCGAAGCCGACCAAGCCTATGTTCGAGAGCGGGCCGGAAGGGATGCCAAACCCGCAACCACCGGCGAGGCGCCCGATCCGCCCGGAATCTACGCCCCGCATTACGGGGGCCCCGCCGAGCACCCTTCGCACGGCGGGCACGAAATACCCCACTTCGGCCCAATGCACGGCGCGCCCCAGTCCACAGCAAAACAGCACCCGGCCCACGGCCACTCGGCGGGAGAGACCGCGCCGGGGCGATCTGCGGGCAACAGCCCTCCGGCAGGATCGAGACCGTCTACGGACGAATCGGCCGGGATCCCCCACCAATCGAGCATCGGCCCCCCCCACATGTCGCCTCCGGGCAATCCTTCGCCAAAGGCACCCTACATGCCCGGGGCGCATCGCCCCGCCAGCTTTCCAGGCGGTTCTCGACCCGAACCCGAGGGGATTTCCCACGGAAGCCCCCCCGCCGTCGATCACGTCCCCGCCGAACAGGTCCAAGTGTACGCTTGCAGCAACTGCAACAAGGATGTGCCGGCCCACCTCGGGGCGGGAGACCGATGCCCCCACTGCGGCGTCCGTTGGGACTACGAAGAGACCGCCGATGGCAGAATGCTCGACTCCTCCGGCCGAGAGGTCTCCAAGGCCTGGATCAGGATGGGGGGCGCGGGCGGACTCGTGGCCATCGTTGTCTTCCTGGTAAGCTTGGTGATACGACTTGCCCGAAACCGCGACTGACCCACGACCCGGGTCGGGCCGGCCACTCGCGATCGTCCAGGGGGGCGTTGCGGTCTTCGATCGGTTATGTCATACTAAGCCATGTGGCATCCGCCGATGCTCTCGGGGCGTGGCGCAGTCTGGATAGCGCGTTTGACTGGGGGTCAAAAGGTCGCTGGTTCAAATCCAGTCGCCCCGACTGACCCGGGTAAGGCTGAGTGGCGTTGCCCGGGTCGTAAACTTTTCAACCACAACGCTTTGTGGTCAACAAATTGGCCGAAGTGTCATTCAGCCGGGCTTCTTGGCAAGACTCGGGTCGGATGGCCCACGATAGTGAGGCTGCCCCGTTCTGTCGGGACCGTCGGCGTCTCGGCCATCCAGATAGTCTGTCGGCTCACTGGACATCGCTTGTCGTGGAAGACTGCTTCCATGGCGGCTCCGACAAGTTCGCTCGTCGTCAGGCGACCGCTTCGACCGGCACCAATCACGAGCATGGCGGACTTCATCCTTGAGCCGTCGAAAATCATTCCCAGGCCGTTGTGGTGCGGATTGAGACAAGGAATTTCCGCAGGTTGGTCAGTGTCCGCCAGTGAGGCACGCCCCCGCTTCCGATGGGCTTATTGCCAGAGCGAGCGAACCTAACCCCAAACTGGATTGTCAGTTCCGAAGCGGGTATTCTGGGTCGCGTTGCCCGAGAGATTCCGAGCGAATTTCTGAATTATTCACGATGGCATGAGTTGGCGAGCGGCCAGGTCGATCCGGTCGTCAGCGACTTGCCGTCTGCGAAGAGGACCGGATCGTGCCGAAGCCACATGAAATTCCGCCGTGTCCCGCGGTCCCCGCAGTAACCCAGTCGGGCCGGGTCTCGCGCGAGTTCAAGATCGAACTGATAACGCCGATGTTCGGCGGCGGAGTCGAGCCTCGGACGAACGACCCGAGTTTTCCGATCCGGCCGACGGCAATTCGAGGACAGCTCGAATTCTGGTGGCGGGCAACAGTCGGAGCGCAGTACACCACGCTCGGGGAACTCCGAGCCGCCCAATCGGACATCTGGGGTTCCACAGAACGGGCGAGCCGGGTGCAGGTGTTAGTGGAGAACGTGAATGCGGGGAAACCGGAACAATGTGCCCGCTTTGAAATGGACAACAAGAACCCCGGGAGATACCGCTCGATGCCGGCCTGGAACCAGCCGTTCAACAATAGCACACTTCCCTACGCGCTCTTTCCCTTTCAGGGGCAGTTGGCAAAAGGCCGTACCGCAGTTGAAGTCGAGCCAGCCTCGTGCATCCAGCAGGCAAGCTTTCGATTGATCATCCGGTGCCCGACAGATTTTTGGCCGCAGGTTGAGCCGGCAGTCTGGGCCTGGGTGAACTTCGGTGGGTTGGGCGGCCGCACGCGGCGCGGTTGCGGAGCGATCTTGTGCAAGGAACTGGCACCCAAGGATCGCAATGAACTCATCGGGTTGTGTGAACCATTCGTGCTCAACGCTCCTGCCCCGCGGGATTGGCCGACGCTGGCCGCTGCGATTCTCGTCGGCGGCGAGCAGTCCGATGCGATTCCTGCGTGGGATCATGTGATTGGGCGATTCAAGCACTTTCGCCAAGGAGTTGACTTCGGGCGCACTCCGGGACAGCAATCAAACCGACCGGGCCGCTCGCGATGGCCGGAGCCAGAGACACTTCGTGAGATCACGGAACTGAATGCCGATCGACAGCGCAGTGGTCACCCGCGTTTGAGTGCGATTCCATCTGATGCGCTGCCGCGCGCAGAGCTCGGCCTACCAATCGTGTTTCACTTTCAAGGACAAGGCGAACCGCAGGATACTGTTTTGTATCCCTCCGATGACGCGGACGGCAAGAAGCGGGAGCGGATGGCCAGTCCCCTCATCCTCAAGCCGCTTGCCCTGGGGAATGGCAACGCACTTCCGCTCATCCTGCGATTGAAGTCGCCTGATCTCGCCGGCGTCGATCTGCGGCAGAAAGTGCAAGGCCAGGAGCAATCGCTGCCGTTGCCGAATCCGACGCACATTCGAGACGCTGCTTTGGCAGGCTACGTGAACTCTCCCCTCGCTAGGTCACCAAATGGTTCAGCGCTTGAGGCATTCCTCGCGGAGGCCGCCGCACAGGGCTTTACGGAGGTGACTCCATGAGCCATCTACTCGCCATCAGCGTCGGGCCGGTGCAGGAATTCATCGCCGCCGCCCGGCGCACGCGCGACCTCTGGTTTGGGTCGTACCTGCTTTCGGAAATCAGCCGGGCGGTGGCGAAGGCTGTTGAGGAGAAGGGCGGCCAGCTCATTTTCCCCGCATCGTCAGATGCCGAGAACGTCGCCAATATCGTCCTGGCGGAATTGCCCGCCGGTGAGCCGCAGAAAGTGGCAGTGGCGGCCAAGCAAGCTGCACAGGTTCGCTGGCGAGCCTTTGCCGATGAAGCCCACCAAGCAGCGGCTGGTGCGATTCGGGATGACATCTGGGCCGACCAGGTCGATGACGTCATCGAGTTCTATGCTGCCTGGGTGCCGCACACCGATCCACAAAGGTACAAGGATGATCGCGCCCGCGTGATGCGACTTCTCGCAGGCCGTAAGAACTGCCGAGATTTACTGCCGGCGAAAGGGCGACCGGGAATCCCAAAGTCCTCACTGGACGGGCAACGCGAAACCGTTCTCGGGGATGGCGACCGGACGACGTGGCCTCAAAAGCTTCGGCTGTCACCTGGCGAACAACTTGATGTCGTGGGCATTACCAAACGACTTGGCAAACGGCAGGGCGAGACTGATCCGCGTTACCCTTCGGTTGCCCGGGTTGCGGCCGAAACCTGGCTGCGAGGCGTCCACATCCGGGACCAAGGGAAGTTCCAGAGACTGAAAGACGCCTGCGAAAGACTTGTGTCCAAAGGATTGAATACCGTCCGGGAGGAGAACTACCAGTATTTCCCGTATGAAGGCACAGTGATCTACAAGGATCGCCACGCGGACCTGAAAAACGAACTGGGGCTCGGCGACGATGACCTTGATGAAGTCGCAGCGGTGCTCAAGGACATCGGCGGTGGGCCCAACCCTTACCTCGCCGTCCTCGTGGCCGACGGGGACAGAATGGGCGCGGCGATCTCGTCCCTGACTTCCGCCAGTGATCATCGCGCGTTTTCGCAAGCTTTGGCAGGATTCGCGGCCGAATCGCGGAAGATCGTCAACGCCCACAATGGCGTGTTGGTCTATGCCGGCGGCGACGACGTGATGGCATTTCTGCCGGTGAACAAATGCCTGGAGTGCGCCCGCAAGCTGCACGACGATTTCGCGTCAAGGATGGCGATGTATGGTAACCCCACCCTCTCCGTTGGCATCGCAATCGGGCACTTCATGGAGAATCTGGAAGACCTGCTGGAGTACGGCCGGTCCGCCGAGAAGGCCGCCAAGCAAGTTGAAGGAAAGGACGCACTGGCAGTTCATCTCCACAAACGCGGTGGAGCACCAGTCCGGGTTCAAGCCCGATGGGGCGAGACCCCTGATGAACGATTCGAAACACTCGCCGAACTGATGAACCAGGGCATTCTTCCGACGAAGCTGCCCTACGAGTTGCGGGATATGGCCAGGCTCTACGAACCGTGGAAAGAGCACGCCGATAGCGCGATCAAGATCGACTTGATTCGGCTTATCGCCAAGAAACAGTCGCGCGGCGTCAATACCGTGAAGAAAGCGCTCGACGGACACCTCGATGCGATGAACTCGGCGAAGTTGTTGTTTTTCGCCGCCGAACTGCTCGTCGCGCGGCAAATCGCCGCAGTTCTCGTTGAAGCCGGCGAGCGTCCGGAGCATATCGTGGAGGCGACATCATGAGCGTCACCACACTGCAACTGACCGCCCGTGACCCTATCATCGCGCGCGACGGCCGGCCGTTCGGAGCCGGTCAAGGCAATCGCATGCGGAGCCTTTCTTGGCCGCTCCCATCGGTCGTCGCTGGCTCATTGCGCACGGCGCTGGTGAAGGTGAACCCGAGCCTGGACTTCACCAAAGAGACCCCGGTCGAGCTTCTCCGAGTGGATGTCGCGGGAGCTTTTCCCTGCACGGGGGAGCAACTTTACCTGCCCGCGCCGAACGATTGCGTGTGGGATGGCGAGGCTGTCTATGCCGTGAAACCCATGACTCTGGACGATGGTGGTTGTGACTTCCCAGCCGTTGGCCTGCGTCCGGTGATGCTTTCGGAAGAAGATTCCAAGGCCGATTTCAAGCCGAAGTCTGTCCCCGCCTGGTGGCCTGTCAGCAAGTTGACCGACTGGCTGCTTGGACACCCCGTCGCGTTCAACGAGGAGTTCCTGTATGCCGCAATCCAGGAAACGCGCGACCACGTCTGTCTCGACCCCGAGACGGGAGCTGCGGCCGAAAGCCAAATCTTCTCCACGGCCGGATTGAACGTCACGCATTTGTCACGTTTCGGGGTCCCCGGGTCGCGACCGATTCATGAGCGACTCGCCGAAATCACGCTGTCCGCTCGCGTGACGATCGCCGAGAAAGCGTTCGAGCACGTGGAGAATCTGAATTCATGGCACCCGCTCGGGGGCGAGCGGCGCCTTGTTCACTGGCAGCGCAGCGATCAGATCGAATTGTGGAAATGTCCTGATGCCATCCGAACCGCCCTCGAAAGCGCGGAGGGCATCCGCATGGTTCTGGCGTCGCCGGCGATCTTTGATCACGGATGGCGTCCGAGTTGGCTCGATGCTGACTCTCTCGTTGGGAAACCTCTCGGTGATGGGCCGACGCTGAAACTGGTCGGCGTCTGCATCCCGCATTGGCGGGCTGTGTCAGGCTGGGCGTACGCGCCTCACGCCGAAGACAATGGGCGCCGCCGAATCGTGCCTCACGATCGCCCCGGCCCAAAGGCCATTCGAAGGATGGTTCCGGCTGGCGGTGTTTACTTCTTCGAGAAAGTCGATGGCGATGCTCGCGTATTGGCCACGAACGGATGGCTGAAGCCGGTCAGCGATGCTCCGCACGACTGCCGCGACGGGTTCGGCCTGGCGGTCTGGGGCACGTGGTAAACGAATGAATCATTAAGGGGAAGACCATATGCCGAACACACGAATCTATTGGCTGCATGCCCTCAGCCCGACACACGCCGGTGTGGGCCGGGGTGTCGGCTACATTGACCTGCCGATCGACCGCGATGGGGTGACGGGCTGGCCGATCATCCGCGGCTCCGCGTTTAAGGGGGTCTGGGCGGATTACCACCGGGCCACACCCGAGGCCCGTCAGAGCAACGCGATTCTGCGGGCCGCGTTCGGCATCGCCGATGGAAATAACTCGAACTCTGGAGCGCTGATGCCGACCGACGCGCAGCTCGTCTGCCTGCCGGTCCGCAGCTTTCGTGGCACGTTCGCCTGGTGTACGTCGCCGCTCTGTCTGCGGATGCTGCGCCGAACGCTGGAGCTGGCAGGGGAAGCAAACCTGCCACCGACTCCGTCAGAGCTGGCCGACAATGCGGCGCATCACGCGGCGGATACCGCACTGGTCGAAGGTGGGCAGATCTTTCTTGAAGACCTGAACTTTGCAGCTCAGCAGTGCGGTACAGCCAATGCTTGGGCAAGACGCATCGCCGAATCCGTCTTTCCCGAGGACAGCGAGTGGCAAGGTCAGTTCCAGAAACGCTTCGTCGTACTCCCGGACGCGTCCTTTGATTTCCTCTGCGAAACCGGCACCGAGGTTCATACACGGGTGCGGATCGACGACGACACGAAGACGGTCGCCGATAGGGCCCTGTGGACCGAGGAATCGTTGCCAGCCGAGTCTATCCTGGTTGGCATCATCCAGTGCGATCGGATATTTGGCCGCAACGGCGAGGACATCACCCCGTCTGGCTTGCTTGACCGCTTCGCCAGGGAGACGCTCACCCTCCAGATCGGCGGCAAGGCCACCATTGGTCGGGGACAAATGCGATGTATCTTCACACCTGTGAACGGAGGTCGCTAATGAGCGTTCACACACGAAGTCAGAAACTGGCCCAGGCGGCCTATGCGCGGGTGTCCGAGCACGCCAAGAAGGATGGCGAATATGTCACGTTCGCCAAGAAGTTTCCGGCGCTGGTCCACACCTGTGGTCTGGCCCAGGCCGTCGCCTTCGCGCTCGCCAAGAAACAGACACTTTACATCGACGACTTGGCGGCAGTGCTCACGGCAGGTGGACACAACGCAATCGATTCGGCAACGAAATTGGCCGAGGCCACGCGATCCGAGCGGCTTAGTGGATATCTCCGGCTCAGCCGCGGCGCCATTCAGGCTGCAAGCTGGCTGAAACGGTACGTCGAAGCCGCCATGCCGGCCGACGATGAGGAGGCCGCATGATGCGAAGTGCCATCGTTGCCTTTAAAACCAAGCGAAAAGATCGCGGTCAACATGCCGGCCTTCTGCTGCAGCGCTACCTCTGCGAGAACGCCACGGGTGACGATGGCAACACGGAAGAGAAGCGGGCCATCCTCCTGTCCGCAATCAATGCTGCAACCAATGAAGATGTTCGCGTGCTCTACAAATCCGCGTTCAACCGCTGGTCGGCATCCCTGCCCACCGAGCCCGCGCCCGTCGATCTGCAGACCGCGGGCCGGCTGATCGTTGGCCTGGGGTCGGAGAACATTCTCGAAACCGGCATCCGACTTCACCACAACTATGGGATGCCGATCATCCCTGGCTCCGCGCTGAAGGGGCTGGCCGCGCATTATTGCGATCAGGTCTGGGGGGAGCGAGACAGCCTGAACCCGTCGGAGCAGGCTTTGCCGTTCCGGTCAGCAAGAAAAGCCGACAAGAAAAACAACCGCCCAGCCGAGCCCGCGGGCAAATACCACCAACTCCTCTTTGGCACGACCGATGACAGCGGCTGCATCGTTTTCCACGATGCGTGGTATGTCCCCGAATCCTCGCCGCAGCCGCTCGTGCTCGACGTCATGACGCCGCATCATCCGAAGTGGCTTGACGGCTCTGCCCCACCAACTGATTTCGACAGCCCCCGCCCCGTGCCGTTCCTCTCGGTAACCGGCAAGTTCCGTGTTGCCGTCTCGTGGAGCGGTCCGCAGCACCCGGATGCTCCAAGCTGGATGGACGCGACCCTCTCATTGTTGAAGCAAGCCCTGGCCGAGTGGGGCATTGGCGGCAAGACCAGCAGCGGCTACGGACGGCTGGTCGAGAATTCAGAATTGTCGCGACAGGACGCCGTACATGCGCCGTTCACGCAGAGCACAACCGCTCGGGCTCCGGCCCTGCCTGCGAAACGGACCTCAGGCACGCGGACAACAGTGCGCATCATCGGCACGCGAGACAAGGGCTTCGACGTTCAAGAAGAAGGGCGGCCGCAAGGAACGCTGACAGTCGGCAATCAACCTGCGGACGTGCAAGCGAACATTGGTGACGCTGTTGACGTTGAAGTCCATAACGACGATCCGAAGAAGCCTCAGTACCGCTGGCCCCCTGCCAAGCCCGCGAAGAAAAGAACTAACCGTGGGAATCGTAAACGATGAGAGTTCTACTGTGCTTGCTGTCCGAACAGCATGTTCCAAACCTCCTTTCCGTGCATCACTTTCAGCCGGACAGGCTCGTGCTGGTAGAAACCACGGCCATGCAGACACGGCGTGCCGCCGAGAACTTCTTGCGGGCCTTGCACCTTGGCGGGCTTGACTACGGCGAACGATGCGATGTCGAGTTGTTGCATGCCGAAGACAACTTGGATGCGGTGCGGGCCGTGCTGCGCAGCGCTTTCGGCAAATACCCGTCCGCAGAGTGGATCGCCAATGTTACGGGCGGCACGAAGCCCATGAGCATCGCAGCGTTCGAATTCTTCAAGGCAACCGCTGGCAGAGTTGTCTACACCAACTTCACGCGTCCCAATGTCCTGCTGGCTTTGGATTCCTCCAGCGAGGAGACATGTGAGCACAAGCTCTCGATCAGCGAGTTTCTCGCGGGGTACGGATTCGAGTCCCGAAAGGCGGACGAGAAAATACGTGAAGCCGAGGGCAGGGCCCGCAAATGGGCACCATGCGCTGGTCTAATCGCGAAACACGCGTCATGCCAGGACATCCTATCGCTTTCCGATGACGAGCGGGCTACCGCTCGAAAGAAGGGGTGGGAGATTCAGCCCGGCCGGCTGAAGACAGCTTCCCCGGATGTGGCTTCGGCAGTGTGCGATACTTTTTCATTGCAGGGGAACGGAACGGGGGATTCCTTGCACGGGTGTATCGATAAGTATGTGGTCGAGTTCCTGACAGGCGGCTGGCTCGAGGTGTACTTCTGGGAACTCTTGTCCCGCCATGCCGACGCTCTTGGTCTCTGGGATGTGCGATTGGGACTGGAAGTCGGCCGTCGGGGAGATTCGTCCGGGAACGATTTCGATGTGGCATTTATGCGCGAGTACGGGCTGGCGATGGTGGAATGCAAGTCCGGCTCACAGGATCACGATCCCGGCAGCGACATCCTCTACAAGGTCGAAGCCGTCACCCGGCAATTCCGGGCCCTTCGGGTCCGATCATACCTCGCGACAACGGGCAGTAATGTCCTCGATGCCAGTGGAAACCTCAAGACGTCAGTTAAGAATCGCGCCAGCATTTACAACTGCCGCATCGTCACTGCGGCTGAGATCAAGCAAATTGCGAATGGCGGCGATACGCCCGACGCGATTCGCAGACTGCTCTTCAACGCGACGGAGCCAAAGCGATGAGCCAAGTCGTTTTCTATCAGATCGGCGTCGATCAACCCATCACTCCTGAGGAGCCTTTGCCGCCGTTGCCGGACATCCCGCGCGGGGCGCTGGTCGTGATCGAGGGGCGGGCTCCCATCTGGCGCTACGGTTTGGCCTTTCACGGGCTTCATGGCTCGCCGGCCGGGGCTATCGCTGTTTTCGATCCGCGACTCGGAGCCGTGGTGGTGGCCTCTCATCACCCGAACTGGCGGGAGGGACAGATTGTCGATATCTCACCTCCCAGTGACGGCTGAAACGACCCGGGTTATTCCGGCGAACTTCGGTTTGAGGACGCTGAACCGAGGAGCCACGCAAGTGCTTGTTGCATAAAAGGAAGCGTCGAAGCGAGGGCCTCTACTCCCTTCCGAAAAAGTTCAATAGACGTCCTGTCACCCCGACTGACCCAGGTAAGGCTGAGTGCCTTCTCCCGGGTCTTAAACTTTTGGCTCTTCAGGGATTCGAGTGGGAAATAGGGGTTCATCCGGAGTTCACGTAGGTGGTTGCTCAAGACGGAGTACCGGTGCCTCTTCTCTGTTGCCAATGCAGTCGCAACCCCTGACAGAGTAAGTGCTTCGGCGCAGTCGTGAACAGAGAAGAGGCACCGGTACTCCCGTGCGGGCCTCGGGACGTACGCTTCCGCCTTCCGTTGACCTGCCGCGAACGACGGTTCCTGGGCTCTGCCCCACACCATTTCCTTGTCCTGCCAAGCCTACAAAAACCTACCGTAACCATCGGGAAAACCGCGTTACCCACTCAAGTCTCGGAATACCCAAACTTTTCAACCACAACGGTTTGTGGCCAACACACTGGCCGAAGTGTGATGCAACCGGGCTTCTCGGCAAACTCGGTTCGGATGGCCGCCTGGCCGCACTCGGCCCCCTCGATGCGATCGAACCCGAACTCGTCGATTGCCAACAGATCGAAGTTGCTGTCGTACCGCAGTCGCTGGGGAAGGCTGTGATCGGCCAGGGAGGCGGTCAGGTCCCGCAGCAGCTCGGCACTGGTGGTGTAGCGGACGCGGGGTAGCCATGGGCACACGCAGCCCTCCCCACGGATTGGACGATCCGGCTCGCGCTCCCTCTCGGCGGCAGCCTGCTGTGCCTCGCGCCGCTGGCGCACCCGCTGCCGATACCGACAACTCTGCCCGCGGCGGCACGGCCGCCCACTTTCCGTCTTCCGCCAACTCCGGCCCGCACGCCAACGGCGCCACCGCCGCGCCTGTTGACATGCCGGACCGCAGTACCGCGACTGGGGGTGCCGAGGCTGCAACAACCGCTCGCAGCCCTTTAGCAGACACCGCCGCCGTCGCGGCGCCCGACTGGAGCCTTGCCCCGAAAAAGATCGTCGATCATGTTCAAGAAGACCCAAGGGAGCGCCCACTCCCGAAGGTCACGTCCCGGAGAGGATCTCTGTTCCTCTCCGGGACACCTTAGGTCCACCGCCTTATCCTTCGGCCTCCCTCCAGGCTCATTGCCTCCGCATCCGGCCGCCACTTCCCCGCCATCCGGCCGCCACCAACCACCGCCGACCAGACGTCTCCCCGACCGCCGAAATGGTCCAATCCCCGGCCGCCGCTAACATCAACTGCAGATTCCAGAGATCAACAAAGACGCGAAACCTCGTCGGGCTGCTCCGAACGGCAGGAGCGGGCGGAACGGAAGGCGAAGCAGCCATCCCGGATCCCTCGATTGCCTTTGCCTCGATCCAGAAAAAATACAGGGGGATGGCATCAAAGCAACCTTCCTGGGGATTGAATGATCGGCGGCAGCCTCGGGCATGTGAGCCCTCCGGTCCGCCGATGGGCAGTAGTCAGTATCGTCTGCACGGGAAAGACTCGCCATCAACCTTCCCTGCGCAGGTAAGTATAGTCCCCACGGTCAACAGGTTTTCCGTTGTTTTGAGATTATTTCGGGCATAGCGGTGCAGCGGTTTTCGCAGCCTGCCATCACACAACATGTTATTGCTGGTGGCTGTCGCCGCTCGTTGGCACGACGCGTGTGGACGTGGGCCGCTCCCTCGATGCTCCCGTGCTCACGCACTACGCTCGAGACGGGCGGCCTCGGCGGGGGTAGACGTTGGATTCTTGCCGTTTTCCCGTCGCTTCAAAGGTTCACCGGAATCCCGCGCGACGCGAGGTACTCCTTCATCTGGCGAATCGTGAACGTGCCGAAGTGGGCGATCGAGGCCACCAGCACGGCGTCGGCGTGGGCCTCGGCGATCGCCTCGTAGAGGTGATCGAGGGCCCCGGCGCCGCCCGAGGCGATGACCGGCACCGCGACCGCGTCGGCGATGGCGCGGGTCATGGGGATGTCGTAGCCGGTCTGCATGCCGTCGGTATCCATGCTGGTGGGCAGGATCGCGCCGGCTCCGAGCGATTCGACCCGGCGGGCCCACGCGACCGCGTCGAGGCCGGCCCCCTCGGTTCCGCCGCGCACGACCACCTCGAAACCCGAGGGCAGCGTCTCCGACCGGCGCGTGTCGATGGCCACGGTGATTCGCGACGCGCCGAATCGCTTGGCCGCCTCTTCGACCAGTTCGGGCCGCCGGACCGCGGCCGTGTTCATCGAGACTTTCGACACGCCCAGGTCGAGCAACTCCTCGATGTTCGCGACGCTGCCGATGCCGCCGCCGACGGTCAGCGGGATCGCAATGCCCTCGACGGTGCGCCGGACCGCGTCGAGCATGGTCTTGCGGTTTTCGAGCGTGGCCGCGATGTCGAGAAAGACCAGCTCGTCGGCGCCGGCCTCGCTGTAGGCTGCCCCGGCCTCGGCCGGATCGCCCACGTCGCGGAGGTCGACGAAGTTCACGCCTTTGACCAGCCGCCCGTCCTTGACGTCGAGGCAGGGGATGATTCGGCGGTAGTCCATGAGAAGCTCCTTTCGGGATGACCGGGGCCGGCACCGGCCCGCCAGACGCATGGTCGAGGGGGTCCCAACGGCGCGGCACCGTCGAGGTTGGGCCGTCGCGCCCTCCGTCGTCATCGAGCACGGTCGCCAAGCCGAGTCTGGCCATGATATCCGCCCGGAGACAGGGTTCAAGGCCTGCCGTCCGAGCCGGAGCCGAGCGGAAATCGTGGCATACCTCGGTGGCGGCATCCCCCCCTTTGACAAAGCCCTCGGCACGACCTAGAATCAACTCCGTCGGCCACACGAGCCGATAAAGCTCAGACGCTGGGGCGGTAGCTCAGTTGGGAGAGCGCAGCGTTCGCAATGCTGAGGTCGGGAGTTCGACCCTCCTCCGCTCCACTTTCTAAGTCGTGCCGAATCTTGGAGTTAGGTACCGTCCGGTGGTCGGACGTGCGGCCCGTGACTCAGCCAAGAGGGTACAAGCTACCCCTTTGGACGCCTCACACGGAGCCCACGCCATGCCCAAGCTTACCCGAGCTATCCCAAAGTACCGAAAGCACGCGACCGGCCAAGCCCTGGTCCAGATCGACGGGAAACGCTACTACCTGGGAAAGTGGGGGACCCCCGAGAGCCGGCAGAAGTATGACCGGCTGATTGCCCAGTACCTCGCGGATCGGGCAGAAGCCAAGAGCAAGCCGACCCCCGCCGTCAAGCCGACCCGGGCCCACCCGTTGACCATAGCCGAGTTGGCCTTGGCCTACTGGAGGCACGCGGAAAGCTACTACGTCAAGGACGGCCGGCAGACCGAGCATCTATCATCGGTCCGGCGGGCACTCCACTACTTCCGGTTGCTGTTCGAGGAAACGGCCGCCGAGGACTTCGGGCCGCTCCGATTGCAGGAATACCAACGACACCTGATCGACCAGGGGGCGAGCCGGCCCTACATCAACCAGTTGACCGGCGTCATCCGCCGCCTGTTCAAGTGGGCCGTGGCCCAAGAGTTGGTCCCCCCGAGCGTCCACCACGGCTTGCAAGCGGTCCCCGGTCTGCGCAAGGGGCGGACCGCCGCCCGGGAGCCCGCGCCGATCCTGCCCGTGGATGACGCCGTAGTGGAGGAAACCCTGCCCCACCTCGGCAAGATCGTCGCGGACATGGTGACGTTCCAAAGGCTGACTGGGGCCCGGCCGGGCGAAGTCTGCATCATCCGCCCGTGCGACGTGGACCGCGGCGGGGACGTGTGGGCCTACGTCCCCGCCTCGCACAAGACCGAGCACCACGACCGCGGCCGGGTCATTCTGATCGGCCCGAAAGCCCAAGCCGTTCTGCGGCCGTACCTTCTGCGCCCCGCACAGACCTACTGCTTCTCGCCGTCTGAAGCGGTCGAACAGGACCGGCGAGCGAGGCACGCGGCCCGCAAGACGCCGCTCTCGTGCGGGAACATCCCCGGTTCGAACCGCGTTCGGTATCCGAAGTGGAGGCCCGGCGAGCGGTACGACGTAATCAGCTATCGGCGAGCCATCACGCGGGCGGTTGTCCGGGCCAACGCCATCCGACGCGAGAAGGCCAAGACCGCGGGCGAGCAGAACTGGGAACGGCTGCCGTCCTGGTCGCCCAATCAACTACGGCATGCGGCCGCGACGGAGATACGTCGACGCTTCGGGCTGGAGGCCAGTCAGGTGGTGCTTGGCCACGCCCGCGCCGACGTTACGCAGGTCTACGCGGAGCGAGACTTGACGCTGGCCCGCCGCGTCGTCGCCGAAGTGGGCTGAGACGACAGGGAGGGGATCATGCAGCCCGGCTAGGCTGGCGGGTCGCGCCCGCCGCCGAAGCCCGGATACCTCGACCGGTCCGCCGGGCTGCTTCTACTACGAATCGAGGCCACCATCGAATCGAGGTCGATAGGATCATGCACGATTCTCGAGACTGCCCGGTCGTCCACCTGGTCACGACGTTGGAGATGTTGCGAGCGTGTCCGACTCTGCACGTCGAACACCGAGAGCCGCTACTTCAGCGTGCTTTCGTGATGCTGGGTCGCCAACTGAAGGCGAGTCGGCAATCTCCTTTTCCCCCGCGAGACGAACCGATCCGATCGGGAAGCAGGACGTTCCGGTCCTGGCATGACGCCGGGATCGACGCCGGCGAATCGCTCTTTACGGGGTTGCGGGCCGTTCTCGTGCCGCTTGACAAACAAGACGTGTCGCAAGGCGACCCGTGGGGAGACCATTACGACATTGCGGAGAAGATCGTGTTGGACTGGGAGTGTTGCGAAGCAGCAACGAAACTGCTCGCGTCACATCGGTGGCCCGACCTGCAAGAAATCCGCGCGTGGGTCGAGTGGGAACACGGGGTGCCCAGCCGCACGCCGCCGCCCGTCGCGGCCGACGACCGAGACTGGATACTCGTAAGCCAGGCCGTGGCCCGGCTGCCGTTCATCAACGGGATCAGGGCGCTCTATCGGTACTCCAACGAACACCCCGACAAGCTGCGGCTCCGGCCACACCCCGAGCATCCCCAGCGCCGGCAAGCCAACGCGGCCGACGTGCTGCGGCTGGAAATCGAGCACGACGC
>Ga0334899_1002415_pt1 | contig 14914 bp, 10 predicted proteins | sample GraSluR3_MG_FD_207219 | JGI IMG/M metagenome (GOLD analysis project Ga0334899, IMG submission 207219) | Sludge microbial communities from methane-producing bioreactor in Wageningen University, Netherlands - Granular Sludge_8_08-R3 | ecosystem: Engineered > Bioreactor > Anaerobic > Unclassified ... | reverse complement strand
CTACTTCCAAAACACTGTACGTACATGTCTACGGGGCAATCTATGCAGGAGTAGGGAATTTTACGAATATATACTGGTCACCGATGGAGTACTTAGGGTATATCCAGCTGTAGCAGTTACATTATAAAATGTATATAATGTATATTCTGTCAACTAGAAACAATTAATGATAATGCAAGGAGCAGCCGTTCATGATTGATTACCAACACAAAGATGCAACTAGCGTACCAGAGGCCATTGAGAATCTGTACACCATCCTTACGCTTCTCAGAAGCCCTGAAGGCTGTCCTTGGGATCGTGAACAATCGGCGGAAGATGTATCGCGTGCATTGATCGATGAAACCTACGAATATATCGACGCGCTTCATGAAAAACACAATACTGCATGTGCCGAAGAGATTGGTGATATCCTTCTCAATGCGTTTATGATTTGTCGTATACACGAGGAACAGAGAGATTTTACTCCTGTCGAAGCAATCAATACTGTATGTGCGAAATTAGTCAGACGGCATCCTCATGTCTTCTCAACAGCAAAAGCAGAGGACAGTTCGGCTGTTCTAGATCTCTGGAACTCTATCAAGGAGGATGTCGAAGGCAAACGCGCTCATAGCGAAGACTTCTTCAGTAGAGTCCCTAAGTCATTGCCGAAACTTGAGGAATCTTGGGAGATTCAGAAGCAGATGCGAAAAGTCGGTTTTGACTGGCCAGATATCACTGGAGTACTGGACAAGGTTGCTGAGGAACACCGTGAACTTGTCGAGGCCGTTGAACAGGAGCAGAGAAATCGTGATCATCTTGAGGAGGAGTTGGGTGACTTGCTCTTTTCGATTGTGAATGTGGCTCGACATTTGAAGTTAAGTCCATCCATAGCGTTGCATAAATGCAACAAGAAGGTACGAAATCGGTTCAATGAAGTGGTGAAACGGAGCGAAAAACAAGGAATCCCGCTGGATGCAGAACATGCGGACGCTTTGAATAAGATCTGGAATGAGGTCAAAATAGAGGATCATTGACTATGCAGACAGAACACACTACACAGAAAAGAAGACGTGACAATGTGGCTATCTACATAAAGATTGCCTACGATATAGCAAACAGGATCGTACACGGAGATATTCCAGAGGGAAAAAAGCTATCTGGACGATCCACCATGTCCTCGGAATATGGCGTTTCACCGGAAACCATTCGACGATCGTTCTCTCTGCTTGAGGAGATGGGAGTCGTTGAAGTGAAACAGAACAGTGGTGTTCGAGTGGCCTCCCGTGATAAAGCTCTCCAGTTCATTGCTAAACACAGTAATATATCTGAAACAAGAACGCTGATCAGTAAACTCAAAAGTCTCATGAATGAACAGAAGCATGTTGAGAAAGAGATATTCGAGGTAGTGAAACAACTGGTCGATTCCAGTGAACGCTTCGTCTCGAGCAATCCATTCTATACCTTTGAGTGCACCGTTGAACACTCCTCTGCCGTCGTGGGAAAGTCACTGAAGGAGATCTCCTTCTGGCAGGAAACCAAAGCTACGGTAATTGCTATACGCCGAGACGGGGTTATAACACTCTCTCCTGGACCCAACCTTACGCTCTACGCAGACGATACTGTCGTGCTTGTTGGAGATCAGACGGCAAAAGAGGCAGTCGAGCTATTGTTGCGATAGCATTCCATGTTTCTATTGGTATCACATATAATCATTTTATCCTTTATTCATTTCAATAGATACAGATAGGCAATATATCACACCTCCTTGACAAAGTGCCAAACTATCAGGGATAATGAGGTTGTCGGTTACAGATTGTAACTCATTCCATACTTACACGGAAAATTACGTGTGGTGTGCTACCAGGTGGTAGGAACTCTAGGCAAGAAAAATCAGTTCGTCACACAATCTGTAACTCGAGAATCACGTTACGTAGGAGGACTATATGAGACGTATTATTGGTATTACGCTGCTCATTCTGCTTATTGCAGTACCCATGGTATTCGCAGGTGGAGATAAAGAGGCGGCAGAAGAACAGAAATCGGTCAGGGTTGCTGAACAGGTACCTGGACTTATCACCCCCGGTGTTTGGGATGGACAGGCATTCTCCATGAACTCATCCATATATGAGTATCTTGTGGATATCAACGCAGAGACAGGTGAACTCGATCCAGTTCTCGCAACCAGTTGGAAAACAAGAGAGGATGGAAAAGTCTGGGAATTCAAACTTCGTCAGGGAGTTACATTCCACGATGGAACGGATTTCACAGCAGAAGATGTGAAGTTTACCATCGAAAGAACGCAGGATCCTGGTCTCGGACACCTGAAGAAAGCTGACTTCGAAGTGGTTGCATCGGTAGAGACTCCCGATGATTATACTGTAGTCGTGAATCTTGAAGAGGCTCGTCCGACATTCATCTATCAGATGACCGACTACAATATGGCGATTCTCTCCAGTTCATACGACTATGCAGCACTTGGGGAATCACGCCCCATGGGAACCGGTCCATTCAAAATGCAGCAGATGATCCCCAAGGAATCGGCTGCTCTTGAGAGAAATGAGAACTATTGGGATCCTAACCTTCCCCATCTTGACCGGATTCTGATCTATTTCGTTGCTGATATCGATGCAAGCGTATCCATGCTTGAAGACGACAGAGTCGATATTGTTCCGTTCATCACTCCAAATATCAAAAACAGATTGGATGAAATCGATGGAATTTCTGTAATTTCGCCCTATCAGGAACAGCGTTTCATTGCAATGGCAGTTGATCAGGAACCATTCGATGACAATCGGGTCCGCCTTGCCATGAAGTATGCAATGGATCCAGAGATTATTGCTCGCAGTGTTGCTCAGATGGAGTTGGGAGATGGTGCTTACTATAACGAAACTCCCATCATGAACGCTCTTGCTGAGTACAAGGAGATTCCACATCGTGGACGTGATATCGAACGTGCAAAAGAATTGCTTGCTGAAGCAGGCTATCCGAATGGATTGAGCGTTGACCTTACCTATGCATCCGATCACCCCTTCGGCAGAGAACTTGCACAGACCGTACAGGAACTCGCTGCTCCTGCAGGATTCGATATTAGACTGAGAGGATACACACGTGACGTCTATCTGTCACAGTACTGGTTGAATGTACCATTCTCCATCACTGGATGGGGCGGTCGAATCGATCCCTCCATGTTGCTTGCTCTTGCATTCAAGGGTGGTGGTTCGTGGAACGAGACACATATGGATGAACCGGTTATCAACGATCTTATCGATAAGATTGCATCTGAAGTTGACCCGGACCAGAGGACGATGTATTATCATGAACTACAGGAGTGGTTCCATGAGAATGGAGCATTGTTGAATGTTCAGGTACCATATTTGGTAGCGATCAACGATAGTATTGTGGATTATCGTCAGCCACTGACCATGTTGCCACAGTACAAATACATGGATATTAAATGAATAGAACACTAAGCATTGTTGTTCGGAGACTAGGGTCGCTTGTAGCGACCCTAGTCGTAATGTCGTTCATTATCTTCTTGCTTGTCGAAATCATGCCGGGAGATGTCGCTCAGATGATACTTGGACAAAGTGCAACACCTGAAGCAGTCGCCTCATTGCGCGAGGCTCGGGGGTTGGACGATCCACTTATGCAACGATACGGTCGTTGGGTAAGCGGAGTTGTTGTCGGGGATCTTGGGGAATCGATTTACATGCAAGGGGTAGCCATTAACTCTATTCTATGGCGCCGTGTTGGACACTCTGTGCTCCTTGCAATGACCGCTTTCATCATGTTCGTCCCCCTCTCGATCTTCTTCGGTGTCCTTGCTGGGGTTAAAGAGAACAAACTCTCAGATTCCATCATCTCCTTTTTCGGTCTCGCCACCATGGCGTTACCAGAGTTTGTATCTGGAGTTATCCTCATCACCGTTTTTGCGGTTCAATTGCAATGGCTTCCCATAGTCAGTGTAATCCCTATTGGTGAGTCCATCTGGCAGAATCTCAGTATACTCTTTCTCCCTGCCCTATCGATCACATTCGTGATGTTCGGGTATATATCGAGAATGCAGAGATCGTCCATGATCACCGTTATGAATAGCGATTATGTTCGAGCCGCGATTCTCAAGGGAATGCCCAGAAAGTATGTTATTTTCAAGCATGCTCTGAAGAATGCTCTGCTTCCTACCATCACCATCATTGGCATGAACATGGGGTGGTTGTTCGGCGGTCTCATCGTGGTGGAAACCCTCTTCGGATTCCCAGGCATGGGCTCACTACTCATGACCGCGATCAAGACCCGGGATGTTCCACTCATTGAGGCCTGTGTGCTTCTGATAACGGCAATCTATGCGTTGTCCACCATGATAACAGATATCATGTACAGCTATCTCAATCCTAGAATTAGATTCCAGGGAGGCCAACGATGAAGTACATACTCTACCAACTGAAAAAACATCCACTTGCAATCGTTGGAATAGCTGTGATCATTTTCTGGCTTATCATGGCATTCATTGGCCCAGCGATGCTGAACTTCACGCACACGCAGATCGACAGTGAAAACCAGATTGTAGGGCCTGGCGTGAATGGGCACCTATTAGGAACTGATAGTCTCGGAAGAGATATCCTTGCCAGAGTGGTCTATGGTAGCCGATCTATACTCACGGTCGCCCTATTGACTTCGATTCTCTCTACTTTCATCGGGGTCATTCTCGGATTCACCGCTGGGTATTTCGGAGGAAAGACCGATACCATATTCCTTCGGTCTATGGATATCCTCATGGCTATTCCGCCGTTGGTGCTCTCCATGGTCATTCTCGGAATTCTCGGTGATTCCACCATCGTGTCACTTACACTAATCGTCTCGATTGCATTCGTTCCAGCGACTGCTCGTGTATCACGTGGTGTGCTTCTCACCGAAAAGAGCCAAGAATATGTATCTGCAGCGAGAATTAGAGGAGAAAATCACATCTACATCATGTTCGTCGAGATATTGCCGAACACTACCGGACCGATCATAGTCGAAGCTACAGCACGCTTTGCCTATTCGATTATGATGGTAGCTTCTCTTGGATTTCTCGGTGTTGGTCTCCAGCCTCCCACTCCTGACTGGGGCATGATGGTCATTGAGAACAAGCCGGTTATTGCACAGGCACCTTGGGCGGTCCTCTTTCCGGCAATTGCCATCGCCTCATTGGTGATCGCAATCTCCATATTCTCTGACTTTGTCAGTAAGGTATTGATACATGAAAGATAATATTCTTGAAATTGAAAACCTGAATGTGCGGTTCAGCACATTCGATGGCCTTTTCACCGCGGTGAACAATGTTTCGTTGACTCTCGGGTACAACGAATCTATCGGAATCATCGGTGAATCCGGGTGTGGTAAAAGCACCCTCTCTTTCTCGGTCATGCGTTATCTAGCCAGCAATGCCGTGGTAGATGGTGCTATTCGGTACAAAGAAGAGAATCTCCTCGAGAAAAGTGAACGAGAGATGGAGAAGTATCGAGGCGATCGTATCGCCATGGTGTTTCAGAACCCCTACTCTTCGCTCAACCCGGCACTTACCATTGGCTTCCAGTTGGATGAAGTAAGCATACATCACCAGAAGCTGTCAAAGAAGGCTGCAAGAAAAGCTACGATCGAAGCTCTCGAAATGATGAATCTCGGTGATCCGAAAGGGATTGCACGTAGATATCCTCACCAGGTAAGTGGAGGTATTCAGCAACGTATCTGTATCGCTATGGCATTACTTTGCCGACCCGACCTACTTCTCCTAGATGAACCCACAACTGCGTTGGATGTTACCACTGAAGCTGTGATTCTCGACTCCATCAAGGAGCTAAAGGATCGTCTCAACATGTCTCTCATATACGTTTCCCACGATATGGGAGTTATCAACAAGGTAGCTGAACATGTTGTGGTCATGTACAGTGGAGAGATTGTCGAACGTGGACCAAAACAGGAGATCTTCGATCATCCTAGCCATCCATATACTCGGGCATTGATAAACTGTATGCCTCGTGGAGGAGTGGTGAAGGAGAAAACAAAACTCAATACGATTCCAGGTTATGTAAGAAGAAGAGGAGCCAATGAGGGCGGTTGTCCTTTCGTCGATCGGTGCGATAAACGGAACGATACCTGTGAAAGCAAGTATGGTGTCCGTCAGGTTGGAGAAAAGCATTTCGCTGCATGTGATCGTGCATATGCAACAGATATTCCCGAAGTTCTTCATGAAAAACTCGTTCCAAAAGTACGAGAGACGCGGGAAGACGCCACAAAACCTACTGACCTACTGAGAGTTGAACAGCTTCACAAGATTTACGGATCCAGAAGAAAGGTTTATGCAGTGAACGGAATCGATTTCTCCGTTGAACCACGTTCTGTCATCGGTATCGTTGGAGAATCTGGTTGTGGAAAATCAACTACTGGTCATATGGTTTCAGGACTCTACAAGCCAACGAAAGGGCGTATTCTGTTCAACGATGTCGATATCTCGATAGCATGGAATAAACGTAATAAAGAAACACTCAAGAACATTCAGTTGATATTCCAGAATCCCGGACGAAGCCTAAATCCATCCCATACGGTGGAGCAGATTATTGGTAGAGCCATGAAAAAACTGGCAGATATCAGCGATCCTAACGAACGGAGAGAGAAAATCATCAGTATTCTCAAGAAGGTCGATCTTGGAAAGGAGTATCTGGAGAAGAAACCGAGACAGCTCAGTGGAGGAGAACAGCAGCGCGTAGCCATTGCACGAGCGTTATCGATCTCACCCAATCTCATTGTCTGTGACGAACCTACGAGTGCTCTGGACGTTTCAGTGCAGGCCTCTGTACTCAATCTTCTGAATGATTTGCAGGTTGAGACCGAGGCAGCATATATGTTCATTTCTCACGACTTGAATGTGATCAACTACCTCAGTGATTATATCATGGTCATGTATGCGGGAAAGATTGCCGAGTATGGCAAGCGGGATGAGGTCATGAACCCTCCATTCCACCCATACACTGAGGCTCTCCTTTCCGCTGTTCCGGAAGTTGACCCGACTAAACAGAAGGATCCCATAGAACTACTGGGTCAATTGCCCGATCCCGCGAAGAAGCCCAAGGGGTGTCCATTCGCAGGTCGATGTCATAGACAGGTCGGCGAAATCTGTGAACGTGAGTACCCGTCTATGGTTACAGCCTCGGATACTCACTACTATTACTGTCACATCAAACCGACAGCGTAGCGTAGTCCTCGGGCTCATTGCTATAGGACCCGACAAACAACATTTCGCGGTGTATCTTCATATCGGAGAGCACCGCGAACTTGTCTCTATCCTTTCCGAACAACGTCTTGATGATGTTCTTCTCCCCATCGATTACGACCGTGTACACCGGATCTCCCGCTATGACGAGACGGGCAACCGAAACTCCGGTGCCACACGTTCCTGCCCATTCGTCCAAGGTTTTCCGTAACGATGCATCCTGAACCTCACTGATCGTATACACGCTTCCTCCAAGGTGTTTGCTCAGCCTGATACGTCGATCCGAATCGATTGCGCGCATGCCGGTGAACACAAAACCCTCTGGGACAGCCGAACCGAGTGCTGAGAGTGTCTTGTCATGATCCAACGCAGTTCCACCATGAATATCTACAAGGACAACCTCGGCTCCGCCGGTAATGCCAGATGAGAGCGGATTAACAAACTCCATTCTTGGCTTCGGATTGTAACCCTGGGTGAAAGCGACGGGGATTCCTGCTCGCTGAAATGCCTGTTCGAAGATTCTCATAACATTGATATGGCTAATGAAACTGGCCCTACCCTCTTTTCTGTAGAAGAACATGACCGGTCTTGACGGTGCAAGCTCCGAGTCAGAACTGGAAAGATCAACTGGAGAGGTCTCCTCTATAGGAGTATCTTCGGTTACTTGGTGATTCTTGCCGCAGATGCCACACGGAATGGAACACTCTTGTCGGCATATGTCTGAAAGCATTGCTTCACGTGCCATATGCCACTCATGTTTGAGGAAGCGGGTCGAAACACCGAGTGATACAGAGTCCCATGGTAATGCATCCTCGGTATTGTGCTCTTCGTAGATCCAGGAATCGACCGATCGCTCGTGTGCAGCGATTGCCTGCTTCCAGAGTTCGACATTCATATGCTCGTTCCACGCATCGAGTCTACACCCACGTGTATATGCATCCAAGATCAACGTTCCGATATCTGCAGAGCCTCTACTGATTATCCCCTCAAGATAGGAGACCCACGGATCATGATACGATACCTTTGCTCCTCTGATTTCCTGCTGAATCATCCGTTTGATGGAAGAGAGGTGGATCTGAGAATCCTCCAGTCTCATCTGTTTCGCCCATTGGAATGGCGTGTGCGGTTTGGGAATGAACGTACCAATATTGATATTCATACCAATTCTCGTTGACTCCCAAATCTTCCTGAGAAACTCGACGATAGCCTCCTGCTCCTCGGCAGGATCGACAAACGGCAATCCAACCATGAAGTAGAACTTAGCGAGCTTCCATCCACGACTCTTCGCTTCGCGAATGATTTCGATTATCTGATCGACAGGAACCTCTTTGTTCATGGCTCTCTGCCACTGTGTCAAAGGGGTCTCGATGGCGAAGGTGAGTCCACTCTTTCGCACTTCGGATAGTTGCTCCAAAATTCCCAATGAGAAGGAACTCACTTTGAGTGATGGTAGAGAAAACGATATATGCTCAGGTGCAAACTCTCGATTCAAGCGTTCGATGATGACTTTTATATTGGGATGATCCCCACTTGATAATGAACTGAGTGTGACAGTACGATACCCGAAATCATATACATACTGTGAGACCTGATCTCGAATGGTTTCATAACTTTTCTGCCTGAATGGTTTGTAGTATTGCCCTGCATGACAGAAGCGGCACCCATTCGGACAGCCGCGCATGATCTCGACTACTCCATGATCCTGGGCAACTTTGAAATGCGGTACGACATAGTGGGAAAATCCACTCTTCCCTTGCTCAGCAAAGGTATCATCTATCGCTCTGCGGGCTCTAGTGATACTTGGATACCAGAGGAAATCATAGGTCTTCAATGCTGTCTTGATCTGCTCACGAGTCGATCCACGCAACTTCTCATTGCGAATGGTACGAATTACATCGGCAAGACCCGATTCTGCCTCACCTATGAATATGAAATCGAAGAACGGAGAGAATGGAAGCGGGTTCGTTACCGCAGGTCCTCCCGCTATGACAATGGGATCCCTATCTGTACGGTCGGAGGCCAACAAAGGTATGCTGCCAAGATCGAGAACTTGAAGGATATTGGTTGCAGACAACTCGTACCCGATCGAAATACCGAGCAAGTCGAGCTGCGAAAGTGGGATGCCGTGCTGTAACGTATGAAGCGGTATGTTTCGATCGCGGAGAACCTGTTCATAGTCGGGAGCCACCGAGAACACTCGATCACAGACAATCGCCTCCTCCATTGACAACACCAGATCGTAGAGAATACGCATTGCATGATTGGACATCCCTATCTCATACAGATCGGGAAAGCAAAGACCAACCTGCGTGGTATCGGGTCCAGGCTCAGTTACTGGGCCGTATGTGTACTCTCCTCCGATGTATCGAGCAGGATTCTCGATGGTTAACAATGTATTTCCCAGTTCGCTTCCTATATCTATCCGATTCATATTGCTCTCCATTATAAAGGAGCGCCTCTTACAGGCGCTCCTCGGTGTTAGAAAAATTGGTGGTCCATAAGCCGGGTTCTGTATGTAGCGGTCATCTATCTAGGCGATACGTTACCGTACCGCTCAAGCAACCTACCCGCAGGTTATGGACGAACAGCCCACCTGCTACTTGGTCTTGCTCCTGACGAGGTTTACCCTGCCACTTCCGTTGCCGAAAGCGCGGTGGGCTCTTACCCCACCATTTCACCCTTACCTGTCACCAGGCGGTATATTTTCTGTGGCACTCTCTGTAGCCTTACGGCTCCCGGGTGTTACCCGGCGTCACGTTCTACGGAGCCCGGACTTTCCTCCCGTGCGAAAACTATCACACCGGCGACCGCTTGGACCACCATGCCTATTATGTACGTAAGCCTCGATTAGAGCAAGTCATCGAACTCGTCTGCATTGACAAAGTCCGCAAGTCCTTCCTCTTCAATCTCGGAATCATCGAGTGGTTGATCAAACTTATCGACCAATTCGACATCCTCCCAGTAGAGAACACGGCTGCAATAGGGGCAGAAACGGAAATCGTCTCCTTTCCTGACATCGTTCACAAACTGAACGGGAAGTGTCATGTGGCACCCTTGGCATACCATTCCATGCACAGGAACGATACCGACACCAGCCTTGTTCTTGATGATACGTTCAAACTTAAAGAGAATTGAATCATCGATGCCTGGAGTGAGTGTATCCTCATGGGCTTTCAACTGATCCAGCTCCTCCTGTTTCATGGCGAGCTGTTTGTCCTTCTTGTCCGTCTCAGTCTTGACCTCTTCCTCCTGAATCTCCATGAGCTGCTCATGTTCTTCAAGCTGTTCCTGGAGCTCTGAGAAATACTTCTCTTTCGCGAGTAGACTCTTTCTCAGAGACTGCTCACGTGAGGAAGCGTCCTTTATCTCCTTTTCGAGAGCTTCGAATTCACGCTGTGTGGAGATGACTTCCATTTGCTTCTCAGAGGCCTCGCGAGCCCTTTCTGCTTCATCGAGCGAGAAACGAAGCGACTTCAACTCTTCGGATGTCTTCTCCAACCGCTCATGTTTTTCGATGTAGGTCTTCTTTCCGCGGTTTAGCAATTCCTCTTTCGTCTCGAGCGTTCTTGGAATTTCCTTGATCTCTTCAAGCACAGCGAATTTCTTGGCGAGAACACCCTGAAGATCGCGAAGCTTATCAAACACTTCCTGCATATACTATCTCCTGCCTAAATGGTACTAAATAAAATCCTTGAGTCGCCGACTCCGTTTCGGATGTCGTAGTCTTCGAAGCGCTTTCGCCTCAATCTGACGAATACGCTCACGGGTCACTTCAAAATACAATCCCACCTCTTCCAATGTCAATGAGTATCCGTCCTCAAGACCGAATCTCATTTTGAGAACTTCCTGCTCCCTCGGGGGCAATGTCTCAAGTACATCCTGCAGCTGTTCCTGCAGAAGTGTGAACGCTGTCTGTGTAGCTGGATTCTCGACATCCTTGTCCTCAATGAAATCACTGAGTAGAGAATCCTCTTCTTCACCAACCGGTGTTTCGAGACTAATTGGCTCTCGTGCGACATTCTTAACGGCTTTCACCTTTTGAGGAGTCCAGCCAAGTTTTTCTGCTATCTCCTCATCGGTAGGTTCTCTACCGTATGTCTGCATGAGCATTCTGGACTCTCGAACAACCTTATTGATCTGCTCAATCATATGAACCGGCACACGGATCGTACGAGCCTGATCACTTATCGATCTCGTTATCGCCTGTCGAATCCACCAGGTTGCATAGGTTGAGAACTTGTACCCCTTCCGGTACTCGAATTTCTCGACTGCCTTAATAAGTCCAATATTTCCTTCCTGCACCAGGTCGAAGAAGTGAAGACCTCTGTTCGTGTATTTCTTAGCAATACTGACGACGAGTCTGAGATTTGCTTGGATCAGACGATCCTTGGCACTTTTCATCATCTCGCGTCCACGCATGATCTCCTTCGCGTTGCCAATGATCTCTGTACAAGACTCCTCGAACTCATACTCAATGTTCTTGAGCTCTTTCTCCGTGAGCTGTACATCCCGAATGAGTTCCTTGATCTTGTCAGCGCTCATATTGAGCCGTTTCTCAAGATCTCCTCGCTGAGAAGGTACAGCAAGACTTCGTCCCATGAGTCGCAGTTCTCTGACACTCGAAACATCCAATCTATTCTCGATTGATGCTTTTCTTCTTTGTAAATCGAAAATATTGCGTTCAGCTGCGAGATACCGTTCGGTGAATCCGGTGATCTCTTCAGGCTGTAATTCAACCTTTGAGAGCTTCTTCATAAGCGTTGCACGTTTCTTGCAGAAGTTCTCATCTTTGAGTATTTCTCCACCGGTCGCGACAGTCTTCTTCTTGAGTTCAATATAGCTTCTCAGTGGACCTTGAATATCCTTCAAAAGCTCCTTGTAGAATTGAACGTACCGTTTCTGGTCATTCATTTTCTCCTTGAGCTCTTTGGGTGAGAATTCCAGTTCCTCTTCGTCAAAACGTGTATTCACGATCTCCATGATATCGTTGAAGCTGGAGATCAGGACTCCCGATTTGAGAATAACGTCCTTGATGATCTCAGCCCCCTCTTCCATCCGTTTGGAAAGCTCGACCTCCTGCTCTGCATTGAGCAGGTTTTCCCGACCGATCTCGCGGAGATAGAGACGTATCGGGTCATCGACCGATGAATCGCCCTTGTCAGAACCGAGAACGTTGGTCCTACGAGCTCCACTTTCACGTCCAGATTCACGATCGCTGTCTTCTTCGATATCCATGATCGATTTACGGCTACCTTCATAGCCACCGACATCATCAAAAGATCCTAAATCCGCCTTGGAGAATGTCTTGCCAATTTCTGGTTCGTCTTCCTCATCTTCGTCGAGGTCATCGTCATCGGCATCATCATCCAATTCCTCATCCTGATCTTCGATCAGCTTTTCCTCGATCTCATCTTCACCACGATGTGGCGATGAAATACCGGAGATATCGGACAGATCGTTTTCAATTATTGCTTCATCAAGTTCTTCCTCGATTTCATCCGCATCTTCGTCAAGCTCGTCATCGATCAGAGTCTCGTCTTCTTCCAATACGCCCTCATGATCAATTGCGTCCTGCGGTTTTGCCGCTTGCTCTTCTTCGATGTTTTTCAACAAATTACTCTCCATATCCTCTTCACTCACGAGAATCCCGTAATGAGATTCGAGCGAAGTTACTAGCTCTTCCATGAAATGTTCATCTTCGCGATATTCTTCAGGGATCCGTTTCAGAACCTCTTCTAACGAAAGATGTCCTTCACGCTTTCCCTTTGCTACCAATGCAATGTAAAAGTCTTGATTCTCCAAATCAGGCATGTTCTGGCTTCCTCATTCTTGCGATCTTCTCATCCAAGGATTTCTTCTCGAGAAGCAAATCCGATAGCTCTACCGAGATAGCTCCATCCTTCTCTGCCAGTCGAATCAAATTCTCCACTTGTTTTCTTTTCTTCTCCATGGTTCGTAGTGTTATCCGTCTGACCGACTCATTAAGTACCTGCTCGGCTTGTGAAGCGAACTCTCCAGACTGAAAACTCGTTGCAACGGCATTTCTCAGCCTCTCATCTTCTATCATGTTCAGAATGAGTTCGTCAGATGTTCCGATTCCTTCACGAGTCGCATCTTCCAGCACGGTATACAGCTGGATGGCATGCTCATCGATCAGATCATTGACACGTAGACGATTTCGATATTCGGGAAATAGGCGACGATTATTCATCAATGTCAACATTGCATACAAATCGGTGGACCGCTTCCATCCTTGTTGAGAAGGATCAGCTCCCATTCCACTACGTTTCTGTTCCTCCCGTTTTCGTATGGTCGAATTGGCGGATCTGCTTACGTAATCGCGCATGAGTGTCTCTGCGTCCAACTGCAAGTATTCGGCCAAATCACGAAGATAACTCTGTTTGACGATCTCGGATTCGACCGCGTCCAGGTAAGGCTTGACCTCGTTGAAAATTTGCAGTTTCCCAGTCGCCTTCCTACTATCATACATGGTAATCGCCGAATGTACAAGATGATCAAAGGCGCTTTTACTGTTCTGGCATGCTTTTGCCAGTGCTTCCGGCCCCTCCTGTTCCAAGAGTTCTGCCGGGTCTTTTCCACCCTCAAATTGTACGACACGAGACTCCAGACCAAGATTCTCACACACTACCAAAGCCTTCTTCGTTGCCATTTGACCTGCATCGTCTGTGTCGAACACGAGTGCTACCCGTTCTGCATATCTCCTGAGCAACTTCCCTTGATCGGTAGTAAAAGCCGTTCCCAATGGGGCCATGGCTGTAGTGAGACCTGCCTGATGCAGTGCGAGAACATCGAAATACCCTTCGCACAGGAAACAGGACGCCTCCTTCTTTACGGAGGCGAGACTCTCGTACATGCCGTATACGATTTCCCGTTTTCGGTAGAGTACCGTCTCGGGTGTATTGATATATTTTGCCTGTGAATTCCCAGAAAGGTCTCTTCCTCCGAATGCGACAACCTGCCCCTTCCAGTTTTTAATTGGGAACATAAGTCTATTCCTAAATAGAGGGTATGTCGGATTATTCCGAGCAAACAGGCCAGATTTCGCAAGAATCTGATCGCTGTAGTGTTTCGAACTGAGAAACCGATAGAGCCAGTTTGGATCATCGGGAGCGAAGCCGAGTGAGAACGTCTCAATCGATTGTTCTGTGAACCCTCGTTTCTCAAGATATGAGACAGCCTCTGTTCCCGCCTCATTCTGTGTGAGAATGTAATGAAAACTAGCAGCCAGTTTCTCGTAGAGGTCTTGTAGGGTATCCACCTCTGTCCGTTTTCTTCGTTCCTGAGGTGTCTCTTCAACCAACTCCACCCCACTCAACTCTGCAAGATATTGGACAGATTCTGGAAAAGAGAGATGCTCCATGGCCATGACGAAATCGAAAAGCGAACCACTTTTCCCACAACCGAAACAGTGAAAGAATCCTTTGTCTGGAATAACGGAAAACGAGGGGGTCTTTTCATCATGAAACGGACAAAGCCCCCAATAGCGATCGCTTTTCTTGTGGAGAGTCAGGTACCGTGAAACCACCTCTACGATGGAGGTGCGGTTTTTGATCTCGTCCAGGATAGCTTCTGAATATTTCGCCATACACTCCCAATCAATACGATTCCCAGATCGCCGGCTCCACTCCTTGGCGCAACCGGAGCAAGTGGTCTATCTCTTCCCGG
>Ga0334899_1002387_pt1 | contig 15090 bp, 11 predicted proteins | sample GraSluR3_MG_FD_207219 | JGI IMG/M metagenome (GOLD analysis project Ga0334899, IMG submission 207219) | Sludge microbial communities from methane-producing bioreactor in Wageningen University, Netherlands - Granular Sludge_8_08-R3 | ecosystem: Engineered > Bioreactor > Anaerobic > Unclassified ... | reverse complement strand
TTGGGTCTGCAAGTTCTTCATATCTTTTAGGAGCCTCTTCCGGAGCAACCATTTCCTTGTTGTAAATAAGCCCTACATATTCAATGCCAAAAAGCTGGATACCACCTATTCGAGTCCATTCTGGATAACCTTCTGCAACAGGAGAGATATAATCTGACAGTACTCCTCTTTCATTTAATAAATCCAGAACAGTTATCGGTGCCTGTATTACATCAGCCTGCAGTTTACCTGCTTCAAACTCAGTAATAACGGTAGCAAGAAACTTATCAGCAGAAATGCGAGTATATTCACCCTTGATTCCGGTGGCAGCTTCAAAGGATTCCATAATTGGTTCTATGGCTGTGATATTTGCATAATAAGACACTTTTTGGGCTAATACCGGAATAGTAAGCGCTAAACATAGAATTAAAGAAATTACAACTATAGAAAAATTTTTCTTCATTACTTTGATACCTCCTAAATAATTTTACTAAATATATTAAATGTTGGGATTTCAAGTTTAAAAATTCTTAATATTATTTTTTCTTAACACCCCCTTCATAAATTATTTACTAGAATTTATTTTTACTATTTTTATTATTATAATACATCAATATATATTATACTATTCTTTTCTTCTTCAATCTACTTTTGTAACAATACAATACTTATTCTCAACCCTTAAGCTTTAATAGGCCTATTCAAAAATCCTGGTAATTTCATCGGTTGCCGAGTATATTAAACTTTCTTCAATATTGTCGGTCTTTATCTTTATTCCAAAATTCTTATCCTTTATCTCTCCAATTAAAAAAGCATTTACTTTCTCTTTTTTTAAAACACTGATTATTTTCCCTGCTTCTCTTTGGGGTGCTATAATCAATAAAGTTCCTGAAGTTATGACACCTAAAGGATTTAAACGAAACTCATCGCAAAGTTTCTGTGACTCTCCTAAGATTGGTACCTTTTCTCTCTCAATTAAAATACCGACCTGGGAAGCTACGGCAATTTCATAAAGCCCAGCGGACAGGCCTCCCTCTGTGGGGTCATGCATGGCATGTACCTCAAACTGATTTGCTAACAAGGCTTCTTTTAAAACCGACAATCCTGGACTATAAATAAAATCCTGACAGCGTTGTATAAATTTTTCTGAAAACCCTTTATCGATTAATTCCCTTTGCTTCTCCCTGGCAATAATTGCCGTTCCTTCAATAACAATACCCTTTGTTAGTATAATCATATCACCAGGCCTGGCACCGGAAGTAGAAACGAGCTTATCTTTATCGACCTCACCTAACATATTTCCAACCACAATCGGTCGGGCAAGATTATAGCTAATCTCTGTGTGGCCACCAATAACTGTAATATTTAATTGGTTACAGGCATTATAAATCTGGGAAAATATTTTATCAACAACATCTGAAGTAGTTTTCTTCTCCGGCAGGAGAATAGTGGCCTGAAACCACCTGGGGACTGCTCCCCTGGTAGCAATATCATTGGCATTAACCTGAACAGCATACCAGCCTATCTCATCTGTTGCAAAGGTTATAGGGTCAGTTTTGGCAACCAAATACCTGTCTGGATATTCTATAACAGCAGCATCTTCACCAAGTTTTGGGCCAATAATTACCCGGGAATCCGGCTTGCTTTGATATTTTTCCAGCAATTTTCCAAGTAGAGAAAAATCCAGCTTTCCTAATGGTAACTTCTTACTGGTAATATCATTTTTCTCGGCATTTTTTTTCTTCATTTTAATCCCTCTAATTACCAAAAATAATCCCCATCTGTTGCAGGTTAACTAAACATTTATCAAGCATTTTATTTAATTATCATTTTTTCTAAAAATTAACATAGATAATTTCTAGAAAAAAATTATTTTGCAATCGATTTTTTTCTTACAATATACCAGGGCTGAACCGGTTTTACAGTTTTAATATAAATAATTTGTCCGGAATGTGGTGCAACTTCTAGTTCTTCCCCATTCTCGTTCCACATCTTATCGATCTTCTGACTAAAGAAGTCGTTATCCGGACCAAATATCTCAATTTTATCGCCGACAAACATTCTATTTTTCTGCTCAACTGTTGCTAACTGTTTCTCAGGATTATAACCGATTACCAGGCCGGTAAAATCATAATTTTGAATATAATCTACCCTTTCATATCTCTCCTCATTACCATCAGGCCGTTCAAAATAAAATCCTGTAGTATATTCTCTGTTACTGACTTTTTTAACCTCATCCAGGTATTTTTTATCAAAGATATACCTGCCTGGATTTAAAAAGTATTCGTCAATCTGTTTTCGATAAGCCTTTACCACCGTTGCCACATAATAAGAACCCTTCATTCTGCCTTCAATTTTAAAGGCAGAAATCCCTGCTTTTATCAGTAAAGGAAGGTGTTCTATCATACACAGGTCTTTGGAATTAAAAATATAGGTTCCTTTGTCATCTTCAAATACAGGCAGATATTCTCCCGGCCTTATCTCTTCCATTAGATAGTATTTCCATCGGCATGCATGGGCACAATCTCCCCTGTTGGCATCCCTGTTTATCAGGTAATTACTTAATAGACATCTTCCGGAATAAGAAATACACATAGCTCCATGTACAAAAGTTTCCAATTTCATTTCAGGCGGTGCTTTTTCAATAATATCTCTAATCTCTTTTAAAGATAATTCACGTGCCAGTATTATCCTGCTTACTCCATGTTCATGCCAGAATTTTACTGCTGCATAATTAGTGGTATTTGCCTGGGTGCTTAAATGAATTTCCATTTTCGGACTGGTTTCTTTGATTATTTTAATGATTCCAGGGTCAGAAACAATGACTGCATCTACATTTAATTCCTGTAAAGTAGATACATATTCCGACAAACCTTCTAAGTCTTCATTATGGGCAACGATATTAACTGTGATATAGATTCGCTTCCCTCTTTCATGGGTAAATTTTATACCTTCTTCTAATTGTTCGAAAGTAAAATTTTTTGCTCGAGCCCTTAATCCATAATTAAGGCCACCAAGATAGACTGCATCAGCCCCATAGGTAACAGCCATTTTTAAATTTTCCAAATTGCCAGCCGGTGCGAGCAATTCCGGTTTTTTCATATTGATTCTCCTCTTGTCTAGCTTCTAATTATTCTTCCATTGCTCTATTTTAATACTTAATAAAAAAGACTAAATAACGCTATCTTCACTTGAAATATATTCATTTTGAAGTAATATTTCAATCTGTTGTCTGTTCGAAAATCCAATCACTTATTAACTCTAAAGCCACCGGTGAAATAGTCTCCTCAATCCTGGCATATTCATCCGGAGAACCAGTAGCGGCACTCTGGAAAAGATGATTCAGGCCGGGTAATTCCTTAATTATAAAGTTTCTATTACCTCCTGCTATCAGGGCTTCTTCGATAGCCTTAAGGTTTTCTTTCGGTGGCACCTGCAAATCTTTTTCACCATTAATGGCTAGAACCGGGCAGTTAACCTTACTTAAAGTTGGCCTGGGGTCATAAATGAGGAAATATTTAAACCATGGTGATAGCAAGCCTTGCAATTGACCTGCAACATAGGTATCCCAATCACCTATTTCACCTTTTTCGTCTTCAGTTAACTCAGTAAAATATTCTTCAAAAACATTAGAGGATTTTTCTTTCAAAATTTCTTCGTTTTCTTCTTCTTTAACCAGTGAATATAATTTTTTATTATAACGACTATCTCTGGCAATCTTTTCTGCACTGATACCCATAGCTTTTGCAATTAATTCACTCTGTAAATAAAGAATCTTCTCTCCAGGCAATCCTGGTCCAGCCATTAAAACAATAAAAGCAACATCCTCTGACCGGGATGCTACCATTGGGGCAATCAAGCCACCTTCGCTATGCCCAATCAGGCCGATCTGTTCAGAATTTACCTCTTCGCGGGTTTTAAGATATTCTATTCCAGCTAAAACATCAGAGGCAAATTCTTCACTGGTAGCATGAGAAAAATCTCCTGTAGATTCCCCAACTCCCCTATCGTCTACTCTTAAAACAGCAATTCCTTCCCTGGTTAGATAATCCGCCAGCACCAAAAATGGCCGGTGTCCAAAAACAGCTTCATCTCTATCCTGTGGTCCGGAACCGCTAATCAGCAGAACCACAGGAAAAGTACCTTTTTCTGCAGGCAGTGTCAAGGTTCCCGCCAGGGTTATTCCTGCTTCTTTATTTTCATATTTAATATTTTCCTCAATATAAGGATAGGGCTTTAGTGGCTCCTGTGGTCTTACAATTTCTGTTATCTTTTCTTTTTTCTCCAGCAATATAGGGAAAGATGCCCCTGACTGCTTCCATTGTCCCTCAATTATTAAAAAATCTTCGCTAATCACTCCCTCGAAGACACCGCCTATCTCCTTTACCTCCAAATATAAATTATCATCTTTTTGAACAACTTCATTAACAGGAATCCCGGTTATTCCCTGATCAGGACTGTCCATAGTTGCAGCTAAGATACCATCAAGATTCAGATAAACTCTAAATACGAGCCTGAGTTCAGCTCCAGGGACTTTTATTGTCCCTTCCCAATTTCCTTCAATTTCTTTTTGCATACTAGCACCACCTGTTATCACAAAAATAAGACAGAAAAGAATTATAAATATCATCACATAAATGTTTTTCATTATTTTTTTATCCTTTTATCCATAGAATAAATTTTTTCTAAAATAAAGAAATATTTTCTCTTGCTAAACAAGTGCTGAAATATTATTAATTAACTATCCATATATATATTAGTTAGCAATTTTACCTATAACTCTAAATTTGTTCATTTTAAAAAGATATTTTTTTAAATTTTAATTCCCTCTATCTACTTTTTATCCTGTGCCTTTTTAAATCTGACCATCGCTTCGGCTATTATTGACCTGGGACAGGCAAAATTCATCCTGACAAATCCTTCTCCTCCAGCACCAAACCATTCTCCAGGATCTACTGCTATCTTCGCTTTTTCCAGTACAAAGGAATTAATCTCTTTGTTGCTCATCCCGGTATCCCTGAAATCCAGCCAGGCTAGATAAGTTCCCTCGGGCTTTGTAAGCTTCACTCCTTTCAGGTGTTCCTCACAATATGCTACTGCATAATCAAAATTTGTTTCGATATACTCTTTTAACTCTTTTAGATAATCATCACCATAAAGATAGGCAGCCTCTCCTGCGATTGGACCAAATACATTAGAACCAGGATAGCGGTTCATTTTTATTCTCTTTTTTATTCTCTCTCTAATTTTTTCATTAGGTATAACAATTATCGAAGCTCCCAAACCAGCAATGTTAAATGTTTTGCTGGGGGCAAAGGACAAAATTAGGTTATCGGTAATTTCAGCAGACAGAGCACCTGCTGAAATAAATCTATTTCCTTTCATAATAAAATCAGCATGTATCTCATCAGATAGTATTAACACATTATTTTTACAACATATCTCTCCCAATTGAGTCAGTTCTTCCTTAGTCCAAACCCGTCCAACCGGATTATGAGGACTGCATAAAATCATAAGTCTGGTACTCTCTTCTTTTGCCAACTTCTCCAGGTTTCCAAAATCCATTTTATAATAGCCATTCTTCTCAATAAGCTGATTAATCCTGATAGTTCTACCACAATCATTTATTGCTTCATTAAAAGGATAGTAAACAGGCTGCTGAACTATCACACCATCTCCCGGTTCAGTGAATTCCTGGATTGCCGCATTGATTGAGGGAACAACTCCTGCTATAAATAACATTGAATCTGTATCTGCTTTTAATCCATAATGTCTTGCAAACCAACCGGAGGCTGCCTCTTTAAATGCGTCTACTGCATCTTCTGAAGTGTAACCGTAAATACCATGCTTAGCCCTATTGGTAACAGCAGAGATTATCTCTTTCGGGCAAAGAAAATCCATATCTGCTACCCACATACACAGGGCACCTTTTACATCATAATCAGGAAACTTTCTTTCATATCCCTGCCATTTAGCACTATTGGTATCCTTTCGCGAGACAACCTGGTCAAAATTATATTTGCTCATATTAATCTGCCTTTCCTTTTAGTTAAATTATTAAAGAACATTTCGCAATTACACATTTGTTTAATCACTTCATTATTTTTAGATACTCCACTCCAATGCTTTTCTATTAATGTTAAATAATGAAGCTTAATCTAACAGATTTTTATGCTTCTTCCGTTCAACAAATCAGCAGTATGGGTATGGCAGGTTAAAAATATTACCTGTTTTTTTCTGGCAAATTCCTTGATTTGTTGTGCTGCTAATTCTTGCCTGGCTAAATCCATATCTACCAGTGGGTCATCAAGCACCAGAAATCCTTCCTTCCCTGCCAGGAAATAATCAGCCATAGTTAATCTCAATGCAAGGGAAAAGGTATCTTTAGTACCAAATGACAGCAAATTATAGGATAATTTTGAGCCATCCGGTTTTATCAATTTGCTGGGATAATCATCATCCATTTCAATTTTGGTAAAAGAACCGGTGGACATATTTAAAAAATAATTTTTGAAACGGGACTGGAAATCTTTATAAGGATTTTTGCCAATAGACTCAAGCAACTCACTGGCCTTGCTTTTAATTAGGGCAACAGCTTCTCCTTCCAGGAATACTCTCTTATAGTTTTGCTCTGCCTCGTTTAGCATTACCGATAGCTCCTCAGAGGAAAATTCCGGCTTTCCCTGTTCTTTTTCAATTTTTTTATCTCTTAATTTATAAATATTTTCCAGATAGTTCTCCTTTTTTTCATTCAATAAGTCAAGAAGGTCAAAAAAGCTTTTATAATCTGTGAATTCAGCAGGTAATTCAGGAAGATTTTTTAACTTTTTCTGTGCCTTTTCCAGCTGATATTGTTTCCCCCCAATTTTCAGTAGCAATTCCCTCTTTGTTCCATACTTTTGCTGCCACTGACTGATATTGTTTTCATACTCCTCTTTTTTATTTTCAATCATCTTCAAGTCGCGAATTGTATCTGTAATATTAGCAGTAAGCTCATCTGTATCCAGTGAGTGAGGTTCTTTTTCTTCTCCCAGACTTTCTATCTTTTTCTCCAGCTGCTTATAATCATCATTACCCAGTTCATCCTGATAGGCTTGCCGGGCAAAATATACTTCATTTTTATACTGTTCGTACTTCTTATTTTCAGATTTAGCTTCCGTCAGGCAGGTTACTCCAATTTTTGTCAATTCAGCTTTTAATTCTTTTCTTGTCTTTTCTTTCTGAGCAATAAGAGCATTGACATCTCCTTCTCCTGACTGCACTTCCAAGCTCCATTCTTCATGTTCTATAGCTAATTTCCCATGAAATATTTTTTCAAAAGTATGATTTTTTTTAATTAAATGCTCTTCTTTCTGTCCGGTAGCATCTTTGGTTATGAAATTCTGACTAGTCTTTGCATTAAAGGATAATCTTAATTTAGAAGCAGTGATAATCTTTTCAATCTCTTCAATTTGCTGATTTTTCTTTTGCAGGCTATCAATATCTTCCCTGGTTATTGGAGAAACCTGAGATAAACGCTCATCTGCTTCTTTTAACCTGTCGGATAAATCTTTTATTTTTTTAAATCTTTTTCGCAGTTCTTTATTTTCAAGATAAGCCCGGACTTGGTCCCGAGACTTTTTTAGTTTATCTATTCTTTCATTTAATCTATTTATCTCCAGGTCCGCATTATGGGAAAGCCAGTTCTCCTGTATCGTCCAGGATTCGCTGTTTTTCATTATATCTTCCATTTGATTGGTAATTGTTTTTAAATCACCCTCAATCTGTTGACGCTCAACAATTTGATTCTTTATTGGTTCGTACTTTATCAGCTTTTCCTGGATTTTTGCTTTCTTTTCTTCTTCTGCTCTTATTTCATCATTTATTTTATCAATCTCTTCCTCTATTTGGCTGGCAAGTTTATAATCTCTTTTTTTGTTCTCTTTATCATAATATACACTCAAAATTTTTCCGACGTCTCTGGTATAAGGATTATTAATTCCCCGTCTATTTTCCGGCTCTTTTTTTTCAATATCCCAATGGTTGAAGTAATCCTTGTATTCCCATTCTAATTTTTCCTTTAACTTATCAATCGAGATTCCATCGGTCTCCATAATAGATGAGCGTAATATACTCCCCAAATCTGAGCGAACATCTGTACCACTGTTATCAAATATATCTTTTGTTCTATCAAGGGCAGATTGCCAGGTTAATAGTACATTTCTAATGGTGCCTTCCTGGGCAGGAAGATATTGGTTAATTAACTCAGATACCTTTTCATCTCCAATGTACTCACTGCTACCTTCAGATTTAAAAATACAACTCCCGCCTTTGCCTCCCGCTTTCCATTCTTTTCCTAATTGAAAATCTTTGCCGTTAACCTGAAAGTCAAGGTAAACCCTGATAACATTTCCACCATTAGCAGGTAAATATTCTTTTATTAACTTTTCGTACTTAGACCTGGTTAAATCAACAGGGGTAAATAACGCTGCTTCTAAAGCATAAAGCAGGGTAGATTTTCCTGCCTCATTAGGACCAACAACCACATTGAGTCCCGGAAAAAATTCTACTGTTTTTTCTACCACACCGGCAAATGGTTGTAAAGTCAGTGCTTTAATCCTCATTTTTAATCTCCCGTATTATGTCATAAGCCTTTTGCAGCGCCCGGTTGGCAGTAAAATCCTTGTTTTTCAGTAAAGACATGAGCAGTTGATGGGGAAAGGAATCCTGTGTAAATTCGCTATTAATTAATTCGGGGGTAATCTCTTCATCGAGCTCTTCCTGGATAACTTGAAGGTGTAAAACCTTTTCTTCAATTGATTTGATAGCCTCTTTCACTTTCAGCAATTCTTCTCTTTTTAATCTTCCTTTTAAAACCAATCTCAGAATGGTGTTCTCATATTCTTCCTTATTATATTTCTCTTCCATTCTCTTAATACTATCTTCATCATTCAAAGTAATCTGTTTAATTAAAAACCGGTATTTACCTGTGCTTACTTTTTGAATTTTCATTTTTGAAGCAGGTTCTAAATTAATAATAAAAGCATTGCCAGCATGTTTGCAATCAAATCCATCAGGTTCAGGAGTTCCAGGGATAAGAATCCGGGAATTCTTATCTGGATTTTCCGGCCAGGACAGGTGAGTATGACCAAGTAGCCAGGGGTCAAGTCCTTTTGATTCTAATTCTTCATTAGTCATTGGATAATAGGTCTTATCAAAATCAGGAGACACCCCCTCCAGACTACCATGGACTATCCCGATTTTTATTAAATTGTCACTTGTTAAATTATCAGCTGAAATCCAGCCAAGCATATTTTCTGCAGAATGCTTTGAACTGCAGGGACAGCTAAAGACTGCTGCATCCAGGTGATAGTTTTTTAAATCATACACTTTTGGCTCTTTCAAAACCAGAATACGGTCACCGGCAAGCTGGCTGAAATTATTCCATAAGTTGCTGTCTTTGGTATAATAATCATGATTCCCCGGCAGGGCCATAACCAGTTCACCCTCAAACTCATTAAGTGTTTTTACAGCCCTGGAAATCTCTCCAGCTTTCACCGTAATCCTGTCAAATAAATCTCCGGCAATAACAAAGAGATCACATTCTTCCTTATTAGCAATCTTAACCATATTTTCCAGGGTTTCATATCTGGCATTGATAAGTTTATCCTGAATCTCCGGGTATCCTGCAAATTTCATCCCCAGGTGCAGGTCTGCAGTATGAAAAATTTTAATTGCCATGTCCTCCCCAAATCAACTTAATAAACATCGCACCTGCAAAGCAGATGGCTTTAAGAACCTCATCCTAGCCCTCTCCCCCTGAACCGAAAATTAACTCTTTTCTCGTTTCCTCCCCCTTGAAGTGAGAATTAACTCTTTTCTCATCTCCTACCCCTTGAGGGGGGAGGATGAAGGTGGGGGTGAGGTAAGTATAATAAAAAGATAATATCTCTAAGTGATACAACTTCCTGCTTTAGAGTTCAGCTACATTATCATAGGGCTTTGTTTAATCTTTTTATGGTAAAATATTTATTCAGATTCTTCAACAGTAAGTTTAAAACTTTTGTCACCGAAAATATTACAAACAGCTACTATTGCTATTTCATCGCCTTTTTCAACTTCAGGAATAAAATAAACAAAGGTCTGACTATCACCTAATTGTTTTGAGATTTGCTGAACAATAATCTCTTCACCATTATGACTTACAGTTATACTTTCAATAAAATGAACAGGATCCCCACCTACAGAGTGAACAACTTCTACAGACAGAATATTACTTTCCAGATCAAATTCAGCAGCAACTTCACTTGGGGGATGTGCTATTGCTGTGCTGTTTATTAAAAACATTAATAAAAAAACTCCTAAAAAAAACATTTTTCTCATTTCAATATCCTCCATAAATTTTACTAAATTATAATCTATAGGCATTATGTTACCCTATTATATTTACTATATTAAAAATTACCAAAAATGTAAATTATACCTGTGCTTACACTTCATCCATATATTAAATATTATAACTAGATTCTAATAATTGCAATTACTAATCTGTTGTTTATAGAACCTTATAAAATTATCTTTGGATATGGCTGCCAAATGGTGCATTTTTCATTTTCAAAAAAATATAAAAAGCAATTATTCCTCTAACAAAAGTTGAGATTAGCAAAGCCCTGTCAGTAATCATGAAAGCTTCTCCGGAAAAATTATCCATAAAATGAAACAGAATAGCTGCCAAAATACTTTGATTAGTCTTAATATAAATCATACTGTATATAAATGTAGTAAAATATATACCAAACATAAAATTCCAAAATAATGAACTGCCCGGTACCAATTGATACTGGTATGTTCCTTCTACAAAAAATAGTGGCAAATGCCAGATGGCCCACATAAATCCTAAAAAAATAGTAGCCTGGTTGAACCCGTATTTTCTCATTAATTTTGGTAAAACAATCCCTCTCCAGCCCATTTCTTCCGGTATAGGGCCAAAAAAGAGCAACAATAAAGCATAAGAAAAAGTCATCTCCGGTGAAAAATAAAATTGAAAATATGTAGAAGAAAAAAAGAGGGCAAAAATTGCCGCAATAATTCTAATAAAAATAGGCAAGCTAAAAATTACAAAATACCACATACTGGAGATGCGCTTATAATCAATCAATCTATGCCAGTAAGCAATTCTCTCTTTGCTGGAGTAATAGAAATATAAAATACATATGGCAGCAAAAGTAGGACTCAATAAGCTAAAATAAATAAGGTTGCTATATAATTGATTGCTTATATAAAAGCTTTTTTCTAAAATCATTAATATGGTGGTAGTTAAAAAGGGCAGCAAATGAGATAAAAGAAAAAATAATTTGATTATTTTTAAGTCAGCATCTACAGCTTTGTTTCCCATAAAACCCCTTTTTCTCTGTAATTCTAACTAATTATTTATTAATAATAATTTATAGGCTTATTTCAATAGCAACACCTGCTTTCTATTCATATAACCTTAATCTACTCAAATCTAAACTTGCTCATCCCATTGCTGGTTAGCTCCGGCCATATATTCCTCATCACTCATCAAGGGCTGATGGATTCTCTCAACAGTATCTTTTGCAACTTTTCCATTTGTCACCAACTCCCTGCCTGCACTTCTGAGTGCATCACAAAAGTTTTTAATATTCTCACTTACATAAGGTGGAAGATTTTCTAAAGGTTCACTCAATACTTCTCCACAATTCCGGTACACTTCTAAAATAAAATTCTGCATTTTACCAATTTCTATGAGTATATTAAAATTATGCTCTCCTGGGAATCCAGAATTAGCAATAAAAAATTGTTGCGGAAACCTCTTTACCCTCCCTTCATGATAAAAACTGCCATCCTCATTCTTATGAATTTGGGGAGTTGCCAGTGGAAGAAATCGATCAGTGAAATTTTTTAACAATGCAGTCATATACATACCATAGACCGGTGTAGCCATTCCAGCATAGTCAGATTCTAAAAATAAATTTAACAAATCCTCCATATCATCATTAATGATACACTTTCCTGGTGTTTTGCCCCAACAGGAAAAACAACCTCTGCAATATTCAATATTCTTTTCAATTAAAAAAATCTCTTCCGCTTGAGCTCCTGCCTGTTGTGCCCCATCTAACAATGGTTGGACAATTTTATGACTATTGCTTTCTTTTCCTCGTGGACTTCCGTTAAAAACAACTATTTTCATCTGGAGATACCTCCTAAAACCCATACTTATAGATATATTTAACTTAATTAAATTCTTGGTGAAGGCTTATTTCACCAATTAATTCAATAAAGCGGCCTGGCAATCGAAAAGTAATATCTTATAATGCCTTACTTCACTACCAATACACTGCAGTTTTTAGCCTCTTGTATAATAGCGTTGCTTACGCTTCCCAGGAACATTTTTTTCAATCCTCCTATTCCCCTACTACCCACCACAATCATGTCAAATCCCTCCTTCTGAGCAACCTTAACAATCGTATCAGAGACAGGGCCTTCTTTAAGCATGGTACGTACTTTTATGTTTTTATCTTTAAATATTTTCTTGGATTCTGACAGCTTTTTCCTGCATTCCGCTTTGTCCTCAGCACTAATTTTCTGAAGGCGTTCTATATATTCAGGATTCATGCCAAGATTTGCATAGGGATACATTTTTGCAGAATTATAATCATGCACATGAATTATAGCCACCTCATTGGCTTTACATCCTTCAGCAATTACAGAAGCTTCCTTGATGGCCTTCTGACTATGTTCTGACCCGTCAGTACAAACCAATATTTTCATAGCTTTCCTTCCTTTCTTTTATCTTTAAATGTTTATAATTTTCAAATAAGATTTTCTTTTCAAATTATAACATACATAAATAAAAATAATAAAAAAGGATCAGGTTTCTTAAGAATATCTAAGGATATAAGACCTGATCCCAAAATATTTCTGGTGGAGATAAGGGGATTCGAACCCCTGGCCTCTGCGATGCGAACGCAGCGCTCTCCCAACTGAGCTATACCCCCATAAATTATTTAATTAAATTTAAGTTTAACATGCCTAACTATTTTACTATAAGATGAAAAATATTGCTATATACATATTCAACTTAAAACAAAGTGCTCATTGTTTATGTTTAACTTTAATTACAAATCCTTTTAATTATCCCTTTATTTACAATAATTACCATGGATATATTGGTCTGAAGAATTCAATAACTCTTGGTGAAAAAAGCTCTTCCAGCTTAGTTATCTATAATATCCTTCAAACCAATTCTTTTACTTTTTACTAGTAAATGCTGTATATTTCTTTTGGCAAATTGGATAAAATTTTTTCAAGTGTTTCTTATTTTTTGGCAACAATAAACACCCTATCTTCATCTTCAGGATTTACCATATTTTTATTTAAGTCTTCTATCCTGACAAAATCAACCTGAGTCCATCCTATTTTATGTAGCATTTTTTTAATATCAGTTAACCAGTAAAAATAATTATAGACTATTTCTTCAAAACGACTATAACGGCCATCTTTTTCTTTGATAAATCCTGATATTCTGGTAACTGCCTTATCACTCTTTGTATCAAAAATTCCTTTGATTATTAATAAAATATTTTCTTTGTCCTCAATATGTGTACTATTCCATCGCTTCAAGCCTTCTTTTGTATTTAAATCAAATATAAAATATCCGCCCCCAATGACACATTGGTATACAGAACCAAAACATCCCATTAAGGCTTTTTTATTTTCAAGATGATTTATAGAATCATAGGTGGATACTGCTAATCCATATTCCTTTTTAAGATGAAAATTAGAAACGTCGGTTTCCACAAAATTAACTGCACCCTTTGCCTCATATTCCTTAGTATTTTCCCGTGCATAGGAAATCATATAAGGAGAAAGATCGATTCCAGTAACATGATAATCATTCTTTAAAAATTCCAGCAATAATTGCCCGGTACCACAACATATATCTAATACATTTTTATTTGATTTATAAATTTCCTTTCCCTGGTAGAAATCCATAATATGGGATGCGGCCTCTATAGCAAAACTTCCCCACATTTGGTTATAGATTCTGGCAATTTCTTTTCCATAAACCTGACTCATTTTTTCTCACCCGTCATTTTATTTTTATTTTATATATTTTATCACAAAGCCTCTGGCTCTTGCTATTTCTTCTTTGTTAGATTATCAGTTAAAATAGCAAAAAGTCAAACTTACCAGCATCCGTAGATCTCCACAATGTCAGCACTATCCTGTTATAATGTGAAAAAGAATAACAATAATAATATTAATACTTATTTTTTTATATTTTTTATTCATCACTTAACTAACCTGTTCGCTATAAATGATATTTCAGGACATTGATTTCTTCTTCCAATCTAAACTCTGATTAATATCAACTTTTCTTGGATTTAAAAATTACTCACTCTGGAGTGAAATTACTTCAAATATTTTTCAATTAGGGGAGTTAACACACTTCAGGATATTTTAAGTCTCTGGGGATATGGAAAATATGAGATTTATTATGATATGATACTATTGTTAAATATAGAAAAAAGATGTAAATAAAAATGTCAAATAGTATAAAAAAACGGGATATTATAGTACCATTTAAAAAAAATATCATGATTATGGGTTTTCAAAAATGGTTAGATAGAGAAATAGATATTATAACCAGAAGAGGATATATACCCAAACTTTTTCTTCATAGTTGTTGCGCACCCTGCAGTACATATGTGATAGAATACCTTTCACAATATTTTTCAATAACCGTATTTTTCTATAATCCTAATATTCATCCTGAAGAAGAATACCGCAGAAGAATAAATGACCAGAAAAAATTAATTGAGCTACTTCCAGTAGAAAACAAGGTAAGCTTCATAGAGGGTAAGTATGAGCCAAAAATATTTTTTGAAAAAGTAAAGGGATTAGAAAATGAACCGGAAGGCGGTAAAAGATGCCTAAAATGTTTTAAACTGCGCATAATTAAAACAGCTAAAAGGGCATATGAATTAAAAATACCTTATTTTACTACCACACTTACTATTAGCCCTCACAAAAATGCAGTAGCCATAAATCAAATTGGCAATGAAATTGCAAACAAATACCACCTACATTATCTGTTCAGCGATTTTA
>Ga0334899_1002386_pt1 | contig 15099 bp, 12 predicted proteins | sample GraSluR3_MG_FD_207219 | JGI IMG/M metagenome (GOLD analysis project Ga0334899, IMG submission 207219) | Sludge microbial communities from methane-producing bioreactor in Wageningen University, Netherlands - Granular Sludge_8_08-R3 | ecosystem: Engineered > Bioreactor > Anaerobic > Unclassified ... | reverse complement strand
ATTTGGGTAAATGGCAAACTCGTAGCCGAAGCGGGAACTGTAGCCAAAACCAAAGATAACCATAAGCCTGGTTTTAATATTGGTGACTTTCCTTTTAGCGTAAATAACAGTAATGATAAGAGAATAGAGGTAATTATTCAGGTATCAAACTTCTCTCACCGACGAGCTGGCTTGCCATGGCCAGTTTACTTTGGCTCTTTTGATGTAATAAAGAAGCAAAGCAGAAATCTCGATATTCTCAACCTCATTGTTATCGGAATCATACTGGTTATTGGTTTAAACCATTTGAACATGTACATCTTTAGGCGTAAAGATGTGTCAAATTTATACTTTGGAATTCTAAGTTTGGTAATGATTCTTCGTAACATAACAACGGGTGATCGAATTCTGTGGTACCTGTTTCCCGATATTAATTGGGAGCTACTAATGAAACTCGATAACTTTTCGGGTTACGGTACAATCCCATTCTTTGCTCTGTTTATATATCATTTGTATAAAGACGATTTCCCCGTTTGGCTAAAAAATGTGATGGTTGGACTCGGTATTGCAATTGCAACCGTAATCTTTGTGTTTCCAGCCTCAGTTTTCGGAAAATTCAACATGGTTTATGAGCTATACCTAGTTGCGTTTGGCCTTTACCTTACGTTCGGAATTTTACTTGTTGCAGCATTACGCAAACGCGAAGGAGCCTTTTTAGCCTTTTTAGGGATGTTCTTGCTCTACGCAACAGCAATAAACGATGTGCTAAGCAGCATGGGTTTAGTGCAAACTCCATATGTTGCACCCTATGGTTTAGTAACATTTATGCTAATACAGTCATTCACAATTACTAGCAAATCGGCAAAGGCCATAAACCAAAATGAGGATTTATCGCATCAGCTTGCTAAAGAAAAAGAAGGGCTTGAGCAAAGCATTGATGAGCGTACTCGCGAACTCCAAAGCCAGCACGATAAGCTACTTGAGCACCAAGAAAAGGAAAAGGTTCAGAACTGGATTAACAAAGGATTATCCAAGGTTAATAATGTACTATCGGCAAATAAAAACGATTTTAGCGTTTTAAGCCGTAAGGTTTTAACTACCATTGTTAAGTACATGGGTATTAAAATTGGCGCATTGTATGTTATCAACGATGAATCAGAAGAACCCTTTTTAGAAAGAATTGCCCAGTATGGTTGCAGCAAAGAAATGTTAGCACAATTTGATCGGTTTGAACCAGGTTCTGGTTTAATTGGTGCAGCATTTTCTGATAATCAGTTTCAGATTATTAATAACATACCGGAGAGCTTCTTTCAGGTAAACTCGGGTTTAGGCTCAAGTAAACCCGACACATTACTTTTAGCGCCGTTAGCTACCGATGAGGCTGTGTTTGGTGTAATTGAACTTGCTCGCTTTGGCGATTTTAAGCCCGAGGAAGTTGATTTTATTAAAAAGATAACCTATAGCATTGCAGCAAGCCTAAATACAGTTCGAATGAACGACAGAAATTTAGCGCTAATTGAACAGTTTAAATCGCAAGAGCAAGAAATTGCTGAGAAAGAGGAGAAAATGCGCGAAAGCCTCCACGAGTTAGAGTACTTCCGCGAGCAATACGAAAAGGCAAAGCAAGAACTTGACAAGCTAAAAGAGTAGTATGAACTCCGAAATACAATCCAATCGCATTGAGTATACCCTTGGAATGGGGAAAGCAAATCTTTACGCTTTTTTCTTGTTTTTTCCAATCATCTTGATTTTCCTTTTACCGTACGCCCTAATTTGGGGTTACGAGTCGTTTGAACTTGGCAAGAATATTTTCATGCACTTTATGCTACCAATCCTTATTTTAGGAATTGTTGTTCACGAGTTTTTACATGGTGTAACCTGGGCCTTTTACGCAAAAAATGGGTTTAAGTCAATTCGTTTTGGCATGAACTGGAAATGGCTAACGCCATATTGCCATTGTAAAGAATCGCTTAAAGTTAAGCACTATGCTCTGGGTGCTGCAATGCCCTTGATAGTTATGGGGATTCTTCCCATAATTTTTGCTTTTGTATTGGGTAACGGAATGCTTTTGGCATTTGGCATTTTTTTTACATGGGCTGCAGGGGGAGATATTATAGCCCTTTTAATGCTCATTAGAGTTAAAAAGGATTCTTTAGTATATGATCATCCTGATAAGATGGGTTTCTACATCGAAAAATGATATAAAAAAAAAGAGATCCGATTCGGGATCTCTTTTCTTCTTAAGTTCAAAAGTCTATTGCTTAATTAGTTTACGAGTTATTCTGCTGCCATCGTTATAGTGCAGGGTTACTAAATGAATACCCTTTTGAAGCGAAGAGGTGTTAATCTCGTGGCTATCACTGCTATTTTTTACTTCATGTACTTTTTGTCCAATAATGTTGCTAATAACAATGCGTTCTACATTATTTATCCCATCAATTGTTAGCTGGTTTGTGAATGGGTTGGGGTAGAACATGATGCTATTGTGTTTAGTGTTACTAATACTTGTATTTGTAGATTGTCCAACATAAATATCGTCAATGCTCCAAAAATACCCAATATCGTTGCTTATATATGTCCATTTAAACATTGCATTAGGTGCGTTTGATAGCTCAGGGATATCCACAGAAAACTGCTCAGGATTTTCAGTTGTTTGATCCCAGATATTAATCAGTTCCCAAGTATTTCCATTATCAAGACTATAGTTTAGGCTTGCCTCTGAACCTGTTCTGTGTCTGTAATAGTGAGTAAATGATATGTTTACATTATCTATTTCAGTTAAATCTATTGAAGGACTAATTAGGCTAGTATTAATATTATTTCCATTTCCATATTCATAGCTGCTAATATATGCATATTCGCCATCTGCATTGTCAATTCCGAAAGAATGTGAACCCTTATTCCATATGAACGAATTTGCCTCATTGCTTGAAGTAATCCAGCAGTCGAAACTTGAACTTCCATTAAAATCTTCAAACAAAGGTGCCGCAGTTATTGAGCAATAGGTTTTGGCCGATGTAGATGCACCTACAGAAAATCTGTTATTCTCATCTAAACTCCAGATTTTGTAATAGTAAGTTGTATTTTCAGATAATCCGATATGCTCAAATGCTTCATCTAAACCCTTGTATATGATAGTTCCACCACCAACAATTTCTTCGCCAATTTCATAATCTGTTCCATTTTGCGGTTTCCCAAAGCTATTAACGGTGTTATAAGCAATTATACTGTTTTGGGTTAGTGTGTTTTGCCAAAAAAGATCAATCTGATTAAATCCTTTAGTTACTCCATAAAAACTAACGGGTGTTGCATACAGGCTAAATGATATCGTTTCATCAATTTCCGATATGTTAGATATTTCTATACCTGAATCACTTCCATCTGATAAGAACGCACGAGGATTAGTATTGTCGCTAATGGCATCTCTGCTATAAGAAGACGAGTATGCAGCTAGGTTAACGTTTCCATAGCTATTTGGTGATCCTGATGGTCTGTAAATGTATACCTCATCGGGTGGTCCGTAGGCATTACCATCGTATGCGCCAAGGTTAATTCTATATATAAGCATTCCGGTTTGAGGTAAGTTGTTTTCGTAGAATCCACTTTTTAACCGATACTCTACCACAAAAAATTCAGTAGATGAGTTTGGTGAATTTATTCTAAATGCATTATTTTCACTAGAAGTTAATGGGTTTAAAGTGTATGTCCCCGGTTCCGATATGGTTGGTATTTCGTTTATCCAATTGCCATTTGCATATTTATACTTCATAAATGCTCCCATGTGCACAAAACCCGATGACATTAGATCCCAAGGGCCAACAGGTGCAAAACCAGTTTCGTTATAATACCTATATAAATCAGGTGCACCTAGCGTGTGAAACATTTCATGAGATAAGGTGGATGTGGTTGATTGATTTTCAGGCTGAAAAGTATAATCATAAACTCTTTTATTATTAATATATACTTCATAAGTAAATAATGCCCACCTATGTGCCCAAAGCAAATCGCTCCATCCTTCGGCATTACCTCTAATTATAAAACAAACATTGTCAACAAGTCCATCGGAGTCTCCATCTACTGTTAACTCTTCAGGTATCTCATTTTCAACACTTTCTATGGCTCTTTGTAATAACGCGTGTTCTCGTTCTCTTCTTTCATCTTCACCGTTATAGCCATTCGCATTTGATAGTGAATCATAGGGCTGAAAATATGATCTATCATAAGAATCCTGATAGGAAAGGTTTGTTGATAAGTCGGCAATTGGGTAGTGGTAGCTGGTTATATCAAGTTGCCCGTACGATACTTCTTGGAAGTAGTGCTTTAGCGAAGCCGAAGAAGTACTATTTAGCCTTCCATCGAATACGCTTCGTTGGGTGGTAAATTCCGCATCATCGTTAAATCGAATATAAATTACTAGGTTATTCATATCGCCCGTATGGGGTGCTTTTGAGGCGTCATCTTTAATGGTTGACCAACGGGCCTCTACTCTGCGCTTATACTCTTTTTCTGAGATTTTGGCATGTGGTTTTAAGCCTGCTGCTTTTGGGGCTATGGAATTAACCTTAAAGGGGGATGGAACAACAATATCTCCTTCCTCTATGCCATAGTAGTAATAGCCATCTTTGCCTTTAATAATTGTAAATCCATCGGCATCGTGGAGGTAGTTGAAATACTCGTCGCCAGATGCGTAGCACTCTATTTTAGTGCCGTCGGGGTTAGTAACTGTTGTTGGAATTTTCTCTAAATAAGCACCCTTTAGAGTAATGCTTAAAAGAAGAAAAGGGATAATGTAAAGCCCTTTTTTTAATGCATTTGAAAAATTAAACATAGCAAAAAGTTTTGTTGTGGTTTATTGGATTATCTAAAATTTGACTTTTGAATAGGTAATAAGTTTAAATACCACTAATATTTAACGGGTAATTTAGCTTATTGTTAAAACAGATAAACTTCTTCTGTAATTGAGGTTAACATTAGGGGTGGGTAAAAATAGGGTTCGCAAATATAATACTTTTTTTATATAGCTATAAATTGTTCTTTACTAATCCATTTAGCGGTTTTTATTTTGTATTGCCTGCAAAATAATAGCGGCAAAGCATGGTTCGGCTTTTATTTGAACGCATTTTTTAGCGTTCAATATTTTTTGCGAACCATTTTTTGGTAAATAAAGCAAACATTTGCTAGGGTAGGTGTTAACGTGTAAACCTTACACTACAATTTTTTTTAAGCAATTACTCTTTTATCTTAACTTAAACCTTATGCAAATGAAAAAGCTATTAGCAATTAGCCTTTTATTTTTAACATTCCCCGTAGCAAAGGCCGATTATAACCCGGCTAATAATGGCAGTGCTGCCAAAATGAAAACAGGAAACAGAAATGCATCAACAAGTACCGATGCTCCATTTTTTAACCCTGCTGGCGCTGTTTGGGGAGTCGATGGTTTTACAGTTGAATTTTCAACTATTCCTTTCTCATCAACAAAATCAGTGTTTGATAATGGAAATTTTTTAGGAAAAAATAATGAGTACCAAAGTAAAACTAGCTCGTTATTTTACCCTGCGCTAAATTTAACTTATAAAAAAGACCGACTTGCAGTTACCATGTTTGTTGGAATTACCAACGGTGGTGGAGCAGGAAATTACGACGATGGATTACCCAAATTTGAACGCTTAGGCTACTTTAATGTTATGTCAGCCATTATGTTAGGGGAACTACCTGGTTCTGTAACCGACTATAGTGTTAACTCCAGTTTTAAAGGTTCGGCTTATGGCATTGGCACATCAATAGGTGTAGCCTATCGCCTAAACGATTGGGCATCTGTAAGTGGTGCGTTTCAGTATTCAAGGCAAATGAATCACCAAGAGGGTTGGCTCGATATTACCTACAATCCAAATCCCTCATCAGTGCCAATTCCTCGTACCGAAATTGATGTGGATTTTACTGGTCAGAATTTTGGCGTTATTGCGGGCTTAAACTTAAAGCCGTTGCCAAATTTGCTTATCGCTCAAACATTCCGTTACTATACCGAGCTTACGCTCGATACCAAGGTTAACGATAGTAAAGATGGTGGCCTTTTTACAAATGGTGAGAAAGTAAAATCAACCTATGTGCCAACGTATAATGTTGGTATAGCTTATAACGTTAGCGAAAAGTTGAGGGTTGATTATAACATGAATTTTTCTTTTTACTCGCTACTTACCCTCGATGAAGATGAGAGCGGTGTAAATATTGCCGACTACTATAATAATGGAATCGACTTTGGTATTGCGGCCGAATATGAAATTAGCAATAGCCTAAATTGGGGAGTAGGTTTTACCTATGCACCATCAAAAATGAAAAAGGAATACCAAAATGAAGTGGAGTTTGAAAACAATTCGCTTTGGCTTAACACAGGTTTGGGCATTAAGGTAAAAGAGAATTTGGGTATTGATTTAGGGTTTCAGCTAGGCTTGGCAACCGAAGAGGGAGGTCAGGAGGATATTAACCTTGGAGTATTTCCGCCATTCGATCAAACCTACAAAAATGGTCCATCATACTCAATGGGAATAGGGTTTTGGTATCGCTTTTAATTTTTCCAACTATCAGCTAAGGGGCTATTGGGCAAATCCAATAGCCCTTTTTGCTTGAAATTGGGATGGCTATTTGCGAAAAAGGTGAAATTTCACTAATGAGACTTTAGTTTTATCACACATCATTTCGTTGTTTTTTTACTTTTGCAATATAGTTACAACTGATTGCCCTATTTAATAACCTGACGTTTCGGTTAATCAACTAACTTTGCTAATACAATGATAACAGATTTCTTCCCAATTTATCATATCGGTCTAATTCAGGCATGGTTTGCTGCCCTACTGGTTTACCGAAAACCCAACAAAGGAATTGCTGATAATCTTTTACTTATTTGGCTGGTTGTAATTGGTTTCGAAATGCTGTACTCGCTTTTAAATGCTAATTTTTTGCCTTGGCTACCCGATTTAATTATTATCCCGTTTAGCTATGGGCCTTTCCTGTATTTCTATACAAAGCTATTAATCTCGAAAAAACCAAAATTACCTAGGCGAATCGCCATTCATTCTCTACCAATTGTAGCATTTACTGCTATTTCAATACTTTGGGGCTCACCAATTGATATCGATGCTGTTCATTTTTTTCAGAAGGGTAGCGTAACTTGGCTTGCAGCAGTAAACTTTACCTTGTTTTTAGCTACAATGCTTTACTATTTCTTAATTTCGCTCAGGCTGATATTTAGGCATAACCAAACCATTGGCGATCATTTCTCGTATCGCTCCGATGCTGTGAGGTTAACCTGGCTAAAAACATCTGCTCTTTGGATTTTAAGCGGCTTTGCTGCCTCAGCCCTAACATTTTTCCTATTTTTTATTAACGATATTTTTCCGTTTAACCCAATTGAGCTATTTCATATAGGTTTACTGGTGTTTACGTTTTCAATAAGCTTTTATGGTATACATCAGCCGGTGCTATACAGCTACCAGAAACCAAAGCAGGGCAAGGAAACCACAGTTTACACTAAAGGTAACACACATAATTTTGGCACAGTGCTCTACGAGCATATGGTTAGCGCACAACCTTACCTTGATAATGAGCTCACAATTCAGCATTTAGCCAATCAGCTGAATGTTACCAGTCAGGAAATATCACTGTACCTTAATAAAGAGTTAGGCATAAACTTTTTTAGCTTCGTAAACGGCTTTAGAATCGAGGAGGCAAAAAAGCGACTTGTTTCAAAAGAGTTTAACAGCGAAACGCTACTTGGCATAGCATTCGATTCGGGTTTTAACTCAAAAACCTCATTCAATACGCTTTTTAAAAAGGAAACGGGAATGACCCCCTCGGAGTATAAAAAAAGTTTTGGCGCAAAATAGTATTAGATAATTTACTGACCATTGTAATTTTTTCGCGAGTTTCTCTGTCAGAAATTTTCTTTTATCTTAGCACAGCAGTTCTTTGATTACGTTGCCGAAAAGGATGAGGAAACTGGCTACGACCACTTTGAAGCCCGCCAGTGGGATGCCCGCCTAGCCCGCTGGCTCGCCCCCGACCCCGCAGGGCAGTTCTATAGCCCATACTTGGGCATGGGAAACAACCCGGTGAGTGGTGTGGATCCGGATGGGAGGTTTAGATCAGAGATAGGAGCTCAGTTTTATAATTTATTAACAGGAAATAAGGGGTATGTTGTTGGAGGAAATGGTCGTTGGAATGTTAATTTTGTTGACGGAGAGGATATACGAGTTGTAACTGCTTTTAAAGGTGGCAATTGGGATAAGTTTTCATTAATTGCAGGAGAATTATCTTCAAATATTTCCAGCAAAAGTGGAGTGAAAAAGTTTTTATGGAATACAGTTGGTAGATATTATGTTCCTGATAAATATTCCATTTCAGCTTCGATTGGGTTTACTGCAGGATGTGGCGGTAAGGGGGGGGTTACAATGCATATTTTAACTAGAGGTGATGATATAGGCGTCCATTACACCGCAAACCTTGAAGGCAATGTTGGTTGGGATTTGACAATAGGTGAAATAGAGGTTACAAAGGGATACTACCTACATTATAACCCAAATGTAATTATCAAACAGACACTTGAGGGCTATAACGTTTCAGGTTCAGTTGGGGCAACAATACTTACAGGAAAAGTAAATTTTACAGGAAAATTTGGTCTTGATGAAACTAAAAGACCCATATGGTTTGAATTTGGAGGTTCGCTCGGGTGGGAACCCACACCAGTTAACTTTAGGGGAACCTTTGGTGGAGGATACTCAAAACTTTTATAAAGACATGAGAAAGGATAAGTTTCTACTACTAAAAGCAATTATTGCGGTTTGGATATGCATTATAATAATCATATTCATTAATACTATGAGGTTGAACCGAACGAGACAAGAACAAGAATTTTTTGGGGTAATTGATTCAATAAATTATACGATAAAGTGTCAGCCATTAGTATTTGTAAAAGGTGAAAAATTCGATATGACCAACTATTGGAATCAGAAAACAAAGGTTAGAGTCGGTGATTCAATTGTAAAACAAAGCAATACAAGAGAGGTTTACATTTTTAGAATAGAAAACGATTCCCTTAAAAGATATCTTTTTTATTAGTATTTCTCTAGTTGAGCCTAGGCTGCCCCTTTCGGCGCCGGTTGCAACACCGCTACCGCACGAATCCTTTCGTGTGGTAACGAAGATTTTTTTTTCTTTTAAGAGATTTTGCTATCGCAAAAACCACACGAGAGACTCGTGCGGCAGCGGTGGGTTTTAAAGTGCATGCAATTATTTAGCGGTAACCAAATTAAAGATCGAAAAATATTATGAAAAGGTTTATTATCATTTTTTTACTTCTAATAAATACGCCGATTTATAGTCAGCAATCTTTTAATATTCTGTTTGGAGTTAATCTTCCATTCAAATACTCAGGAAATGAAACATTTAGAAAGGCTGGAGTTGAAATTGGTTTTGGTTTTATGAAAGAGTATGAAAACAATTTCACTTTTGAGACAAATTTATCTGCCAATATCTGGTCTAGGATTAATCACCCCTATGTTGAATCCATTGAGTATGATGATCCATATCAAACAATACCAACTATAACATATGGTAAAAGCTCTCGGGTGAGTTTCGATGCTAGTATTACTTCATTAGTTGGTTATACATCTAATAGGATTACTTATAAAAATGGCCTTGAATTTATTTTAAGAAACATATATACCTATGATTCAAAGTATGTTTTTAATATACCCCCTGAATTATTCCCGATTTAACACACGGAAGACTAAAAGGTTCAGGTTTAAATTGGATAACTGATAGTGATCTTTTAGGATTTTGGGGTGGAAGAGGATTAGATGCATCAATGATTCGTGATTTCGGGAGTATAAATGATTTTATTAGATCATGGGGACAGAATAAAGTATCAAACGCCCATAGACAATTTCTAGATGCAGCATTACAAAATGATGCTACTCAATATTCATTAATGGCAGCTTCAATCTTATTCCCTGCTGCAAGAATTGGATCTTTGACAGGGACGGTGCTGTTTGGTAGTGCAAAAAGTATAGCACTATGTACTGGCGAAATTGTATTTATTCAAGCCCCATTTCTTAACGCAGGAATTTCTAATGCCATAGGAATAGAGGTTGGAAATGTAACACCCAAAGCAATAATTGTTGACAAGCTAGTTGGAGGTAATTCTGGTGCAGTGGTTGATGTCCTTTCTTTGGGTGCAACCGGTTTAAATGGAGACAACACAGCTGTATTTTCTATGATAGAACAGACACATAAATCAATACATAAATTGAAATGAAAACAGTTAATAAAAGTAAAAAAAACAAGAAATGGATTGCCCTTTCATTAATTTTCATTACAATATCATTTGCAATCGCACATCCATTTTATATCAAGTACTATAAGGATCCAGCCACGTTTAAGAAAAATTGTTACAATTTTTTAAGAAAATCAGAGAACTTTACAGATGCTGATAGTCAGTTGATTGAAAATTATTGTGATTGCGTTTATAAAAAACTAGTGGTTAGATATAAAAGCTATAAAAAGTTTCCAGTTGAAGGTCATTTTACCAAGCAGGATGAACAAGATATCTATGATTGCGTTTTAGAGTTTTTACCCAACGATTCAGTAAAAAATAGTCGATAAGTAAACCCCTCGTTGGGCGGCGGTCCTGCCTAATCTTCCCCTGTTGGGCGGCGGTTGCACCGTCGTCCGATTATTCTTACAGGCTGTGCCTGCTCGATGAGTCTTTTCAGCGCTTCCTTCGTTAAGCCCCTCGCTCGGCGAAGTTTGTAACTTCGTCGAATTCTAAACGCTTAACGTTTAGCGGTCCTACCTTTCGGTAGGTAAATGCACAGCCGTCTATTTCTAACAGGCTGTGCCTGCTCAATTTGCCTGCAAAGGCAACGCTACTGTAGTAACGATTTTTTTTGCTACCGCAAAAGCCACTCACGAGAATGGCTACGTCAAGTTCTCCGCCAGTTGGCGGATTGGTTTGTGAGGCAACGGAAGTAACCCATACTATTCGAAAAATACACGTGCTGAATGCAACTATAAATTGATATTAATCGTTAAGTTTGTAGAGGGAAAAATATAATTACTATGAATTCGGCTGAAATTAAGTTGGATATTTTTCGAAGGCTCGATAGCTTGGATGGTAAAAGACTTGAAAGAGTTTATGGAAAAATTCTGACTCTAATAAATTCAGAACCACCTAAACAGCAAGAGTTACCGCCTGAAGTAAAAGCAGCGCTTGATGAAGCTTTAGAGGCAAGCAAGTGTGGTAAAGTAGTTTCGCATGAAGAGGCAATGCGGAGGACAAAAGAGAAATACCCCACCCTTTTTACATGAAAACATTTGTTTGGACAGAAAACGCTTTAAAGGATTATCATCAAAACATCGATTACCTTTTGCGCGAATGGTCTGAAAAGGAAGCCTTAATCTTTATTGGTGATGTTGATAGTATCCTGTTTAGCCTAAAATCAGGCAATATTCAGTACAAAGAGAGTAATTATCATGGCATAAGGGAGTGCTTAGTATGTAAGCAGATTACCCTTTACTATCGACATTTAAGAAGCAATGAAATCGAACTACTGCGCTTTTGGAATAACTCAAAGGATAAGCGAAAATTAAAGTTATAGTTACACCTAGTTTCGGTCGAGACTGTTAAAAAAATCGAAACATATTGTGCTCCGCACCGCTACTGTGCGTGTCTCTACGCATGATAATAAATACTTTTGCTACATTAAAAACCACTCACAAGAATGGCTACGCCAAGCTCTCAGCCTGTTAGCGGATTGATTCGAGCGGCAGCGATTGGCAAAATAGTATTTGTTATTTTTTTAAGGTGAACAGAAATTCTGCATAAAATTACGTTCAACCTTTTTATTCGTACCTTTCTTTTGCTTTTCTTGCCTAACTAGCTATGAAATTATTAGCTAATCCTAAAACTTATTACAATGGTTAGAAGAATAGTATCATTGCTGCTTGCTACTTCGCTGTCGGTGGTAGCTTTTGCTCAGAATACCGATGATGAAAATGTTAAAACAGGCTGGAATTTTGGAGTCCTTCCCGCTTTGGGTTACGACTCAAACTTAGGGCTGCTGTACGGTGCAATAGTAAACATGTTCGATTATGGCGATGGGTCGCGCTACCCCGATTTCGATCACAACCTTTACCTCCAGCTATCGGCTTACACAAAGGGAAGCATGGATGGTATTCTGTTCTTCGATTCGTACTCGTTAATTCCAAATAAGCATTTTATCGGTCGGTTTAGCTACAACCGCAACCGAACATACCCTTTTCATGGTTTCAACGGAATTGAAACGGTGTATAATCCCGATTTTGAAACCTTCGATTCCGACAACTTCATCTCTCAGGTATACTACAAGCTCGATCGCGAACTGCTAAAAGCCGATTTCTTGGTAGAGGATAAGATTGCCGATAGCAAGTTCAACTGGATTGCCGGTCTCGATTTGGGTTGGTACAACATTTCAACTGTTGATATTGAGCATTTAAATAAGGATCGTGAGGGTGATGATGTTATACCCGACAATAACCTTCTGTACGATAATCTTATTGATTGGGGAATTATTGCATCCGACGAGAAAAATGGAGGCTTCGATAACAGCATTAAGTTTGGATTGGTTTACAACTCTCGCGATAGGCTTACAAACCCAATGAAAGGTATTTGGACAGAGCTGCTTTTCAGAGCCTCACCTAGTGTTTTAGGTAACCCAAGTAATTTCGGACGAATATCTCTAATTCATAGGCAGTATTTTACTTTGGTAGACGAGAAACTTTCGTTTGCATACAGGCTATGGTACGAGGGTACTTTTGGCGATGTGCCATTTTACTCGCGACAGCACCTTACAACAAGTAACTACTTTGAGGGTTTTGGTGGTGCTCAAACAGTGCGCGGATTGCTTATGAACCGTGTTGTTGGCCAGCATACGGCCATCGGAAATTTCGAGTTTCGTTGGAAAGCCTTCCGGTTTAAGGGTATTGGTCAGAATTTTTACCTTGGTTTTAATGCCTTTGCCGATGCTGGTTCGGTGCTAAAAGGGTACGATATAAATCGTGCAAATGTACCTGAGGTTTTAAGTGACCTTAATTTTACCAACAGCTATAAGGATGTATTTACCACTTATGGTGCAGGGTTAAAGCTTGTAATGAATGAGAATTTTGTGGTTTCTGCTGATTATGGCTTGGCCACCGATAAACGTTACGGAACTTCTGGTTTGTACGTTATAGTGGGTTACTTATTTTAGATTTTGAACACTGATTCTTCAGATTTTCAAGATTTTTTATCTTATAGTTTTATTCCCTGTATTGCCTAAAGCAGGATAAGCATAAATCTGCATAAAAAGTGTTCCATCAAATTAATGCTATGAAAAAAACAATTCTATCGATAATTTTAACAGTTTGGACTTTAGCTATAATTGCCCAAAACTGGCAGGATCCTGAGATTATTGGAGTGAATAAGCTACCAGCACATTCGCTGCTAGTTCCTTTTGCTAAGCAACCCATTTATGGCGAAGCAAACGAGAGTTCATCTTTCTTAATGATGCTTAACGGTGAGTGGAGTTTTAGGCTTATTACAAATCCTCACGAAACGCCAACCGAATTCTCAAATATCGGTTTCATCGAAAATGGATGGGATAAAATACCCGTTCCGTCATATTGGCAAACAAAAGGTTATGGAACACCAATTTATACAAACCAGCGGCATCCGTTTCCGGTAAACCCGCCTAACGTTCCAAGCAATGGAAACGAAACAGGCTTATATCGCCATGCATTTAATGTGCCTGAGCACTGGGATAACCGCCAAATTATTATCCACTTTGCCGGAGTGCAATCGGCAATGGATTTATGGATAAATGGCGAGTACGTTGGCTACAGTCAGGGTAGCATGACCCCTGCCGAGTTTAATATAACCGATTATTTAAATGAGGGTGAAAACTTGTTGGCTGTGAGGGTTATTCGCTGGTCGGATGGTAGCTATATCGAAAACCAAGACTTTTGGCGCTTAAGCGGAATTTTCAGGGATGTTTTTCTTTATGCTCAACCCCAAAACGCTATTGCAGATGTTGTTGTAAACACAACCTTCAACAGCGATTATACTGAGTCGGAAATCAGCATTAGGGGAGAGTTTGCTTTTACTGAAAGTGCTATCCCTAAAATTAGGATAATGCTTCTGAATGATCAAGGAGATAAAGTTTTTGAAAAAGAGGCTAATGTTATTACAAAAGAAAAAACGTTATGTTTTGAATTGGCTGAAAAAATTAATAATCCGAAGCTATGGAGTGCCGAAACGCCAAACCTCTATCAGCTAGTTTATACGGTTAACGATGAGGCGTATTATCATCATAGGATAGGTTTTAGAGATGTAAAAATTGCCAATGGGCAACTTTGGGTAAATGGACAATCTGTATATATAAAGGGTGTTAATAGGCATGAGCACGATCCGTACAACGCGCGAACAGTTTCAAGGGAGCAAATGGTGCAGGATGTTATTCTGATGAAGCAGCATAATTTCAACGCAGTTCGTATGGCGCACTACCCAAGCCATCCCCATTTCCTTGAAGTTTGCGATGAGTATGGACTTTACGTTTTAAATGAGGCCAATGTGGAGTCGCATTACCTGTGGCAAAACATGAACGAATCGCCTGTGTTGTTCCCCGAATGGCGCAAAGCCATTGTCGATCGTGGCGTATCAATGGTAAAACGCGACAGGAATCATCCATCGGTAATTATTTGGTCGTTGGGTAACGAATCGGGCGATGGCCCAAATATGCGTGCCATGGCCGATACTATCCGTAGCTTAGACCCAGCAAACAGGCCAATACATTACGAAAGTAAGGCGCTTAAGCGTCCGCTTAGCTTTGAGGGGGTAGGCTTTTTCGGGAAACTTGCGAGAATGATTTCTGCATTAAAGTGGTCGAAAGCGCTTACGGAATACGATTTTAATGCTGCTATGTATCCAACTCTCGATAGGCTAAAGCAAATGGCTGAACTCGATGAAAAGGAGCGTCCCATACTAATTTGCGAGTATTCGCACGCAATGGGCAATAGCAATGGGCATTTTAAGGAGTACTGGAATTTGTTTGA
>Ga0334899_1002379_pt1 | contig 15133 bp, 9 predicted proteins | sample GraSluR3_MG_FD_207219 | JGI IMG/M metagenome (GOLD analysis project Ga0334899, IMG submission 207219) | Sludge microbial communities from methane-producing bioreactor in Wageningen University, Netherlands - Granular Sludge_8_08-R3 | ecosystem: Engineered > Bioreactor > Anaerobic > Unclassified ... | reverse complement strand
TATTGGCCGCGCAAACACGCGGAGATCTGGAACCCCGACCAGTGGCCCACCCACGACTATCCGCTGGCCATGGCCGACGCCTGTGTCACGCTGCACCGGCGAACGGGCGACGAGGTCTTTCGGGAAGGCATCCGCCGCTGGGCCGACATCATCCGGCGCAGCCCACCCGCCGAACGGGCATCGGCCTACGCCGAGCAATACGGCCGTTGCATCGCGTTCCTGGCGCGGGCCGCGCGGGCGCTGGACGACCCGCGCTACTTGACGCTGGCCCGGCAACTGGCCGATGAAGCCGTCGCGCGCCTGCCCGAGAACGGCTGGTTCCAGGGCTCGCCCGGCTCGCACTTGTACGAAGCCGTGGACGGCGTCGGCTACTTGTTCCTGGCCCTGATCGAACTCGAAACCGGCGACTCCGCCGCCGGCTGGGGCGGCGAGTTCTGAACGGAGGTCGGCCGACGGTTGTCCGCGTCGAGGCGCCTGGCGGCCTCCGCTGGTTTTCACGCGCGCTCGTTGTTCCGCTCGTTCCCACGCTTCGGCGTGGGAACGCACCTCTGGGCCGCTTTGCGGCTTTCGGAGCCGACGCGAAGCGTCCAAGCCCTGGGTTCCCACGCGGAAGCGTGGGAACCAGGACGGCGCCTTATCCCTGACGCAACGAGTCGCCGGGCTCATTGGCCCGGCGGGTCCGTGCATGTTTGTCTTCCGCTCGTTGCCACGCTTCCGCGTGGGAACCCGTGGTCGAGTCCTCGGTGCGGCCAGGCAGCGCCGACTCGCGCCGGGCCGAGTATGGCGCGAAACGGTTCGACGTGCACAGGGCCTTGAACCGCGCGGGATTCCTAACACGATTCTCACTGCTCCCACGCGAAACCCTCATCGGCGTTGTCGAGAATCGAGGGCGACTTGGATCTCGCGCCCGCGCTCCCTGGCTCGTCGCCACGGCTCTCGTGCGTCCAAAGCAAAGGGATGGAACATGGCCCCCTGCGAAGAGGAGACGGTAACCCGGCGGTCGCGCCGCCGGGCGATCACCGTGATCGAGCTGCTCGTCGTGGTCGTGATCATCGCGACCCTCGTGGCACTGCTGTTTCCGGCGCTGAGCGCGGCCCGGGCATCGAGCCGCAACGTGGCCTGCCAGAGCAACCTGAAGCAGATCGGCACCGCCTTGATGGCCCACGCCGACCGCCACGGCACCCTGTGCTCCGGCGCCTTCGATTGGAACCGGGACGGGTGCGTCACCGAGATCGGCTGGGTTGCCGACGTGGTCAACGCGGGTACGCCGGCGGGCGAGATGCTCTGCCCGTCGAACCCGTACCGCATCAGCGAGACCTACAACGACCTGCTCGCGCTCGACGCGACCACCTTCGACGATTGCGTCGACCGCCTGGGTTCACCGCCGCTGACGGCCCCCGACGGCACCCCGGTCGCCAACCCCTGCCGTGCCATCGCAGAAACGCCCCTCGTGCCGAACACGGAGCAGCGCCGGGCGTTCGTCGAACAACGGATCTACCGGGAGAGCTACAACACGAACTACACGGCAACGTGGTTCCTCGTGCGGTCGGCCGTGCTGCTCGATTCATCGGGAAACCTCCGTGCCACGACGTCGCCCGGCGGCGCCGCGTGTGAGCAATCGCTTCGTTCGCGCGGCTCGACGATCGGCCCGCTCCAGACGGCCCGCGCCGACACGACGACCTCGCTGAGCTTTCTCCCGATTCTGGGCGACGGGGCCCCCAGCGGCCCCCTCGTCCAGGCGATGGGCGGCGAGCCCGCCGGCACGATGGTCGTCCGATCGTTCACGCGGGGTCCCGTCTTGACCGAAGACGTGGCCGGATGGGGAAATGCCCTGGAACCGCCGGTTTTTCCCGACGGCACCCCGCGCGAGGGCCCCGCCGGGTGGTGGGCCGGCTGGAACGTCACGCGGCAGGATTACCGCCACTTCGCCCCGGTTCACCGGGGGGGATGCAACATCCTCTTCGCCGACGGAAGCGTCCGCACCTTTTTCGACGAAAACGACGACAAGCTGCTCAACAACGGGTTTCCCGCCAATGCCACGACCGGTTACGACAGCGACGAAATCGAGTTGCCCCCCGAGGAAGTGCTCAGCCGCTGGTCGCTCGGCTCGCGCTAGTCGCGGCCGCGCCCCGCAACGGATCGACGTTCCCATGCTCCACGATCGTTCGACGAGGCCCGATTCGCCGGTTGGCGCGCCGCCGGCCCCAGCGCTTCGGGCCGGCTTGCGCTGGCTATTCTGCCTGGTTGCGGCGGCGCCGCTCCTGTCGGCCGGCGGCTGCGGTGGTTGCGGCTGCGGCCGCGGCAGCGAGTACGCGGCTTGGGGCGGCATGTCGCGCGAGGAGTGGCTCAAGCGGCGCGAGGAAAAGAAGAAGGCCGAGGAGGCCGACGAACTCGAAGCAAAAAAGAAGGCCGAGGAGGAACTCGAGCGGCGGGCCGCCGAGAAGGCGAGCGCGGCGAAGGTGAATCGCAATCCCAACGTCGGCCGGTGGGCCTCGAACGCGTCCGAAGAGCTGCCCCCTCTGCCGCTGCTCTCGTCCGATTTCGCCGAATGGACCGAAAGCGACTACCAATACGCGAGGCGGGTCGGCGAGGCGGCGCTGGTGCCGGCCGTCGAACACCTTGCCGCGTGGGTCGAGGGCGATGAGTCGACCGCGCGCCTGTTGGCTGCCCTGCTCGAGCAAGCCCCGACGGCCCGTTCGAGCGTGCCGCGAGTTCGCGCCCGCCGTTCATCCATCGCCAGGCTCGACGCCAATCGTTTGATCGAAGTGATCGTCGACGCCCTGGCGCGAAGCGGCACCGCGGCGGGCCGGGAGACGCTCCGGCAACTCCTCTCGGGCGACGTCGCCACCGACAACGACGCCGCGGCCGTGCCGGCGGCCATGACGGCCATGGCGCGGCACGCCGGCGCCGGAAACGACGAGACCCTCCTCGACGTGCTTACGTCGCAGCGCGACCTTCGCACCGGCCCGGGAGCAATCCGAAGCCGGTCGCCGCAGGCCGTCGCCCTCCTGAAGCCCGTGGCCTCGCGCGAGCTGCGATTGCGGGCGGCCGAGCGCATGCTCGATCCGGCCACGCCCGCCGACGCCCGCGACGCGCTCTCGACGCTGATCGCCGACGACCATCCCGAGAATCTCGAAGCCCAAATCCTCCTCGTCGCAAGCGAGCGCATCGACGCCGTGTTACGGCGAAGCCTCGAAACGCGTTTGGCCGAGTACGGGTCGCACACCTTGAGTGCGCTCCTGGGGCTCGACGACTCTCGACCCGGCGGCGCGTCGCGCAACGACGATTGGAACCGGCGGGTCGCGAGGGGGCTCTGGGGCGACCCGTTCACCGCCGCCCTGGAACGGCGCCTGGGGCAAATCGAGTCGCTCAAGGAGGGCGCGGGGTCGATCGTTCTGGCCGGCACGATCCCGCGCATTCGCGTTCAGGGGCACCTCGCCGCGGCTCTCCAGCGGCACTGGGAAGAAGGGCCGGCTTCGCTCAAGGCGGCGGGTTTTCCCGCGAAGTTCGTCGTGGCCCCCCACCTGCTCCTGGCCGCGAAGATCGTCCATCGCGAGGCGATCGATCCGGCGGCACCCGGACGCTCGTATCGAGCCGCGGGTCTGGCCTCCCCCGATCGGCGCCGGCAAGTCCAAAGGGTGCGGTCGACCCAACAAGAGGAGCTCGATTCGCTCCGCAAAGCCTGGCTCGAAGTGTATCAGGAGCTGCACCAGCGATTGTGCGACGGTCTTTCCCGCGTCGCGGCGGCCGAAGGCGGTCACCTCGACGCCTTGCGCGAGTGGGAGCGGGCCCAGTGGGCCGACTCGCCCTTCCAGTTGCATTCCGGCGCCAACCCGGTGAGCTTTTATCGGTGCGATTGGCCCGGTAACCCGTCGGAGCGATTCCCGGGCATTTCGCTCGAGCCGCTGCGAATTCGGCACGTGCGTGCCGAGCAGCGGGCCCGGCCGTCGGCGGCGATCGGCTATTTCCGCCGCCGCTTGCCGTCGTGCGAGGAGCGGGTGCTGGATCGCGCGCTGTGGTTCGACGACTGGAAGCCCGGCTCCGAGCCGAGGTCGATTCGCTCGATCGACGTGCGGATCGCGGCCGCCGGCCGCCGGCCGACTTCCCTGCCCGACGAGGAGCAGGATCTGGTCATCGACGTCCTGCTGATCGAGGCGGGCGACCCGCGCGTGGAGTGACGAATTTCGGCTAGAAAAAGACTAATGAAAAACACATGGTTCGCCCATCAAAGCCTCACGTCCGTGGCGACAATGGTGGGCGAGGCGGGAACGGCCCTTCGGCCGAGACGGCGCCTTGCGTTTTCCGTCAGGCGGGCTCCCGCGTTGCGAACCCGCCCGATCGACTCGGGATGGGATGCAGACCCCGGCCGTCTCGAAGGGCCCCTGCCCGACGCTACCGGGGGCGAGCTCGACTCGCCGGATGAGTTTCCAGTGCACGCGATGCGAAAGGAGGTGGGTGGAAAAACACTTCAGGAGCGGCGGCAATGCTCCCGCAACGGCACGCGCCCCGCTCGCCCGCGAAGGCTTACGCCGTCGGCACGGTGCCGTCGGCGCGTCACGAGTCAAATGGTTTCGTTTCAGGAGTCAAGTCCATGAGTCGTAAGAGAAAAGCACGGGCGTTCACGCTCATCGAAATGCTCGTGGTGATCGCGATCATCGCGATCCTCATTGGCCTGTTGTTGCCCGCCCTGGCGCGCGCCCGCGAGTCGGCTCGCAACTCGCAGTGCAAAAACAACCTGCGCCAGATGGGCATCGGGATGCACATCTTCGCCGACCGCGATTCCGGCGAGCGCTACTGCTCGGGGGCCTACGATTTCCGCCGCGACGGCTGCCCCGACACCTGGGGCTTCGTGGCCGACCTGGTGAACATCGGCGCGGCCACGGGCGAGATGATCTGCCCGACCAACCCGCTCCGCTCGCTCGAGAAGTACAACGACTTGCTGGGTGCCGACACGACCAGCGCCAAGGACGGCGGTCCGCCCGAGCGCCTGGACGACGGCGCGTGCGGCGCGGGCGGTGGCTTTTACGGCACGACGATCGACACGCCGGAGCGGGGCGACTACATCGCCCGGGCGTTTTGGGAAAAAGGCTACAACACGAACTACGTGGCCAGTTGGTACCTGGTGCGCGGCGGGATCAAGTTCGAGCCGGGTGTGACGCCGTTGGAGTCGGCGAGCCCGGGCGGGCTGGGTCTCGTCGGCAGTTACTCGTACAAGGGGCTGGCACTGACCACCGGGCCACTCACCCGCCGCATGGTCGAGTCGTCGCGAATCCCCAGCTCGAACATCCCGCTGTTGGGTGACGCCGCCCCCGGCGACCCGGACGAGGCCATTCTCATTCGCGACGTCCGCAAGGATCCCGCCCTTGCAGCCAGCTACAGCTTTCCCACTTCCGATCCCGAGTCGGAGACCTTCCTGGGCGCCGGTACGCGGCTTGTCGAGTCGTTCAACGACGGCCCGGCCATGGTCGACCCGACGGGTAGCAGCGCCGGCACTCCCAAACTGGTCCTGATGGGGCACAACACCGTGGTCGACGGGCAGATGGCCTGCGAGGCGGCCCTCGAAGGGTGCCCCCCGGCCGACACCACCGGCGGGGGGTGGCTGCAAGACACGCGCGACTGGTACTGCGTGCACGGCTCGGGCCGAAACCTGAGCTGCAACCTCCTCATGGCCGACGGCAGCGTGAAGGAGTTCGCCGATCTGAACCAGGACAGGTACCTCAACCCGGGCTTCCCCGTGCCGGCCGGCCTGCCCGACCTGGATTACCAGGAGATCGGCTACACCGACGGGATCGTGGAGCTGCATCCGAAGGACATCTTCAACGGCATCTTCCTGGTCGGCGACTTCGCCAAGAGCGCGAAGTTCGAGTAGTCGCGTGACGAGAGAACCCGTCTCTGCCTGGGCACGTCACAAGAGGCACCGCTGAGCCCAGCGAGGCGGACCGTTCCCGGCAGGCGGAGGGCTCCCGCGTCCTCCGCCTGCTTCCTCACGTTTCCCGGGACGCGACGCGTGCCAGAGGACTCGTCGCCCGCCGCGATCGCCCCCACCGGTTGATTGGAGGTTTCGGTCTTGAGAAGGTTACGTTGGGTCGCCCCGATCGTCTTGACGGCGCTGGCGGGCGGAATCGCGGTCTTGCGGTGGCAGCTTCCGGAAAGGGCTTCGCTGGCCACGGCGGAGCGCCGAGCGCCGGCCGGCGAAGCGCCGCCCGGCGCCCCGAAGGCGGTGGTCGACAAGACGATGCACGATTTCGGGATCTTCGACCCCCGCGAAAGCTGCGAGCACACGTTTTCGGTCCGCAACGAGGGCGACGCGCCGCTTCAGCTTTTGCGGGGGAGCACTTCGTGCAAATGCACGATGAGCGATCTGCCCGATCGGTTGATCGCACCCCAGGCAGGCGCCGAGATCCGCATCGCGTCGAAGATCCGCCAAGAGAGTGGCGCGTTCAAGCACACGGCAAACATCATCACGAACGACCCCGAAAACCCGAAAATCGAGCTTTCGATCCGGGGGACGATCCGCAGATACGTCGCCGCCATGCCCGAGCGAATCGTGCTCGCCGGCGTCGCGCGCAACGAAAGCCGCGTCGTGAGCGTGACGGTGTACTCGCAGGTTTGGAGGGCGTTCGAAATCGACCAGATCGCTTCGTCGCTCGAGGGCGTTTCGTGGGAGATCGAGCCGGCCCCGGCCGACGCGCTGGCCGCGTTGCAGGCCCGATCGGGCTATCGGCTCGCGATCACCCTGCCTTCGGGGTTGCCCTCGGGGACACTGTGGGAGCGTCTCGAAATGCGCGTGACGCCCGACGATCCCGCGGCGGATTGCCGGCCTTTCCAGATCGAGTTGGCGGGCACGGTGCTCAGCCGGATCTCGATGCACGGGCCGCGGTTCGACAGCCGCAAGGTGCTGCGTCTCGGGGCGGTGCGCCAGGGCCAGGGGGCTCGAGAGCGCCTGACCGTGAAGGTGCGCGACGATCACCGGAGGCTGAAGCTCCAGGCCGTCGAGAGCGAGCCCGAGTTCCTTCGGGTCGAGTTCTCGCCGCTGGCCGAGCATTCCGAGGAGTTGGGCCTTTACCGGGTGGACGTCGAGGTGCCGCCCGACGCCCCGCCGAGCAATCACCTGGCAGAGATGGGTACGGTCCGCATCCGGACCGATCATCCGATCGTGCCCGAGCTCGAGTTCCAGGTCGCGTTTGCCGTGATGAGCCGTTGATGCACGGGCCGGGCAACAAGTCTTCCCCCGGAGCCCACGCGTGAATCGGCCTGCGGACGGTGCCGCGAATTCGGCAATTCACGAGTTTTCCGTTCTTGGCGGCAACTCGGCGAGCATGAGCAGTCGCGATGGATTGCGCAGAACGAGGCGGGGGGATCCGCAACGGCGACGCGGCATTACGCATTCCTAACACGGCGCTAACTCTCCGCTTATCGTCGGGCGTTACCATCGTAACCGGCGCGTGTGCCGGCCCAGCAGCTTGCGCATGGAGGAGCCGCGATTCCGGGGCCGCGACGGATGACGTGTGCCGGCAGGTTGTTTTGCGGAGACGATCCCGATCCTGTGATTCGCATACCCACGAAGCGGCCAGTCATGCCTTCGTCGGCGGAAGCAACTCGAGGCTTCGATCCCTACCGCGCCTGGTTGAACGTCGCCGAGGTGCATCGCCCGTTGACCGCCTACCAGCTTCTGCGGCTCGATTCGCGGGAGAGCGACCTCTCGGCGATTCGCGCGGCGGCCCATCAACAGCGGATGTCGATCCAGGCGCATCGCCACGAGGGTCCGCCCGAGGTCTGGGAACAAGTGCGCCGGGAGCTGGAAGAGGCGATCGCGATCCTGCTCGATCCCGACAAGAAGGCGGCGTACGACAGGAGCCTCCCGAATCGGCCCGGGGGATTGGCCGCTCCCGATGCGCCCGCCACGATCGCGGGCCGGGAGCAAGGGGGGATCGTTCCCTGCCTCAAGTGCGCCTCGTCGAATCCGGCCGTGCGGCGCTTCTGCGCGAACTGCGGCACCCAGCTTTGGGACGCGTGCTTCCAGTGCGGCACCCTGTGCATCGCGGGCGAACGCTACTGCGGCGCGTGCGGAGCCAACCTGGTCGAGGGCCTCGAGTCGCTCGTCGCCGAGTTCGAGACGGCGATGCGGGAAGCCGCCCGGCTGCGCGCCGACAATCGGTACGGCGACGCCATCGCCGCGTTGCGGTCGATGACCAGGGTCCAGCACGCGCGCCTGGCGCCATACGCGGAGCGGGCCGCGCAGTGGATCCAGGAAATCGAATTGGAGCGCGATCGGCGCACGGTCGAAGCGGAGGAAGCGTACGAGCGGGCGCAGGCCCGGGAAGCCGAACGCGACTACGAGGGGGCGGCGCGGCTCCTGGAAGCCGTGCCCGCGGCGATCCGCAGCGACGCGATGCGGCAGCTTCTGGCTCGGCTGAAGGAGAGACAGGCCGAGATCGCGGCGCTCGCCGAGGAGCTGGAGTCGATCACGCGGGACAAAAACCCCTTCGAGCTGGCGGCGAAGGTTTCGCGCCTGCTGGTGCTGAAGCCCGACCACGCCCGCGCCTTGCAGGTGGGCCAGCGGTTGCGCGACCGCTTCACCGAGCAGGCGCGCGCGCTGCTGGCCCGCCGCGACTACGAGGGAGCCGGCCGTTTGCTCGACCAGATTCCGCCGACCGTGCGGTCGGCTGAGGTGGTCGAGCTGCGCCGCCAGGCCGTCGACCTGGTCTGGCTTCTGCGAAACCTGCGAAACGCCGCGGTCGTCGATCAACCGCTCGTGCGATTCGCCGACCGGCTCGCCGAACGAATCCCCGACGACGCGAGGATTGCCAGGCTCCGGGCGGAGATTCGCCGCCGCGCGGGCATGATCGGCAAGGACGCCCGCCGCGCGTTTCCCCCCTGGGCCGCGCCGCCCGAAGGGTGCTATCTGGGCCATCCGATCGATTGGCTTACGGGCTTTCGGCGCATCGCCGTCAAGCCGGAATTGATGGAGGCGGTGCTGGCAAGGCACCCCGGCCGCCTGTACGTGGCCTGCGGGCTGGCCCTTCAGGGGCTGGAGCTGGCTCCGGTGCGCAGCAACTTGTTTCCTTCCGGCGAGCAATCGATGTTCGGCCGGGTGTCGCGCATGCTCCGCAAGCGCCCGGCACGAAGTGCTTGGGGCCTCGACCTCGGATCGAGCGGCCTGAAGGCCGTCAAGCTCGTCGCCGACCACGAACACAAGGCCGTTCGGCTGGAGGACGTCGTTGTGATCGACTACCGAAAGCTCTTCAGCGAGGCGGTGAACGAAGACGAGGCCCGAAAGCTCCTCGACGAGGCGATCGGCGGGTTCTGCGCGCATGCCGACGCCCGATCCGACCGGATTTGCCTGGGGATGGCGGGCCGGCTGCTTCTCACACGGCGTCTGAAGATGCCGGCGTTCGATGCGGCGAAGATGGACGACGCCGTGGCCTTCGAGGCAAGGCGACTTCTTCCCGTCCCCCTCCCGGAGCTCGTCTGGGGTTACCACGTGATGCCGCCGGCCAACGGCGAGGCCGAGTCGACGTCCGATCGCGAGATCATCGTCACGGCGATGAAGCGGTTTCAGCTACTCGACCGGCTGTCGCGCCTGCAGCATGCCAAGCTGCACGTCGACGTCGTCCAGAGCGACACGCTGGCGCTGTACAACTTCCTCGTTTTCGATCGCATCGATCGGGCCGAAAACCCGGGGCCGGGGCCGAGCGGCGATGAGGCCGCCACGGCCCTGCTCGACGTGGGAGGCGACAACATGAACTTCGTGGTCGCCTCGACGGCGGGCATGTGGTTCCGCTCCAGCGGTCTCGGAGGACAGCAGTTTACCAAGACCCTCGTGCGGGAGTTCCGCCTCACGACCGCCCAGGCGGAACAGATCAAGCAAGACCCGGCCAAGGCCGATTCGCCCAGCGAAGTCTACCAGGCGCTCGATCCCGCGCTGGAACGGCTCGCCGAAGAGACGCGATCGCTCATCGACGCTTTCCGGCGAAGTCGTCCCGGGGCACGACTCGGACAAATCCTTGGCTGCGGGGGCAGCTTCCAACTGCACGGGCTGCTGAGATACCTGAGGTCGGGACGTTGCTGAGAATCGGCCCAAAAATCCAGCGGACGAATTCTAACGTGCCGATAACCGTCCGCTAACGGGCGGCGGTTAAAGTGAGCCATGAGACACGGCGGTAGCCCACCCGAGGACCTGGGCGCGCAAGGCAGGGCCAAGGAGCCTTACATGCCAAAAGGATCGGTGCTCGTCGTCGAAGACGAGGCGGACATTCGCGAGTTGGTCAGCTACAATCTCGGCCGAGAGGGCTTTCACGTGGTCAGTGTCGCGACGGGTGAGGCGGCGCTGGGGTCGATCCAAGCCGAGCCTCCCGATCTGGTGCTCCTCGACTTGATGCTCCCGGGCGTCGACGGCCTGACCGTGTGCCGCCAGCTCAAGACGAGCCCGGCCACCAAGGCCATCCCGGTCGTCATCCTCACCGCGAAAGGGGAAGAGACCGACGTGGTGGTCGGCCTCAATCTGGGAGCCGACGATTACATCACCAAGCCCTTCAGTCCCAGAGTGCTCATCGCCCGGATTCAGACGGTGCTGCGCCGCACCCGCGGTGCCGCGGCCGACGACTCGGGGGGCGACGCGCCGATACGCATCCACGATCTGACGATCCATCCCGGTCGGCACGAGGTGTTCGTCGGGACCGACCCGATCGAACTCACCGCCACCGAGTTCCGCGTGCTGCGGCTTCTGGCCAGAAGACCCGGCTGGGTGTTCACACGCCAACAAATCCTCGACGGAGTGCATGGGAGCAACTATGCCATAACCGATCGGGCCGTCGACGTGCAGATCGTGGGGCTGCGAAAGAAGCTGGGTCGGGGGAGCCGCTACATCGAGACCGTCCGGGGGGTGGGCTATCGCTTCAGGGCGCGCTCACAAGGAACTTGAACACTTTCACGTGCGCGGCGCGTTCTGAAGGGAGGTCCTCCGCTTGTGAACGTACCACCCCCGGCCGTTCCCACGCCCCCGCTCGTTCCCACGCTTCCGCGTGGAACGCACCTCTGGGCCGCTTTGCCGATCTCGGAGGGGACGCGAAGCGCCCAAGCCCTGCGTTCCCACGCGGAAGCGTGGGAACCAGTGGTGAGGGTTCGTGCGAACGTGCGATGATTTCACGCCCGCGCATGCGCGACGCGCCGCGTGCCGGGCGCGAAGCGCGTCCATGCCAAGAACCATCCCGCCCCCACCGCGGCCAAGCAAGCCCCCACGGCGAGCCCCAACAGCCAGCGGCCGTGGTAGCTCACGCGAAGCGTGCGCGTGCCGGGCGGCACGTGGGCCACGATCCGGCCGAACTCGTCGGCCTCGCACGCGGCGGTGCGCCCGTCGGCCCACGCGCGAATTCCGTCGTAGTAAAGATAGTTGACCACCACCGGCCCGCCCTCAGGCAGGGCGCCCACCTCGACTTGCACGCCCGACGGGATGCGGCAAATGGGAAGGGGTCGATCGCGGTCGCCGGCGGGAAAGGCCATCGGGTCGGGATCCTCCAACGCGACCAGGCGCAGATCGCCCGACTCGGCCACTGGGCGGCGTTCGGCGTCGTACCGGCGCAGCGGCTCCAGAAGATACAGATTCCGCGTTTCCTGCGCGTGGACCGCCGGGTTCGCGCTCAGCACGGGCCGGTCGCTCGTGGCGTGCACCAACAGGTACTTGACCCCATGGCGGCGGAGCGTCGCGATCATGTCGGCCTCCATGCGCCGCTCGACCTCCTGATACTCCGGCCGGAACGAGACCAGCGGGTCGTGGCCCGTCACCGAATCGACCCGGTACACGCTGGCGAGATAGTTCGACAAGCTCAAGGCGAACCCCTCGGCCGCCGAGCGGTGCTGGGCGACGGGCATCACCCGAACCGGCTCGAAGTCGCTCACGATTTGCCGGGCGATTGGCTCGGGCAACTCGGGATAGGGTCGGTCGCCGAACGAATAGAACGACGTGCGCGCAAGCGAAACGTGATACGCCAGCAGAAGCGCCACGGCCGCGAAAGAGACCGCCCGCCATCGCCCCGGCGCAGCGCTTCGCGCCGTGAGGCGGTCGACGACCAGGGCCCCGGCCGCCAGCGAAAAGAAGTGGAACATGGGCAGCCACTTGACCGGATGCTTGAACTTGTCGAGCATGGGCAGCCTGGCCTGCACGTACCACAGCACGCCCGCGTCGCCCAGGCACAACAGCAGGGCCACCAGCCCCAAGGCGAAAAGCGGATGGCGCAAGAGCGGGCCCAGCCGGCCGGGAAAGACCCACGCGACGAGAAACCCGCCCAGCCAGGCGAGCGTGAACAGCGTGCCCGCGTAGTAAAGCTGCCCGAAATAGTCGAGAAACATGGTGCCCAGGTCGGCCGGCGCCTCGGCCTTGCCGAGGGGGTAGGGCACGAGCATGGCGTGCAGTCCGGCCAGGCAGTTGCCGCCCCCGCCCCCGACCCGATCGAGATCGCGAATCGCCCACGACTGCGGAATCAACAGGGGGGCCGCCAAGCCCAGGCCGATCGCCAGGGCGCCGCACGAGGCGGTCCATCGCCGCCGGGGAATGCGGCCCGAAAGGGCTCCCCATCCGAGGGCCAGGCAGTAAAACACCATGGTATAGGCCCACATCTGGGCGTTTCCGCCGTGGAAGTAGACGCCGATGACCGCGCCGGTGCCCACGATCCAGCCCCAGCCCGGGTCCTTTTCGGTCAGCGAAAGCAGGGCGATTCCCAACAGCGGGGTCCAGCAAAACGTGGGAAGCATGTAGTACCACGACCGTCCGGCGATCAGGGCGTAGCCCGACAGCACGAACGACAGCGCCGCGCCCGCGGCAATCGCCGGGGCGACCCCCAGACGCCGCGCCAGCCCGTAGAAGGCGAAATACCCCGCCACCAAGTGCAGCGCGGCAAACACGTCGACCGTGGCGATCTCGTCACCCAGGCCGTAGGTTGCCAGGGCATACGAAAGATAGGTGAACGGGTAGGTCAAGGCGTAGGTGCCCACCTCGGCCAGCGGGGCGCCCAGGAGCTGATGGGGGTTCCAGGCGGGAAAGCCCCCGGCAAACGCCGACCGGCATCCGTAAAGCATGCCGGGAAAGAACTGCGAGAAATTGTCGTCCTGCACGAAGTAGTAGGGCTCGTTCGCCTGGGCGATGACGCCGCAAACGACCAGCACGGCCAGCCCGGCCAGCATCCAGGCGACGGAGCCTCCGGCCCCGCCCGTTGGGACCGCCCCCGTTGCCGCGACGAGCGATCCACCGCGACCGGTCGGCACCACGGCGTCCAAGGCCCCGCGCGCGACCGGGCGCCTCGAGAAGCGCGACCTCGCCGCCAGCACGCCCGCGAAGAAGAGCCCGAACGTGATGAGCACCGGATGGGTCAATGCCCGGCGCAGCAGCCAGAGGTCGCCCGGGTAGTTCAACAGCCTCTCGAACGACGGCATGAGCGAACGGGCCCGGTGGGGATTCACGCTCAGGCGGCGAAGCTCGACTCCTTCGTCGACGGGCAACTGCGAATCCCCCGCCCACGCTGGCCACTGCGAGGGCCACGCGTTGATCTCGACCGCGCGGTCGTCTTCGCCAATCGCGACGGTAATCGCGTCGATCTTCTCCATCGCCTCGGGCGTGACCGCCAGCACGAGCGAGGCGATCCAAGCCTGGCGCACCTGCCAGACCAGGTGCCCGTCGAGGGTGTAGCCGCGGCGCGGCGCGGCAAAGTCGCCGCCGCGGAACTGCCAGCCCAGCTTGAAGTCGTCGACGCCGGTCGGCTCGTTCGTCGCGATCGACACGACGATCGGCAGGGCCATCCGGCCGTAGCGCAGATCGAGATGCACCAGCGCCAGAAACAGCCAGCCGCCCACGACCAGGCCGATCGCGAGAACCTGCCAGAAAGGACGGGGCCGAACCGGCTCGGTCGCGTCGGTGGTCAATGCAATCCTCCTTCGAGCGCGGCCCGCCAGAGGTCGGGCCGCTTGGTGCACACGGCGTCGATCGCGTAGGGCTCGATCTGGCGGGCGAACTCGGCGATGCGCCCCGGGTCGTGCCCCTGAAGCTCGGGCGAGACGAGGCAGATCTTGAACGCCTCGCTCAGGCGGGCGTACGAGGCGTCGTCCAAGGGCAGGCGGCGAAAGCAATCGACCCACACCCAATCGACCTCGCCGGCCAGTGACAAGGGGCCCTCGATCGGCTCGAACTCGCTGAACCGGACGGCGATGCGATGCTCGCCCCGCGACACCAGCAGCCGGATCATGGGAAACGAGCAATCGAGAAAGAAGTAATCGCCCACCGTGCCCGCCGCCGCCAGCTCCTCGAGCGCGCGGTGCTCGATCCGCTCGCTCTTGACGTTGAGGATCATCGTGCCGTGGCGGTACTCGCGCAGATAGGGGGCAAAATCCTCGCCGTCCTGGAAGGGGTCGTGCGCGAGGATCAGGCGCTCGCCCCGGTCGCGCAAATCGAGCTCGACCCCGTGCTCGGGCGGAACCCGCCGAAGCTGGGCCACCGTGTTCACGCGATGCTCGATGAACTTCACGTCCGCTCCTCCCGGGCCCGGGCCGCCGCCTCGACGCGCTCGCGGCGTTGGCGCACGCCCTCGCGAAAGGTGATCCACTTCATGCCGACGAAATTGAGCACGGTCGTCACGCCGGTGGCGACGAACAGGGCCGTGCCCTTGGTCCAGCCTGGCGGCATCCACTCGGCGAGCAATTCCAGCAGGGCTCGGTTGACCGCCACGTTCACGCCCAGCGTGGCCGCGTAAAGCAGCAGGTAGGTCGCCGGCTCGTCGCCCGATCGCCGGGCCGACTCGAACGTCCAGAGCTTGTTTCCGACGAACCCGACGATCATGCCGGCGGCATACGAGATGCCTTTCGACACGTCGGTCATCAGCCCGAGCCGCGTGAGCAGGGCGTAGACGGTCCAGTCGGTCAGCACGCTCAGCGAGCCGATCACGAGGAAGCGTCGCACCTGCTTGGCGGTCTCGCGGCGTTCAGACCAGCCTTCGGTCGAGTCGGGCAAAGTAGCGCTCCCAGTTGCGAAAATCGTCGAGATCGCGCGGCGTGCCCCAGCCCACGTACTTGTCGACCTCGAATACGCGGACGCCGTGCCCTTCGGCCACCAGGAGGTTGGGCACGACGACCTGCGCAGGGGCATGAG
>Ga0334899_1002378_pt1 | contig 15136 bp, 17 predicted proteins | sample GraSluR3_MG_FD_207219 | JGI IMG/M metagenome (GOLD analysis project Ga0334899, IMG submission 207219) | Sludge microbial communities from methane-producing bioreactor in Wageningen University, Netherlands - Granular Sludge_8_08-R3 | ecosystem: Engineered > Bioreactor > Anaerobic > Unclassified ... | reverse complement strand
TAAAGAACTGGCGGATGCGGAAGACCCTGAAGCCGAGCGGGAAAGACTGCAGGCAGAATACCGCAACCGTTACCTCACGCCTTATGCTGCTGCAAAGGCGGGTTATGTGGATGATGTTATTGAACCGGCTGAGACCCGGCCGAGGGTGATCAGGGCTTTGCGAGCAATCCGGAATAAGTCAGAAGCGCATCCGCCCCGCAAACACGGCAATATGCCGGTCTGAGAGGGATTTTGACGATGAGTGAAATCCAGCAAGGTTTATTGATTACGGCGATTGGTATGGGGTTGGTTTTTGCTGTTATTATCTTCCTCTGGGGCCTGATGGCTTTGATGATGCGGGTCACCTCAGGGAAACGGGAGGTTGTTACCAGTCCTGAAGCGCCGGAATCCCCTCTGGTGCCTCAAATGCAGGATGTTGAACGAGGGCGCAGGGCTGCTGCTGCGGCAGTGGCTGTGGCAATGGCGCTGGAGGATGCATCCATCCGGCGGTCACATTCCGTGAGGGAAGAGGCGGAAGGGACACTGAATCCCTGGCAGGCAGCGCATCGCACCCGGCAAATGGAGAGGAATACAAGAGGATAACTTCATGAAATATAAAGTCATTATTGATAACCAAACCTACGAGGTTAATATTGAGGACATCCAGGCCCGACCAGTGATCGCTTTAGTTGAGGGGGAGCGGTATGAAGTCTGGCCGGAAGAAGCGCGCCAATTGGAATCTGTTACTCCCACCTCTCAACCGGTTTCTGTCCAGCAGCCCACCAGGGAAACAACCGTAACCCAACCAAAACCCTCAGGGGGGAGCGATAAAGCCGTGAGCGCGCCGCTGCCGGGTGTGATTTATGCGGTCCTGGTCAAGCCGGGCGATGCAGTTACCAGAGGGCAGGAACTCTGTACTTTGGAGGCGATGAAGATGAAAAACGCCATCCGCAGTACCCGGGATGGGACAGTCGCATCGGTTGAGGTGGATGTAGGTGACCAGGTCGGTCATGGCCAGGTCCTGATGACCTTCAGCAACTGAGGGAGAGGCGAATGGATTTTTCATTATTAACTGAGGAGATCACCCGGGGTTTCACGACCTTCACCTGGGGCAATGGCGTGATGGTGATGGCCGGCGTTGTGCTGATCACTTTGGCGGTGGTCAAGGAATATGAACCGGTGCTGCTTCTGCCCATTGGTTTTGGGTGTATTATGGCGAATATTGGGATGTCCACCGATTCCGGTTTCATGAAGGTGATTTATGATGCCGGGATTGCCACGGAGCTTTTTCCCCTGCTGATCTTTGTTGGGGTTGGCGCGATGATTGATTTCAGCCCCCTGATCTCACAGCCCAAGATGGTGCTGCTGGGGGCAGCCGGCCAGTTTGGTATTTACGGCACCCTACTGCTGGCGTTATTGCTGGGGTTCCCAATGAATCAGGCGGCTTCCATCGGTGTGATTGGCGCGATTGACGGTCCCACTGCGATCTTTGTGGGGAGCAAGCTGGCCCCGGAACTGCTGGCGCCGATTGCAGTGGCGGCTTATTCTTATATGAGCCTGATTCCCATTATCCAGCCACCGATCATGAAACTGATGACTACCCGGAAAGAACGGCTGATCCGGATGGATTACGCGCCCAAACCGGTTTCCCGGCTGACGCTGGTGGTTTTTCCGATTTTTGTTACTCTGGTTGTGAGCCTGGTAGCGCCGGATGCGGCCCCTTTGATCGCGTCGTTGATGCTGGGGAACCTGCTGCGAGAGAGCCTTGTGGTGGACAGGCTGAGTAAATCTGCACAGAATGAGATTATCAATATCGCGACCCTGTTCCTTGGGCTGGCCATCGGCGCAACGATGAAGGCAGAATCGTTCCTGAACCTTCAGACCCTGATAATCCTGGGGTTGGGATTAATCGCTTTTGTGTTGGATACTGTGGCCGGATTGCTGTTTGGCAAGCTGATGTCGGTTCTGAGCGGCGGGAAGGTCAACCCGCTGATCGGCGCATGCGGGATCAGCGCATTCCCAATGGCGGGCCGGTTATCGGCCAAGATGGCGCAGGATGAGGATTTTGAGAACTTTATTCTGATGCACGCCATGGGAGCGAACACAGCCGGACAATTGGGCAGTGTGATCGCCGGCGGGCTTCTGTTGGCGCTGGTGTCGGGCATGGTCTAATCTGGTTCATTAAAATATGGAGAATGGGTATGGAATATAAAATCGAAGGTACAGTTTTCCCCATGCTTGAGGTCCAGTTGAGCCGGGGCGAATCCGTGTACACAGAATCCGGCGGGATGGCCTGGATGAGTCAGGGGATTAAAATGTCCACCAGTACACGAGGCGGCCTGATGGCAGGGCTGGGGAGAGCGTTGGCCGGAGAATCGCTGTTTATGGTGACTTATGCCTGCGAGGCGAATAGCGGTTCGGTGGTGTTCACACCTGAGGCACCAGGCCGGATACTGGATCTGGCGTTGGGGGCAAACCAGTCCCTGATCTGCCAGAAGGATACGTTTCTGTGTGCCGAACAATCAGTGGATATCAAAATTCACTTCCATAAACGGCTGGGCGCGGGCATGTTTGGCGGCGAGGGGTTTATTCTCCAGAAAATCACCGGTCCCGGTCGGGTTTTCCTTGCCATTCCGGGGGAGGTGCATGAACGGACCCTGGCGAGCGGTGAAAAGCTGTTGATCGATCCCGGGCATATCGCCATGTTTGAACCGTCCGTGAACTATGATATTTCCATGGTCAGGGGGATTAAGAACGTGCTTTTCGCGGGGGAAGGTTTGTTTCTTGCGACGCTGACCGGACCCGGTAAGGTATGGATGGAAACCATGCCCATCTCGAACCTGGCTGCCAAGATCGCCAGATATATCCCATCGAAGGGCATGGGGTCCTGAGGTTTTGATCTGTGATCCAAAAGACGCCTTGCGGCGTCTTTTTTTGTGCAATGAGGGCTTAGCAGGGTTGCCTTGCCAGGACGGTCAAAGTACGCATGGGGAGATGATCTCAAAAATCTGCTGGTCCGCGGACAGACTTATCTGGCCGCCGACGGGCAGCACTGTATTGGGGCAGTTGTGGCCAAAATCGTTCATTTTGAGAATTGGGAAAGAATATTCCCGGGTTACTTCGAGCAGGATATCTTCCATGTGAGGTCTTTCGCCGCCATCCCGCTGCATACCGTCAATATAGCCGACAATTGCGCCTCTGATTTGATCGAAGACACCCATCTGATGGAATTGGTGAAAAGCGTTATGACAGGCCTTGAGAGAGATTGTATAGGCTTCCACGAAGAGGATTGCGTCTGAGAAATCAGGCCAGTAAGGGGTGCCAGCCAGTTTCAGCAGACAACGCAGGTTGCCCCCTAAAAGCTTTCCGGTTGCCGCGCCGCTTCTGACCATGGAACGGGGGCGGTTGGGCGGGATTGGGCCGAGCCTGCCTTTCATGATGATCTGGTCAAATTCATCGAATTCATAATCTGTCATATTATGACCGAACCCCCAAAGAATGTCATTGCCGTGGAAGGTCACCAGGCTGGTCTGCTGGTGGAATGCATTGAGCAGGACAGTGATGTCGCTGATGCCGAGGAAAATTTTTGGGTTTGAGCGAATCACGTCCCAGTCCAGCAGGCTCAGGGGCGCATTGGCTGTATCTCCACCCTGGGTGCAGATGATGCCTTTGACCTCGGGATCAGCAAAAAGAGTGTTGATGTCCTCGGCTTTTTCCTCGGGGGTTGCAGTATACCCTAAAGACTGCGAGCGGATATGTTTTCCGGGTTTGACCTGAAATCCCATGGACTGGAGAACGGTGATGCCAGCTTGAAGCCGGCTTTCCAGATCCGGAGTGACGGGATCTGAAGGGGAAATGATACCAATCGTGTCTCCTGGCATAAGCCTTTTGGGGATCATATTGTTGTCCTTGATCGCGGGGTATGCAATTGACTGATGATCCATGCATGCGGCAGAATTCAATCCTGTTCTTGCACCATTGTAATCATCAGCCGAATGACGTTCACTCTTTTTCTTTGAGTTCTTTGGGCTTCCAGAGTCCGATCAGATCGCCCATGGTTTCGAGGGAGATGTCTTGCCATGCATCCAGCACAAGGACCAGATGCCCCAGGCAGGCGGTTGGGACGGATTCGATCTCGCCATCGATGATCTGGAGGTAGGCTTCCAGGCCCGGATTGTGTGCGACGATCATGACGGTGTTGGGGTCGTCACTTATTTCTCCTAGTGCACTGACAAAATCCTGAGGTTCGCCCATGTAAAGTTCGTCGGAGAACAGGATTTGCCCGGAATAGGCCAGTTCTTTTGCGAGGATTTCAACGGTCTCACGGGCACGCACAGCCGTTGAGGAGAGGATCAGGTCGGGGGTCAGGTTGTTATCTGCTATAACCCTGGCCATGCGGATTGAATCCTTGCGGCCGCGTTTCTTGAGAGGGCGCTCATGGTCTTCCAGGCTGTCATCTTTCCAGCTTGATTTCGCATGGCGCATCAGTAATAGATTTTTCATTCAGGGTTCTCCTCGGGCATTTCTCTGATTCATCAACAGAAAAATTATATCTCAGAATGGCGCCCGATACGTCAGTAATACTGGTGAGGGTAGGGAAATTGCAAAGTTGAATGAATAACACTTCTGATGATACTTGTGATTTATTAGCTCTTTCCTTTGCATCCTGTGGGCGCTCCACCTGGTTATTTTGAGGAATTGGTGTATCAGAATTATCGCTGAGAACCCAGCAACACCTTAAAAAGGCGTTATTGTTCAGGCTTCCCCTTGAAGCAAAGCGAAACACCCGAAGGGTGCCACCTTCTCCTGAAGGAGAAAGCAAAAATAATAGTGTCGATGGCACATGCTTCGTTTCAAGTGGACGGGTGCCCGCAGGGCGGGAAGGGGTGAATCCAGAGTATAAACGATAGAAAAGACTGAAACGAATGACTTTGCGATTACCCTGTTGGTGATGGAGGAGTCCTACCGGATTGCGTTTTGGCCCGGATCGTATGATGCAGCAGCTTCCACAACCGCCCGGACATGGTCAAGACTGATCTCAGTCGGCAGGGTGCAATCCGCGCCAAGGATCAACCTATCCATGCCAAAATCATTGATCACCTCATGGACTGCGTATTTGATCTGATGAGGCGGGCCGTCAACGATCACCCCCCGATTATCAAGGCCGCCCAGGATCAGGCGTTTGAAGAGGTTCTTTCCAGCATTGAGAGGGATATTATGGGGCGCGTTGGCCGCCCAGTTGACCACATTTCCCGGGTAGTCGGCATAGTGATGGAGGCGGACGTTATCCCGGCAGATATGGAGGATGTTGAAATCGCTCTGATCCTGAATCGCACTCAAAACGGCCAGATCATGGGGTTTGATGTAATTCAAAAACTCGCTTTCCTCAAAACGGTCAGCTTCACCCCCCTGGGCGGAATAGTAAATGCCATCCGCGCCGGCTTCGAGACAAGCGCAGGCAAACTCGGCCAGGCTCTCAGCGATAGTTGCCAGACCCAGGTTCACAGACACGGGATCTGCTTTGAGGTGTTCGGTCACCAGATGGTCAGCGGCATGGTTGCCTTCAGAAAATGGGTTAAAGAGTGTGGTGACTGTCAGGCATTCGCCGCCCAGCTCATCCGTGATCATCTTGATCTCATCAAGCTGGTCCTGAAAGAAATCGCTGGACAGAGGCGCGGGTCGAATCTTTCGCCAATCGGCCGGATTTGTGATCTGTTCATCCACCCGGTAGGGGTGTTCATTCATGATCTTGAGGAAATCCAGATCGGTTTGGCGATAATAGTCGAGGTGGGCCTGGACTGAGGCTTTGCCATGAGCTTGTTCTTTCGGGAAGTGGAACCAGAAGCTGGCCGGCACCCGGTCAGGTGTTTCTCCACGCAAGACTGAGCGTACCCGCTGGATTTTATTCATGTGACCTTCTCCTTCAAATCGTTAAAAATGAGGGTTAAATTGCTGAACTGCGGGAATTATACCCGCAGTCCAGACAACTCACCATTAAGGAGACGAAAGATCAGGCGTACCTGATAAGGGTTCTGATCTCAACCCAATTGTTACAGCTAAGCGGGTTTTCTTCAAGGATTTGTATAACCCTGATCTCATCACTGCTGACCAAAAAAGGACGGATAGCAAGGGTTATAATAAATGGGTTCATTTCTATGATAATTTTACGGAGATAATTCAAGCCAGGATGATCTTAAGGATTGGTTGCAGATTGTCTTTGTTACGTAGAACCGATAAACCGGATTGAGACGGAATATAATCAATAAATGAGGTGGATTTGATGACTGCAGAATTCTTTGAAGACCCATTGACGACTCGGCGGGCTATGGCGGGTGACTTGCACCGGCCATTATTTCATTTCCTGCCACCACGCAACTGGATGAATGATCCCAATGGGTTGTTTTTTCACCATGGGAAATATCACTTGTTTTATCAGTACAATCCCTTTGGCCCATTGTGGGGCTTTATCCATTGGGGCCATGCCAGCAGTGCCGACCTCATCCGCTGGGAGGATCATCCCATCGCACTGGCGCCGGAAGAGGGTGAGGGCGATGACCTGGGGAGTTTCAGCGGCTGTCTGGTGGATGATGCGGGCATACCAACTGCTCTCTATACCGGTTTTGTGAGTTTTGTTGAGACCCCGGTGCTGATGGCGCGGGCACAGGACCCGGACCTGATCTGCTGGGAAAAGTCCCCTCATAATCCGGTGATCGCTGAGCGGCCGGAGGGTGTGAATGAGACCGAGTTCAGGGACCCCTATGTCTGGCGGGAAGGGGCGGGATGGAAAATGGTTATCGGGGCGGGGATGAAGGACGGGGAGAGCGCCGCTTTGCTGTATGAATCCCCCGATCTTCTCACCTGGCATTACCAGGGGCCTTTATTTCACGAGCAGACGCTTGAAACGGTGACGATGTGGGAGTGTCCGAATTTCTTTCCGCTCGAGGACCAATATGTGCTGCTGGTGTCGTTATTTCCAAACACTCAGGGGGTCTATTACTATGTTGGCGATTATGACGGAACGAGATTTACTTCGAAGACGAAGGGATTTCTGGAAGAGGGGCCGATTTTTTATGCACCGCAGGTAAGGCGGCTAAAGGATGACCGAACGATCCTGTTTGCCTGGCTGCTCGAAGGGCGATCTGATGAAGCGCTTGAAGCCGCTGGCTGGGCCGGCGTTCAGGGGCTTCCGCGCGAGTTAAAATTGGACCAGGCCGGGCATTTAATCAGCCGGCCTGTGGATGAAGTTCGGTCTCTGCGGCAGGAACACCACCAGTTTGCGTATGTGTCGCTTGATCCGGGAGAGAAACTTGAACTACCGGTTGGCGGGAGGCAGATCGAAATCGAGCTGGAGATCGAGCCTTCCAATGGCGGGGTCTGCCTGTCAGTGCTGGCTGCTGTGGATGAGTCGGAGTTGACACAAGTGGGTGTAAGTTTTAATAAGGCGGAAGGCTGGCTGGATACGACGAAGTCCAGTTTATCGGCCGAGGTCATCACCCAGCGACAAGTGGTAGGGCTTTGTTGTGACCCGGAAGAGACCATCAAAATGCACGTCTGGGTTGATGGCTCGGTCGTCGAAGTGTGGTTCAATGATTCTCAGAGCCTGACCGGGCGGGTTTATCCGACAGGTGAGGACACAACCCGGCTTTTTCTGAGCGCAACGGGTTCAGCCGCCAGGATCAAATTGGTGAGCGTCTGGGAGATGGCAGCGATCTGGCCTGTGAGTGCGTGATGCGAGATGGATATGACTAGAGCGCGCTATGACCCCATTCAGGATAATGATGTCGAGACCGTCAGCGGGATGCTGATGCAGATCCATCGGACGGCAAGCCGCCTGTTTGTTGAGGGATGGCAGGAAGGGAAAGCGGGGGGCTGGATTTTTAGGGGAACTCGCAATCCTCAAGGGGTTTTTTGTATCATTCGGAAAGCTGAATTTGTCGTGTGTTATGCTGCTTTTGATTCGGACCCTGATGCCCCGGAAATCCTTTCGGCCATTGGGGAATTTGTTAACCGGGCACTTATTGAGCGCGGGGAACGGGCTTTGTTTTGCAATGTGCGAGGGGCTAACGCCGCATTGATCGCCCAGCTCAGGTCCCGGGGCTTTAGGGAGGATACCTTGGGTTATGAAATGGTCTGCCGGGTGAAACCTGAAACGCAGCTGATTCCGGAGAGATTGATGCGGCGGGGATACGAAAAAGAGCATTTCAACGCTTATGTTGAACTTCTTGACAGTGCATTCAACCCGTTGATCCGGCAGGCCGGCGGTCCACCCGATGCATTCAGGCGGGAGGGGGAAGACCTGGAAACCCGCCTGGATTCGAAGGCGGAAAAAGAAGAGTTTGCCGCTTTCTGGCAGGGCAGCGAATTGGCTGGCCTTTATTATTTGACAGAAGATTTAATTGAAGTCCTGGCGGTTAATCCGGCGTTTCAAAACAGAGGTTACGGCGGGATCCTGCTGCAACATGCCACCCACCATTTGCTGTCTGAGGCAGGCTATCCGGCTGCTTATTTGATGGTGGTGGCGACCAACAAGGACGCCCGGCGGCTATACGAGAGGCAGGGTTATGTTGTTTCAGGGTTCTATTCGGAGAACACCTACATTGGGATTAATGTTTGAAAATCGGCCACGATCTGTAAAATACTTTATCATGGAATTTAATCTCATTCTCATGGTTTGGCCCGGTTACTTATACTGATTTGAAGACTTGGGTGTGCTATTTTTTAACTGCTGCTGGGATTAATGGATAAAATCTGTAAAGATTAATTTAATCTTTGTTGAACTTTGGTTTATTATTGGTTATTATTGAGATAGAGGTGAATCAGCCATATGTGTATCTTTTGCAGAATTACAACGGGGGAGCTGCCGGCGAGCATTGTCTATGATGATGAACATGCAATGGCCTTTCTTGATATCCAGCCCGTTAATCCGGGGCATGTCCTGGTGATACCCAAAACCCATGCCTCTTCCCTGGCCGACCTTGATCCGGAAGATGCGATGCACATGTTGCGGGTCGCGCAGATTATTGACAGGGCTTTGAGAAAAAGCGAATTGCGATGTGAGGGCGTTAATCTTTTCCTGGCGGATGGGCGCGCGGCCGGGCAGGATGTGGAGCATGTCCATTTGCATGTCTTCCCGCGCTTTGAGGGAGACGGATTTGAGTTTTCGATAGGTCAGTTGTCCCGCAAACCGCCCAGCAGAGAACAGCTCAATGAGACTGCCCTGAAATTGAAAAAGGCTGTGGACGCGGGCTAAGGGTTTTTGCCTGTTTGGAATAATGACAGGACGGGTGCGTCCAGTTTTTATTTAAAGGAAGATGAGGGTATACCACGCATTTTCAACAATAAAGACGTCCCAATGAGACGTCTTTGGTATGGGGTTTATTTGTGGAAATCCCGGCGATGGCTGTTCCGGCAGGGTCAGGAATCAGGCTGTTTTTTCCGGCGGATCAGCGCATAGATCAAAATACTGAGGACGCCGATAAAGCCGCCAATCAACGCCGACCAGGCCCATTTTGGCAATTCGATGAACGGCGCGGGGATGAGTTGAGGTGGAACCCGGGCATCTTTCCAGTTGACGTGATAGGCCCGAGCGCCGGTGGTTTTTGCATCCGTAAAATCCGCCCCGGAAACATCGAGGGCTGCCAGCCGGGTGTTCTCCAGATTGGCATTCCTGAAGCTGGCATTCTGCAGATCCGAGCTGACCAGCCCTGCATTGCGGAGGTTCGCACCTTCAAAATCCGCCTCCTCAGCGTCCACGCCTATGAGTGCGCAGTCACTCAGATCAGACCCTTTGAAACTAGTGCGGACCAGATCACCACCGAGGAAAACGGTATGGTGGACTGCGGCCTCATGGACCTTTGCCCGGAAGAAATTGGGCTTAATCAGGAGGCTGTGTGAAAGATCGGCATGGGTCAGGTCGGTTTTCCGCAGGACACCACCCACTGCGTTCATGTTTTGAAGGTTCATGTCACGCAGGTCTGCACCGGAGAGATCCTGCCGGGAGCGGATGGCTTCCCTGGCAGCTTCAGGCGTTTCGGGCTGGATGACATCAGAAGCTTTCTTTTCGATTTTTATCTCACTCGACATATCAACGCTCCTTTCAGTCTGATTCTACAGGAGAATCAATCCGCATTCAAGCGTTTGGTTTTTCCCAACCCGCTGATCACCTGGCGGAGCTTTGGCCGGCCATAGTATTCAACATGGCCCAGACCGGAAATGGTGATATCGAGGTCGTTTTCAACCCGGACGGTGGCGTTCCCCTGCCCTGAGACGACAATCCGCAGGGAATCGCTTGCCAGTTCAGGCGCACGATATTCTCCAGAGCCGGAAATGCGGATCTGCTGGTGTTTCACCCGCCCGGCAGCGTTGAATTCACCCCGGCCGCTGATGCTGACATCCAGCCGGTCGCAGTTCAGGTGGTCGAAATTGAGATCGCCCAGACCGGAGATGCTCACATCCAGCGTGTCGGTTTGCAGAGAAGCACATTCCAGGTTGCATTGGCCTGAGACACCGATCTTTTTCAGGTCAACAAAGGTCAGGTGATAAACCACTTTGTGGTTCCCATTTGAAAATAGGGAGGAAATTACCGTGCCGATCCGGTTGAGCCAGTCGTCATCAACCCCCAGCACGAGGGTTCCCCCTCGCACCTCAGAGATCAATTGATCAAGGAGTTCTTCATCAGCTTCAATCGTCAGAGATGCCTGATCGCCCTGGGTGAGGATCAGGGTGCCAAAATCCTTAAATTTGATCTTGTCAAAGCTCTCGATCCTGCGTTCTTCCTTTTTCATCGGATTTCCTTTCTTTTATGCTTATCATGTTTAACTTTTGAGAAATAGTATATCATAAAACTAAGGAAATCACGATAGAATATCAGTAAAACATATGATAGTATTAAGAATATTAAACTTAGATTGATTCAGTCTGTTGTCCTGTCTGATCCTCGGACTCCGGGAGGTAGAGGATGCCCTTCCAAATTGCCTTCGCCCACTCCAGATCCGCAGGATCATCCAGATAGAAGGCGGTTTGCAGGCAGGAGGTGTCGCTGACCGTGAACGTGTACAGGGAGAGGCGTGTCTTTTCAATCAGATCGTTCTGGACCTGCGAATAACCCAGTCCAACGATCTCGCCCTTTGTTGACACCAGGGTTTCCAGGGGTTCATCCGGCATTTTTTCCTGGATTCTGTTGAGCAACTCAAGCTTTCCGATATCTTCGGGAATGCTAAAGGCAGCTATGACGACGGTTATGCCCGGTTTCCAGAAGATGAGCTTTTCATCCTCGACGCGGCTTTCGAAATCATCGGATAGGTCAATCATCCATTCAGGGGTAACGCGAAATGCCATAAGTGCCTTTCTATGCCAGACGCCTATTGTTGTGTCTCTGGCTCTCACATTATAATCAAGATAAGCGTATTATACCTGTGCGATCACAGGCAGTCTGAGAAGGTGAGGCCGCGTATGTATGACAATCCGGCAGGACCGATAGAAAAGTTTAGCTGGGGACGTTTTCAAATCAAGGGTGTGATCCACGCCGAGGATGGGCAGGGAGCAGGCAAGGATATTTGCATCCTCAGAGGGGAGGTGCTGCCCTGGAAAACCAGGAAAGGGCACCGGCTTAAGCCAAAAATGGTCGAGATCGTTTTGGATCAGGGCGTTTCAACACTTGTGATCGGCAACGGCGTTTATGGGCGCGTGAAAGTTCTAAAGAAGACGAAGAAAAAGCTAGAGGACGGGGGGATTAAAACATTGATTATTGAGAAGACGCCGGATGCCTGCGCGATCTATAACCGGCTGGTCAGCGAGGGAGAGTTCCCTGCCTTCCTGGCGCATGGCACCTGTTAGGCAGGTGTTAGATATTTATCTTATAATATGAGCGTTGTGAATTCGCATTGATTTTCTAGTTGATAAAAAAGGAGTTATAGATGGGAACTGCACCCCCCAGATGGGACCTCTCGAATGTCTATCCGGGATTGGACTCGGCAGAATTGAGTGCCGATATTGCATGGGTTAAAAAAGCAACGGATGAGCTCCGCTCTCTGTATCAGGAGGAACTTTCAATAATCACGCGAGACAGCCCGGTTGAAGCGATCAACACAGCTATCAGCAAAATGGTGGACCAGGTGAATGCCTTGATGCTCAAGGCCATGACGATCACGGCCTATATCCACGGGTTCATCAGCACGGATTCCTTCAACGAGGAGGCCAGGCAGTTGGAGTCGCAGTATGACCGGGTGATGGTTGACGTCCAGAAGGTTAATGTCTTACTGGAAACCTGGGTTGGGCAATTCAGGGATGTGTTGCCGGAAGCGCTGAAGCTGGGGAATAGCGCAGGCGAGCACGCTTTCCCGGTGATGGAACTCGCCGAACAGAGCCAGTATTTGATGAGTGAGAAGGAGGAAGTTCTCTCCCGTGAGCTGAGTCTGGCCGGATCCAAGGCCTGGAGCAAACTGCAGGGGACGGTGACCTCACAGAAGACCGTCGATTTTGAGTTGGACGGCAAAGCGCAGGCCCTGCCGATGCCGGCGTTGATCAATCTGCATTCGCATCCGGATGAATCCGTGCGGAAGCGGGCTTATGAAGCGGAAATGGCCGCTTGGGAATCGCTCAAGGAGCCGCTGGCAGCCTGCCTGAACGGTGTGAAAGGCTGGGTGAACACCCTGAACGAGCATCGCGGGCGTAAGGATGCCCTGCACCAACCGATTGACCAGGGCCGGATTGACCGTGAAACCCTGGACGCCATGATGGATGCGATGAAGGAGTCCTTCCCAACCTTCAGGCGTTATTTCAAAACCAAAGCAAAACGCTTTGGGCAGGATGCGCTCCCATGGTGGAACGTGTTTGCGCCGGTGGGCAGGCTTGAGAAGGAATACACCTTTGACGAAGCAAAGGCCTTCATCCTGAAGAATTTTGAGACCTTTTCGCCCGATTTGCGGGACTTTGCCAAAACGGCGTTTGATCGGAATTGGATAGACGCGGAGCAGCGGGCCGGAAAGCGCGGCGGGGCGTTCTGCATGTCCCTGCCTGCGGTTCAGGAATCGCGGATAATGTGCAATTTTGACGGTTCGCTGGATCAGGTGATGACGATTGCTCATGAGCTGGGACACGGCTATCACAACTTTAATATCTATGAGGCCGGCAAAACCCCACTCCAGCGGCAGACGCCAATGACGATGGCGGAGACGGCCTCCATTATGTGTGAGACCATCTGCTTCAATGCTGTGATGGACACCATCACGGAACCGGAAGCCGAGCTGGCGCTGCTGGAGACGGCCCTGATCGGTGATTCGCAGGTGATCGTGGATATCTATTCCCGGTTCCTGTTTGAGAAAGAGGTCTTTGAACGCCGGGCGAATTCAGAATTGAGTGCGGATGAGCTGTGTGAGATCATGGAAGACGCACAGGCGGCAACCTACGGTGACGGGCTGGACCCGGACTACCGGCATAAATTCATGTGGACCTGGAAGCCGCATTATTATTCGGCAGGTCTGTCGTTCTATAACTTCCCTTATGCGTTTGGCATGTTGTTCGGGATTGGGCTGTATGCGATCTACCGGCAGCGCGGCGCGGATTTTGTGCCGGATTATAAGAAGCTGCTCGCGGGCACAGGTGAAGCCCCCGCAGCCGAGCTGGCGGCCCGGTTTGGGATCGACATCCGGTCGAAGAAATTCTGGGCGGACAGCCTGGCTGTGATCGGCCAGCGGGTGGACCGGTATTGCGAGCTGTAGCTCTTAGGCAAACAGCATTCACATTCCTATAAAACAAAAAGCCGGAGGTCATTGCTGACTTCCGGCTTTGGGTTTGTTTCAGCGAAGGTATCCGCCTTCATCCAGCCAGGCCTGGATTTTGGCCTTAATCTGGTCGCGGACTTTGCGGAAGAGCTCAAGAGTTTCATCCATGGGGCCATTGAAGGCGGCTGGGTCTTCAAAAGGCCAGTGCAGACGGGTGCCCATGCCGGGGAAGAAGGGGCAGCGCTCGTCGGCATTACCGCAGACGGTGATGAGGAAATCGAAGTCGATTTTCCCCTTATACTCATCGAGGTGTTTGGAACTATGCCGGCTCATATCATAACCGGTTTCTTCCATGACTGTAATTGTGTGGGGGTTGACGCCGTGAGGTTCCAGCCCTGCGCTGTAGACCTCGAAACGGTCGCCGCCCAGGTGGCGTAGCCAGGCTTCAGCGATCTGGCTTCGGCAGGAGTTGCCGGTACAAAGGAACAGGACTTTAATGGGGGGTTGAGGGTTCATTTTTCTCCAGGATCACTCAGGTTTTGACAAAACACGTTTCATTTTACCCAATAGTGGAGAGAAAAGGATCTTGAACGTGGAAGGATGAAGCCTCAATCGAGGGTCAGTAGAAGACCGTGCTTTCTGAGCCAGGCGCGGTCCTGCTGGTAATCGGGTTTGAGGGCGGCGACGGCATGCCAGAAATCCCTGCCATGGTTCCTGATTTTAAGGTGGACGAGTTCGTGGATGACGACATATTCGATCACATCTAAGGAGGCCATGGCGAGGCGGTAGGTGAAGTTGAGGGTGCGCTGCCCCGAGCAACTCCCCCAGCGGGTGCGAGCGCTGGTGATGCGGATGGCTTTGACCTGGTAGCCGTTTTGCTGGCTGTATTGGTCGATCAGGCGGGTTGTGATGGCCCGGGTCTCCTCGCGGTACCAGGCGATGAAGACCTCTTTGGCACGATCCTGGGCGGCGCGGGAGAGGAGAAATGCTCCGTCAAGGTCCAGGGGCGGGCGCAGGCGGTCGGTCAGGCGAAGGGGGTACTGCTCGCCGAGGTACCAGAAACGTTCGCCGGGGGTGAAGGTTTTGGGCTGGTGCGCAGGGAAATGCTGCGCTAACTGGGTTTGCTTTTTTACGATCCAGTCTGCTTTGCGGATGACAATGGCGTTGATTTGGGCGCGGGTTGCGGCCCGCGGCGCGCGTACGACCAGCCGTCCGTCGGGTTTGATCTCCAGGCTGAAGGTCCGGCGGTCGGAGCGGATGATCTCAGAGATGGTGGGAGAGGCATGGTTGGGCATGCTCGAATTATAACGGCTCTGGGGGTGGTAGAGGGCGGGAAGTTAGTTTCCGGGTTAAACCGCAAAGAGGAGAACCTCATGTATAATCAGGAAAACCCGGTAATGAGGCACGATTGACACACGACAGGAGCGTTATGGTTC
>Ga0334899_1002370_pt1 | contig 15187 bp, 10 predicted proteins | sample GraSluR3_MG_FD_207219 | JGI IMG/M metagenome (GOLD analysis project Ga0334899, IMG submission 207219) | Sludge microbial communities from methane-producing bioreactor in Wageningen University, Netherlands - Granular Sludge_8_08-R3 | ecosystem: Engineered > Bioreactor > Anaerobic > Unclassified ... | reverse complement strand
TGGCGTTCCTCGGATTCTTCGTCGGGCTCTCGGCCGTCGGCTATTGGGCGGGGCGCAAGGAGCGGGCCGGAGCGACGGAGTATTTTCTGGCGGGCAAGCGCCTCCCCTGGTACGTGGTGGGCGGATCGTTCATCGCCTCGAACATCAGCACCGAGCACTTCATCGGCATGATCGGGGTGGCCGTCGTCTACGGCATCTGCGTGGCCATGTCGGAGTGGGGCAACGTGCTGTCGTTCACGCTCTTGATCTGGTTCTTCATCCCCTTCCTGCTGGCCTCGCAGGTGTTCACCACGCCCGAGTTCCTCGAAAAGCGTTTCAGCCCCGTGGTGCGGCAGTTCTTCGCCCTGGTGACGATCATCAGCAACGTCGTGGCCTTCCTGGCCGCCGTGCTCTACGGGGGAGCCCTGGCGATCCAGAAGCTCTTCGAGACCGAGTTGACCCGGCTGACCGATCTGCTGCCCATCGAAGGCGACCCCAGCCGGCTTCAGCTCTGGATCTCGATCGTCGTCCTGGGCATCGTGGCCGGTTTTTGGGCCATTTACGGGGGTCTGTCGTCGGTGGCCTGGACCGACCTGTTCACGGTGTTCGTCATGGTCGTCGGGGGAATCACCGTGACGCTGCTCGGACTGGGCGTGCTGGCGGGCGACGACGGCTCGCTCGCCGACGGCGCGGCCCTCATGATCGAGCGCAATCGGGCCGCCCAAGGCCCGTGGCGCGAAGCGGTCGAGAGCAACGTCGAGCAGCTCGCCGGCACCGATAGGTACAACCGCCTCTCGGTCATCCAGCCGGCCAGCCACCCGACCCACCCCTGGCCGAGCCTGCTTTTCGGCGTGTTCTCGGTCAGCATCTGGTACAACGTGCTCAACCAGTTCATGATCCAGCGCGTGCTCGGCGCCCGCGACGCCTACCACGCGCGCATGGGCATCGTCTTCGCCGGCTTCATGAAGGTGCTGCTCCCGGCCATCGTCGTGATTCCCGGGCTGATCGTGTTCGCCATGCACCCCGAGATCCTGATGATCGAGCCCTGGGCCCACGTGAAGCCGGCCGCCGATCAGGCGTACGTCCACCTGATCCAGACGCTCGTGCCCGCCGGACTGCGCGGGCTGTTCCTGGCCGCGCTGTTCGGGGCCATTCAATCGACGGTCAACTCGGTGCTCAACTCGACGGCCACGATCTTCACGCTCGACGTGTACAAGCGGTGGATCTACCGCGCGGCCGGCGACAAGCACCTGGTCAAGGTCGGCGTGGCGTCGTCGGCCGCCGTGCTGCTGATCGCGATCGTGCTGGGCGGGTTTATCGGCCGGATCGGCGGCAATCTGTTCGTCTACATCCAGACGCTCTACGCGTTCTTCGCCCCCCCGTTCTCGGCGGTCTTCCTGCTGGGGATCCTCTGGAGGCGAACCAGCGCGGCCGCGGCCGTCACGACCGTGTTCGTGGGGTTCGCGTGGGGAATCGCAATCAAGGTCTACGTGCAGTTCGACGCGGCCATCCAGCAGGTCTTCCCGGCCCTGCCGCTGCACCCGGCGTGGCTCGAGCCGTATTCCAACCAGGGCATCGTGAGCTGGATGTTCTGCATGGTCCTCTGCACGGTGGTCAGCCTCATGACGGCCCCGCCCCGGCCCGACCAGATCACCGATCAGCTCACCTTCAACTGGAAGAAGCTGAACATCTTCGGCAACCTGGGCCAACACTGGTACACGAGCGTCGTTACCTGGTGGGCGCTGTTCGTTCTCACGATCGTCGCCCTGTTGATCGTCTTTTCGGGCTTCATCATCCCGGCGGGCAGCACGCCGTGAGGATTGGAGATGGAAGAATGAAGATTGCAGAATGAAGATTGGAGATTGGAGTTTGAAAGCGATGATGCCTCCAGCCTACGGTCTCCAGCCTCTTTTCTAAGCATCGCAGAAAGGCTTGAACGTCATGACCACCGTTGCTCGCGGCACGCTCGAGTGGGCTCGAGTCGACTTGGGCCGCCATCCGCAGATCGTCGTCCCTCCGCCCGGTCCCGGGTCGAACGCGTACCACCGGCGCTGCACCCGGTACTTCAAGGGGCTCAGCGGCCAGGTGAAGCTCTTTCCCGTGGTGTTCGAGTCGGGCGAGGGCTGCATCCTGGCCGACGTCGACGGCAACCGCTACATCGACTTCTCGTCGGGAATCTACGTGACGACACTGGGCCATTGCCATCCTAAGGTGAGCGAGGCGATCGCGAAGTACGCCTCGACGCTGATGAACGCCCACGACTTCACCACGCCGATCAAGACCCGGCTCGTCGAGAAGCTGGCCGAGGTGCTGCCCGGCGATTTGAACGGGTTCCAGTTCTACGACGCGGGCACGGCGGCCGTCGAGGCGGGCATGCGCGTGCTGCGCGCGGCGACCGGGCGCAATGAGATGGTCAGTTGCTATTACGACTTTCACGGGAAGACCGCCGGGGCCGTGTCGCTGGCCCACATCCGCTCGCCGGTTTACGGACGGGTGCGCGTGCCCGGCTCCCACATGGTGCCTCGGCCCGACACGTACCGGCCGATCTGGACCAAGGACGACGGCACCATCGACACCGACCGGTACATCGCCTTCTACGACGAGTACATCGACAAGGCCACGGTCAACGACGTGGCCGGGTTCGTGCTCGAGCCGATTCAGGGATGGGGCGGTTCGATCATGCCGCCCGACGATTTCTTCCCCAAGCTGCGTGCGTACTGCGACGAGAAGGGCATCCTCCTGATGGCCGACGAGGTGCTCACCGGCTGGGGGCGCACCGGCAAGTGGCTCTGTCTCGAGCACTGGGGCGTCGTGCCCGACGTGGTCTCGATCGGCAAGGGCTTCGGCAACGGGTTTCCCGTCACGTGCGTCGCCGTGCGCGAGCCGCACAAGGAGAGCTTCGAGAAGATCTCGGCCTCGAGCAGCTACGGCGGGAACCCCATGGCCTGCGCCGCGGCGCTGGCCAGCACCGAGGTGATCGAGGAAGAGAACCTGCTCGATCACTGCGCCGCCCTGGGCGAGCACTGCATGCGCATCATGCTCGGGATGAAGGACCGCCATCCCATCATCGGCGACGTGCGCTGCAAAGGGGCCTTGATGGGCATCGAGCTCGTCAAGGACCGGCGGACCAAGGAGCCCTTTGTCGAGGCCGGCGAGTTCGTCTACCGGCACGCCTTCCGCAACGGGCTGGCCTGGATTCCGGCCGGGCACATCCTCCGCATGAGCCCGCCCATCGTGATGGACTTCGACACGGCGGCCAAGGGCCTGGAACTCATCGAAGAAGCCGTGGCCGCGGCCGAAAAACAGTTGACCTGACCGATCCTCAATCTTCAATCCTCAATTCTCCATCTCCCAGGAGCCCCCGTCATGAAACCGTCCACGTCGCGACGTTCGTTTTTGCAGGCCGTCGGCCTGGGCACGGCGGCCTTGGGGCTGGCCGGGTCGGCCTCGGCCGGCGAACAGCCGATCCAGGGCTTCGAGGAGGCCCCCGGCGACCCGAACGCCTCGAAAGAGTGGAAGCCCGTCTCCGACCGGCGAATCCGCGTGGGCATCGTCGGGTACGGCGTGTGCCGATTCGGGGCGGCCTTCAGCTTTCAGGACCATCCCAACGTCGAGGTGGCGGCCGTGAGCGATCTGTTTCCCGACCGCTGCGCCGCGCTGGCCAAGGCGTGCCGCTGCGAGAAGACCTATCCTTCGCTGGAGGAGATGGTCAAGGACGATTCGCTCGAGGCCATTTTCTGCGCCACCGACGCCCCCAGCCACGCCCGGCATGCGATCCTCGTGCTCGAGCACGGCAAGCACGTGGCCAGCGCGGTGCCGGCGGTCTACGGATCGCTCGAAGACGCCGACAAGCTGTTCGAGGCGGTCAAGAAGAGCGGCCTGAAGTACATGATGTTCGAGACGTCGTGCTTCCACGACGACTGTTACGCGATGCGGCAGATCTACCGGGCGGGCGGATTCGGCCGGCTCGTCTACTCCGAAGGCGAGTACTACCATTACACGGCCGAGCCGATCGACTCGTACAAGGGCTGGCGCATCGGCGCTCCGCCGCAATGGTACCCAACCCACTCGAACGCTTACTACGTGGGCGTGACCGACGGCAGCTTCACCGAGGTCTCGTGCATGGGGATGCCCAGCCTCACCGAATGGCTCAAGCCGCAGAACAACCGTTACCAAAATCCCTTCGGGACGGAGATCGCCCTGTTTCGCACGAGCGAAGGGGGCACGTCGCGCATGGCCGTCAGTTGGGACACGCCCGGCTACAGCGGCGAGATGGGCCGCGTGCGCGGCCAGAAGGGCTCGTACTACGGCAAGTACGAGGGCCTCGAAAAGAGCCTGCCCGACACGACGCGCCCGCCCCTTCCACCCGGCGTCAGGGCCGGCGGCCACGGCGGCTCGCACGGGCAGCTCATGAACGAGTTCGTCCTTTCGATCCTCGAAGACCGCAAGCCCCTGGTCGACGTGGCCTGCGCCTTGAACATGACCGTCTCGGGCGTGGTCGCCCACGAGTCGGCGTTGAAGGACGGCGAGTTGATGAAGATTCCTCAGTACCAGCTCTGACCGGCGATGGCTTTCGGGCTCATCGACCGTTGACCCCGCCTGTTTTCACCGTAGCAATCTCCCCCTTTCGAGGAGCGACGACCATGGACAACTCCGCCTCACGACGCGCGTTTCTGCATTCCGTGGGCTTCGGGGCCGCGGCCTTGGGGCTTGCCGGATCGTCCCTGGCGCAGCAGAAGCCCATCCAGGGTTTCGAGGAACAGCCGGCCGACCCAAAGGCCGCGAAGCAATGGGAGCCCGTCTCCGACCGGCGAATCCGCGTGGGCATCGTCGGGTACGGCGTGTGCCGATTCGGGGCGGCCTTCAGCTTTCAGGACCATCCCAACGTCGAGGTGGCGGCCGTGAGCGATCTGTTTCCCGACCGCTGCGCCGCGCTGGCCAAGGCGTGCCGCTGCGAGAAGACCTATCCTTCGCTGGAGGAGATGGTCAAGGACGATTCGCTCGAGGCCATTTTCTGCGCCACCGACGCCCCCAGCCACGCCCGGCATGCGATCCTCGTGCTCGAGCACGGCAAGCACGTGGCCAGCGCGGTGCCGGCGGTCTACGGATCGCTCGAAGACGCCGACAAGCTGTTCGAGGCGGTCAAGAGAAGCGGCCTGAAGTACATGATGTTCGAGACCTCGTGCTTCCGGGCCGACTGCTACGCGATGCGGCAGGTTTACCAGGCGGGCGGATTCGGCCGGCTCATCTATTCCGAAGGCGAGTATTATCACTACTTGAGCCACGCGATCGACTCGTACAAGGGCTGGCGGATCGGCTCGCCGCCGCTGTGGTATCCGACCCATTCGACGGCCTACTACGTGGGCGTGACTGGCAAGCCGTTCACCTCGGTCTCGTGCGTCGGGTTCGACGCCGGGTTCGACGATTATCGGCCCGGCGCCAACCGGTACAACAATCCCTTTACCGACGAGATCGCCCTGTTCGAGACCGCCGAGGGGGGCGCGTCGCGCATGCTCATGTGCAAGGGGGTCCGCGGCAAGGGGGCCGAGACCGGCCGGGTGTTCGGCGAGCAGGGCTGGATGGACGGCACCGAGTACCGCGGCGCGATGAAGGATTTGCCCGACCTGTCGCGCCCGCCCCTTCCGCCCGGCGTGCAGCCCGGCGGCCACGGCGGCTCGCACGGGCAGCTCAGCCACGAGTTCGTCCTGTCGATCCTCGAAGACCGCGCGCCGCTGGTCGACGTGGCCCAGGCGCTCCGCATGACGGTCGGCGGCATCGTGGCCCACGAGTCGGCCCTGAAGGACGGCGAGCGCATGAAGATCCCGCAGTACGAGTCGTGACGCGGGCCAAGGCGGCAACCGGGCGGGGCGGATTGACGAACGACCCTCCTATCCATCCACGGGAGAAACCAATGAGCGAAGTTGGCATGAACCGGCGTGGTTTTCTCGGCGCCACGGGCGCGGCGGGCGTGGCCGCTCTGGCGGGGCGGCAGGCTTCGGCCGCCGACAGGTCGAACCCGGTCCGCGTCGCCTTCATTGGCGTGGGATCGCGGGGCACCGGCCTGCTCAGGCAGATGCTCCGCCTCGAAGGGGTCGAGGTGCCGGCCATCTGCGACATCAACGTCGACCATCTCGACCGGGGCATCGAGATCGTCAAGCAGGCCCGCGGCAACGCGCCCGCCGGGTTCTCGGAGGGGCCTTACGACTACCGGCGAATGCTCCAGCGCGACGATTTCGACGCCGTGTTGATCGCCACCCCGGCCGTCTTGCACGCCGAGATGTCGGTCGATTCGCTCAACGCCGGCAAGCACGCGGCGAGCGAGGTGCCCGCCGCCTACACGGTCGACGAGTGCTGGGCCCTGGTCCGGGCCAAGGAGAAGACCGCCAAGCGCTACATGCTGCTCGAAAACTATACCTACGCCCGGAGCCGCATGATGGTCGGAAACATGGTTCGGGCCGGGGCCTTCGGCGACTGCTATTACGCCGAATGCTCCTACATCCACGATTGCCGCGCCCTGCGGTTCGAAAGCGACGGCACCCTTACCTGGCGCGGCGAATCGAAGCGCGACATGTACGGCAACCTCTACCCGACCCACTCGCTCGGACCGGTCGCCAAGTGGCTGGGCCTGAACCGGGGCGACCGCATGGTCTCGCTCGTCTGCCAGATGAGCGAGCCGGCGGCCCTGCGCCACTACGCCGTGAGCCGCTTCGGGCCGGACAGCAAGGCCGCCCAGATCGACTTCCAGGCGGGCGACCACAGTCTCACGCTGATCAAGACCGCCAAGGGCCGCCTGATCGCCGTGTTCTACGACTCCGACTCGCCGCGCCCCGCCTCGATCTTCTACCTGGTGCAAGGCACCCAGGGCGTCTACGACTCGCGCAGCGGCATCTACATCGACGGGAAAAGCCCGCCGCACAAGTGGGAGCCCACCTCGAACTACGCCGACGAGTACGACGACGAGCTGTGGAAGACCAAGGGCGACGAGGCCGTCCAATCGGGGCACGGCGGCGGCGACTACCTCGAGCTGCTCGAGTTCGTCGAAGCCGTGCGCGAAGACCGGGAGCCCTACATCGACGTCTACGACGCCGCCTCCTGGAGCTCGGTGGTCGAGCTGTCGGCGCGCTCGATCGACGCCGGCGGCAGCCGCGTGGAGGTCCCCGACTTCACCGCCGGGAGATGGGAGCAGTGGTCGCTGTAGCGCCGGCCCGGCCGTCGAGCACGGCACCGGCGAAAACACAAGACAGAATGGACGCGGGAGGTAATTCCTTGGACCGACTAACTTCGTGTTTCGTCGCCCGGGCGTCGACGGCGCTGGCCCTGTGGGCTTTGGGCGCGACCCTCCAGGCGGCCGAGAATGCAAAACCCGACGCCGACCCGGCCAGCGAAACGGTCCGCCTGGAATTCCGGGGGAAGATCGATCGGCAGGTCTATATCCAGAGCGATTGGGGGCACCCGCCGCAAATGGCCGTCTGGCTCGAAACGCCCGACGGCCGAACGATCCGGACCCTCTGGGTCACGTACCGGACCGGCGCATGCGACTGGAAGGGAAAGGCGTCGTGTCCCGTGTCGCTGCCCTACTGGGTCAGCCGCTACAACCGGGAGACCAACACGACGGGCCCGCCCACCTTCCAGCAGCCGGTCGCCGACGCGATTACCCGGCCCACCCCCAAGGAAGAATTCTGCGCGACGGCCGAGGTTCCGCGCGGCAGCACCTGGGATTACTTCATCGAAGTGAACGTCTCGGGCGACTACAACGCCGCGTTCCCGTCGGTCCGCGACGACGGCGTCGAAGACCCGCAGGGAAACGGGCAACCCTCGCTGGTCTATCGGGGGCGCATCACCGCCGAGGCCGGCGCGCGCAGCGCGCCGAAGCTGGTGGGGAGAACCGAGCAGCTTGCGCCGGTCGATCGCCTCGTCGGCGACTTGGACGGCATCACCAGCGCCAAACGTCTCCTCTCGGCGTTCGAGGTCACCTGCACCGCCGACTGAAGGCGCTGCCCCGTCCGGCCGCTTTTTCTCGCCGTAAGACGGATGGATAATCCGTCCTACAGATGGGCCGTCGGGGGACGCGGCCTCCGCTGCGCTCACCGATGTACTGCCCCCATCGACCGCGCGTCAATTCGTCATTGACGTGACGCCCGGCTCGACCGTCGTGACGAGGCCGTCAACCAAAGCCCCGAGACCTTCGCGGCTAATTCGACGTCATGGCGATGTCGTACGTGTTGTTGCCTCCCTCGACTTCGGCCGTCAATCCGCTGCTGCCGAGGTCGTGGTACTTCGAGGGGATTGCCGCGGCGGCATCCGCGCCCGCGGCTTGATCCGACAGCGGGTCGATCTCCGGGGGCGGGCTGACGCTCACCTTGTACGTGCCCGGGCGCAGGTGCAGCGTATAGGCGCCGCCGGCGCGCAATTCGGCGGCGTCGCCGTGGCCGTCGTCCGTCATGAACAGCACGGTGCCGGCCTGGACCGGCGCACCGTCCAAGGTCACCGTGCCCGATACCACCCCGGTTCGCTGCTCCGGGTCGGAGCAGCCCGCCAGGGCGACGATGGCCGACAGGAGCACGGCCTGCCACAGGCGCGCACCACAAGGGCCGGTTGGGTTAGAAGACCTCATGAATCCCATCTCCCTTGCTGCCTGGGTTATTCGAGAACGCCCCCGGGGATGACCTCGCGGTCGTCGCGGATGCAGATGTTCCGCAATACGATCATCTCCATGGTCTCGGAAAGGAACGTCACGCCCCCGTCGCATCGAGCCGCCTGGGCTCCCCCGGGGTGCTTCGAGTGCAACGTGTTGTTCAAGCCGTCGCGATAGTTGCCGCCCGTGCCGGTCAATTGGGTGACCATGCCGACCGGGTAGCGCATCGTCGTGACGTTGCGGCACCAGGGGCTGGCGGTCCAGGTGTACGTGCCGCCCGATTCCGGCGGTCCGGCGGTGGCGCCGCAGCCCTGCCAGCAGCCCCATTCGGCGCTTCCGCGGATTTCGACGTCGGTGCCGGTCGACGTCTTGCCCCAGGCCGACGACTCGCCGACCATGATCGTGTTCGAGGTTCCGTCTTCCACGTCGCGAATCGACACGACGCGATTGGGAACGAGCACCCCGTTCGCGCAGGCGTAGCCCTGGTTGCCCGACACGCACCGGCCGCGCCCCGTCGGGTCGGTCGCCACGGTGGCGCTGGTCGACGCGCCGGCGATTCCGATGTAGCTCGACGTGGAGACGCGTGCGCGCCCCGCGTCGGTGCGGATGTTGATCCGGTTCGTCGTGCTCGACGGGCACCAGTTGAACTCCGGCGTCCAGCGGTCGAGCACCGCCATGTTCGGGCCGCTGGTGCTGCCCGACCCCGAGTCGAACACCAACTGATCGAACACGGCGCCCTGCTCGACCTCGGGCAGGATGGACATCATCCACGAGTGGTACCAGAGGCCGAAGGTGCCCATGGGGAAGCACTTGTAGCGGTCGTGATAGTTGTGCAGCGCCAGCCCGATCTGTTTCAGGTTGTTGCTGCACTGGGAGCGCCGGGCGGCCTCGCGGGCCGCCTGGACCGCCGGCAGCAGCAGCGCAATCAGGATGCCGATGATGGCGATCACCACCAACAGCTCGACCAGGGTAAAGCCCCTGGCACGACAATCGCGCTGCTCGGCTCGCGTGGAGCGAGGCACTGCGCGCGGCGTCGCACTGGAACGCCCGCTTCGGCTTTGGACAGCATCGATCATGACGGTCCTCCGATGGAAAAGGGTGAGACGGACCCGGCTGTTAAAACGAAACAAAGATTCACATCCAGTTGAGAGAGCCTGAGCGATTATCACCCGGACCGGACCGCTTGTCAAGCAAATCTGGCGAGCATGTTCAAGTTCTTTGCTTCGGGGTAAGCGGGGCAGGATGCACCCGCGACGGGAGCCGGCCGAGAAAACGGCGATTCCGAGCGGTGGCCGGTTGCTCCGCCGCAGGCTGCCCTCGGCCGGCTTGCCGAGAGGATTCCGCGGCGCCCGGCTCGACGCCACTTTCCTAAAGCATTGTGAAATAACGGTTTGCATCGCGATGATCGCGATGCGGCGACGTGTCCGCTCGTGAGGAACAGTGCCCTACCACCCCGTCGCTCCACGCGGCGCGCCGGGCCCGCGCGCACGCCAGCCCGACCTTCGAGGAACGGCGCGAACAGGGTATGGAGCTTCCGCTCTTGCGAGGGATCCTGGCCCATCGGGCGGTCCAGTCGCGGCGAGCCTTGTGCGCAGATGTGGTGAAGGACGAGCCGGGACTCCACGATGCCTCGCTTCGTTAAATGCTCACACGAGCGAACATGGCGTACCGCAACGAAGGCGTTAAAACATCATAACAGGACGCCAGAAACCGCCCGAACGACCCAGCCGGGGCACTGGTTCCCGCACGTGGGCCGACACGCAAGAACGCGAGCCGCAGTTGACTCGTGCGCCCCGTTTTCGCACGATGGGCCATGCGAAACCGCGGCATCCGCTTCGGCCCCCAGATAGCGCCGCCAACGGGGGCCGGCAGGTCGGGTCGGGAGACCGGCCAGGATTGTCCGGATGCTCGCCAGTCGTTCCCCCGCGCAGATCGCGCGCATCGTCGACAACCGCATGAACATGCCACATAATGGAGAGGAAGAGGAAGAGGAAGCCGATCCCCGGCACGATTAGCACGGCAGGACGTACCAACACCCCTCGCAAGTTGTGTTCGTGCCTACGCGCCCTGCTCCAGAAAATCCGCGGGAGCCCCCCCTGATGGGGCGGCGGTCGGCCCTTAACTCGACAGGGATTCGTGAGGTGGACCATGCCCCAGGCGATCGTCGACCCGGAGGAGCTGCGGCGGTTTGCCCGCAATCTCCAGAAGTTCAACATCGAGGTGCAGGAGCGAATCGGCGTCCTGGGCACCCAGTTGGCGGCGCTGGGCAAGAGCTGGCGCGATCAGGAGCACCGCAAGTTCGCCGAAGAGTTCGAACGCCACATGAAGGTGATCTCGCGGTTCACCGAGGTCACCGAGGAGCACATCCCCTACTTGCTCCGAAAGGCCGAGATTATCGAGCAGTATCTCCAGCAGCGATAGAGGAGGCGCAATGGGCCGGGGCGCCAAAGTCACTTCGATCGACGCGGTCGACGAGTTCGCCGCCGCGCTGCGGTGCTTTCAGCACGACGCCGCCGAGGCGCTCGAATCGCTGCAACAGGGCGTCCAGCGGGTCGCCCAGTGGATCGAGCACGACCAGAAGCAGTACTGGACCGGCCAACTGCGGCGGAGCGAGCGCCAGGTTCAAGAGGCCCGAATCAACCTGCAGCGGGCCATGACCTACAAACGAGTCGGCGCCCACCGGCCCGCCTGTATCGAGGAGAAACGGGCCCTCGAGCGGGCCCAACGCCGCGAACGGCTCTGCCGCGAAAAGCTCGAGGCCGTACGCAAGTGGTCCCGCGCGATCGGTCGGGCCGTCTTCGAGTTCCGGTCGGGGGTTGGGCAGTTGAGCCAGTGGCTTGAGGCCGACGCCGAGCGGGCCGTGGGGCTGCTCGGTCGCATCCGCCACACCCTCGAGCAGTACGTGGCGGCCGGTTCGACTGCCGATCTCGACGGGGCGCTTGCCCGTCTTCCCTGGACGGCCCCACCCGAGCAGGAGCCTGCCGCCGACGGAACCGCCGAAGGCGAGTCGGCCGCGGGCGGCGAAGCATCCGGCCAGGACGCCGCGACCGACGATTTCGAGTCGTGGGAGGGCGGCCACCACGATCGCGGCGAGCAGGAGGCGGGCCCATGAAGCTGTTCGACTTCGCGGGGCCGTTGGCGCGACTGAACGACGCCTACGATACCCTCAAGGCGGCTTGGGCCGAGGCATCGTCGTCTTGGGACGATTCGGCGAGCCGCCGGTTTCAAAAAGAGCATCTCGACCCCTTGGATCCGATCATGCGCCGATCGCAGCATGCCATTGAGCAGTTGGCCGAAGCGGTTTCGCAGGCGGAACGGGAATGCAGCGAGGCGCGGGCATGAACACTTCCGAACAGGCGAGGCGAATCACTCGCGACCGGATGGCCGGCGCCCTGAGCGACTTGTGCCTTCTGGTCCAACGGCGCGTGCCGGCGCAGGCCGACCTCGTCGCGCGCCACGCGGCGCTTTGCGAATCGACCGAGGCCGCCCATCAGCAGGCCAAGGACGAGCTGGCCGAGCGTCGCCAGCGCGACAAGACCGCCGTCCAGACCGAGTATGCCGCGCTGCGGCGCGACATCCTGACGCGATACAAGACCCAGGAGCAGGCCACCGAGCGGGAATACCAGCGCGTCCGCGCGGAGATCATCGGGCGTTTCGAGGCGAAGAAGGCCGCCGCCGAGCAGGCGCGCACCCAGACGGAGTGGGAGGCGTCGGCGATTCTCGAAGCCACCGAGTCGCAGGCCGCCGCCGACCTGGAAGAAGCGAAGAAGCGGGTCGACGCCCGGGCCGGCGATCTGGTGAACGTCCATCGCGAGGCGGTCCAACTGCTGCTCCGCCAGCGGCAGTGGCGCGAGGATGCCGCTTTCGAGCCGACCGTGGGTTCGTCGCCGCGAGGCCCGGTCGCCTATCTCGATGAGTTGATCGCACGGGCTCGAGGGCAGCTCGATGCGCTGCGCGGGTTGTCGCTTCCGCGATTCTTCGAGGGAGGGCAACCGGTGGGGTACTTCCTGCTGGTGACCCTGATGCTCGTGGTGCCCACGGCGCTGGTCGCGGGGATGTCGGGCTGGCCTTGGGTGTTGGCCAGCGGGGTCGGCGCGGTCATCGCGTACGGCGCCGTGGCCACGTGTCTGTATCGCGCGGCGCGGCGTCAGACCTCCGAGATCTACTCGGCGCTGAAGGCGACCGTGGCCGAATTGGGCGTGGTTCAGCGCCAGGCCCACGAGGCGGTCCTGGCCGAGCATCAGCGGCGCCTGGCCCAGGCGCGGGCGAGGTGCCGCGGCGAGATCGAGCGAGCCGACGCGAAATGCAAGGCCCTGACGGCCGAGATTGGCGCCCGCCAGGAGGAAGAGCTGGCGCGGGCCGACGACAAGTATCCGCCCCGGTTGAGCCAAATCGCGGCCGACCGCGACCGAGAGTTGGCCGAGGCCGAGACGGTGTGCCGCCAGCGCATGCACTGCATCGTGCAGCAGTTCGAGGAGGATTCGCAGCGGATCGAGCGGGAGTTCGGCGAGAAGGCGGCCGAAAACCGCCGCCAGCACGAGCGCGACTGGAACGAGCTGGCCGACGCGTGGCACTCGGGGATCGGTCGGTTCCAGGGCGCGATCGACGAGGTCGAGCGGTATTGCGCCCCTCGGTTTCCCGACTGGGACCGCGAGGATTGGGACCGGCGCCCGGCGCCGACCGAGACGCCCGCCGGGTTCCGCATCGGCCACTTCGCGATCCACCTCGACCAAATCGAGGGGGGGACGCCCGACGACGAGCGGCTCAAGCCGCGTCAGATCGAGTTCGCCCTGCCGGCCTTGCTGCCGTTTCCCGAACGGTCGCTTCTGCTATTGAAGTCGAGCAGCCGGGGTCGCGAGCAGGGCATCCGGCTGATCCAATCGGTGATGCTGCGCATGTTGACCTCGATGCCGCCCGGCAAGGTGCGATTCACGATCATCGACCCGGTCGGCCTCGGCGAGAACTTCTCGGCCTTCATGCACCTGGCCGACTACCAGGAGCAGTTGATCAGCAGCCGCATCTGGACCGATCCGGGCCACATCGACCAGCGTCTGGGCGACCTGACCGACCACATGGAGAACGTCATCCAGGTCTATCTGCGCAACGAGTTCGAGACGATCCAGCAGTACAACGATTTCGCGGGCGACATGGCCGAGGCGTACCGGGTGCTCGTGGTGGCCGACTTTCCCACGGGCTTCACCCAGGCGTCGGCCCAGAAGCTCAAGAGCATCGTGACCAGCGGCGCCCGCTGCGGCGTGTTCACGCTTCTGGCCGTTCCGGGCAAATCGACGATGCCCCAGGATTTCGACCTGGCCGACCTGGCGCCCCACGCCCTTTGGCTGAACTGGCGCGGCGAGGAGTTCGTCGACAAGCATCCCGACTACGGCACGCTCTCGCTCCGTTTCGACGAGCCCCCCGGCGCCGACCGGTTCACGCGGATCGTTCGCGCCGTGGGCGCCCAGGTGCGCGAGGCCGGCCGGGTCGAGGTGCCCTTCGAATGCGTGGCCCCCGCGCGCGATCGGTGGTGGGCCGGCGACAGCCGCCGCGGACTCGACGTGGCCCTGGGCCGGGCCGGCGCCAAGAAGCTCCAGCACCTGACGCTCGGCAGCGGCACCTCGCACCACGTGCTGATCGCGGGAAAGACCGGCTCGGGCAAATCGAACCTGATGCACGCCCTCATCCTCAACGTGGGCCTGCACTACAGCCCCGACGAGGTCGAACTCTACCTGATCGACTTCAAAAAGGGCGTCGAGTTCAAGCCCTACGGCACGGGCATGCTCCCCCACGCCCGCGTCGTCGCCATCGAGAGCGAGCGGGAGTTCGGCCTCAGCGTGCTGGCGCGGCTCGACGAGGAGCTGCGTCGCCGGGGCGACCTGTTCCGCGCCGCGTCGGTTCAGGATCTGGCCGGCTACCGTAGCTCCCGGCCCGAGGCGAAACTGCCCAGGATTCTGTTGATCATCGACGAGTTCCAGGAGCTGTTCGTCGAGGACGACCGGATCGCCCAGGACTCGGCCCTGTATCTCGACCGCCTCGTCCGGCAGGGCCGGGCGTTCGGGATTCACGTCCTCCTGGGGTCGCAGACCCTGGCCGGGGCCTACTCGCTGGCGCGCAGCACCATTGGCCAGATGGCCGTGCGCATCGCCCTGCAGTGCAGCGAGGCCGACGCCCACCTGATCCTGAGCGAAGAGAACACCGCCGCCCGCCTGCTCAATCGGCCCGGCGAGGCGATCTACAACGACGCCAACGGGCTGTTCGAGGGGAACCATCCGTTCCAGGTCGTGTGGCTTCCCGACCGGCAGCGCGACGCGTATCTGCACGAGATCGACGAGTTCAAGCGGCGGCGGCGATGCGTCGCGACGCCGCCCATCGTGTTCGAGGGCAACGCGCCGGCCGACCCGGGCGCCAATCCGCTCTTGGCCGAACTGCTCGACGCGTCCTCGTGGCCGGAGGGGCAAGGGGTTTTTCCGGCGTGGTTGGGCGCTCCCGTCGCCATCAAGAGCCCCACGGCGGCGGAGTTCGTCCGGCAGGGCGCCAGCAATCTGCTGATCGTCGGCCACCAGGAAGACGCGGCCC
>Ga0334899_1002357_pt1 | contig 15265 bp, 12 predicted proteins | sample GraSluR3_MG_FD_207219 | JGI IMG/M metagenome (GOLD analysis project Ga0334899, IMG submission 207219) | Sludge microbial communities from methane-producing bioreactor in Wageningen University, Netherlands - Granular Sludge_8_08-R3 | ecosystem: Engineered > Bioreactor > Anaerobic > Unclassified ... | reverse complement strand
GGCAAAGATGAAAAAGTGGACCATAAAATTTCCAATAATATTCGTAAACTGGAAAAACATGACCATAGAGAGGTACTATCTCTCGATAAAAGAATATCTGGTGAAGATAGAAGCATTCTACTTAGAGGCAACTTGGCAGATTCTTATGTTCACTATAAACAGGGCAAAATTATGGGTTACTACTTGCCAGATTTAGGTGAAGGACTCATCATGGCCCAGGATATGGAAGATGGTATAGAGTTGATGAAGTTAAGATCAAAGCATCAAGACCGGTTTGTGCTGCCTATAAATAATATTCCAGCAGTTGAATTTCTTTTAAATAATGGTTTTAGTGAGGTTGACCGGGCCCAGAGGATGGTTTATGGGGAAGGATTTAGCTGGAATCCCTCTAAACTATTTAACAGGATAGGTGGCAATTTTGGGTGAAAAAAGTATTTTTAAAACATATTTTGGCCCTAAATCTGGTCACTGAAAAAATCCATAGAAATCCGAATGGAACAGAACATATAAATCTTTTAGAATTTCAACCATTTACTTCCTATTTTAAATATTAAAAATATAAAAAGTCTAACTATAAATCCTGAAAATAGTGATATTCTAACTGAGTAACGATTCGATAACATGAAACCGACTTAAGAAATAAAGTTATAGCAGTTGGATTTGTGATTATAATAGTGTTGTTTTCTATCAGAAATTAATAAATATTTTTTTTAATTTTTTTGTAAACATTTCCCCCTTTCAACATATTTAGCTGCACATGAAAATACAAAAATTTAAATACTTAAACTTTTAAATTTTAGTGGTAACTCTTATTAGTAAGTGAAAGGAATTCATATTAAGTAAAATAGAAGTGAAAAATGTTAAGAGAAGATAGGTGATGTGAAAATGAATTTGCGTCAGATTACAGGGTTCTTAATAATCTATTTAATGTTAGGGTATAGTATTGGTGGTTTGTGTGCCAACGCCGTGCCTTTGAATAATTCAGGAATATTGAATGAAAGCATCACTAATAACAACTTCACTTATAACAGAACCATCAATAAAAACATCACTGTGGCAGAAAATACAACTATCAATACAAATGAATCTAATCCTTTAAATTATAGTGCATATCCTTTAAATTGTCCAAAATGGGATGATTATAAAAACAAACATCCATCTCCTATCCAGAACTTTGGAGATTATCTGGATGATTTAAAGATTTATGTGGCTAATTTTACTACTATCGATGATTATAACATCCAGCAGAGTAAAATGAAATATGATAACAATTCAGGTTATTTCAGTGGAAACCCAACATATGGGGATTATGATTATCGTTACATGCCTACCAGTGAATTAAATAATGCTTACGTTGCAGGATCCATTGCAAAATCAAGAATATCACTACCTGATGCACTAAGCAGCGAGTTACATGCCCAATATACCGTGGCTTCGGTTATTCTGAGTATCATGTCAGGTATTTGTGGAGTTTGTTCCGCCGTAGCAGGTCTATTAACGGCAGGAACCGCAGGAGGAGCATCTCCCATTTTAGTTGTCTTTGTAGCTATCACAGCAAGTATAGTGGTTACCACCGTAGCGATTAGTACTTGTTTAGGTGTAGTAACTCAAAGGAGTGCAGGTATTACTGTGGAAAGAGGCAAAATGGATAATCGATTATATCTTATGAATGCAGAATTGATGTATAGGGCTTCATTACCTAAACAAGATACCCAAACAGAGGTCACAGCTATTAATACTACACCATTAGTTGTTGTAAATAAAACTAACACAACTTTTAATGATTCATATAATGCTGAATATAATGCTGAAATTTCAAATAATATTACAGAGGAATGCGCTACAACGACAAATACGGCCAATAGAACTGCAGAATCCACGGGAGAAAATGTCTACGGTGTTAATGATGTCCCACCTTCCCAAAAACCTATACCTGGCGATGTAAAGGTAATTGGTTCTGGAACATATATGGACCAAGTGGGTGATATCGATATATCAGGCTTCCCACAAAAACCTCCCAAACCACACCCTAAATGGTACCAATTCTGGGTATGGATAGATTACGGATTTAAATATACAGAATGGACCGTTAACGTAGTAGCATGGGGATTTAAACACATTGATTCATTAAATAACGTGATAAGTTTGTGTAAGGAGATACAGTCAGAAAATAAAAATTGCTAAAGCATGACACTTCTATAACCATCTTTTTTATTTAATTTTTAATTTATTATTACATATGCGAAACCCGTCTAAAAATGTATCTCTTGAACTCCTGAATAGAATATAAGTTAGTTATAGCCTTGTTTTCAGGTATCCTCCGATCCATCCACAGACAGCTCCATTAATAGCTCCCACTATAGTTAAAGGTATTAACAAAAGAAACGAACTTGTGAAAAGGCTTCCAAAAAAGAAGGAAATAGCACCGGTAATTAGTCCATTTTTAATTCCAATAATTCGGTCATTGAAGAGGTAACCCACCGCCAGTAAGATCACCAATATTAATAGGGTGAAGATGCCCTGTGTAAAGGTATATATCGCAGTTATGGCTAATACTGCAGATATTACCACCGTCCATCGGATATTGTTGAAGTTAATCTCATTTATTATGGAATTTATATTGCCTGTTTGTGAAGCATAATTAGGGTTATGATTCCAGTTTTGGCGGTTTTGGAGGCGGTACTGGAGATTATTTTTAAATTGAATTAAACTATTTTTAAGATTTAAGGGTATTGAAGAAAGTGAATGAATCTTGTTTTTTAGGATTTCCTTCTTTGTGGGTTTTTTCTTTAATTGTACTGGCCTCCATTGAGGATCAACAATATCCAAATTTTTAACATATCTTAATTTGCCGCCGCAGTCACATTGATCAACAAAATTCTTTGCAGATTCACCTGATCGTAGTTTATAGTAGCTTTTACATTTATTGCAGATTAAATAACCCATTAAATCACCATTGGTCTAATAAAAAAGTTATTGTATTAGCTTTATAAAAATTTTAACAATTATTAAGAGGATCATCTCACTAATGACATTGATCTCTTAACCATTAAAATTAATTTATTTCCAAAAATAATAAAAAATTAAATTCTATTCTCTTTTTTCATGAAATAATTTAACTGATTTTTTATAATATCATTTAAAGTATAATCAATCTTAAAGCCGATTTTCTGTATTTTACTCGTGTTTGATAATAGGATTGGAACTTCAGCTGGTCTGAATCTGGCAGGGTTAAATTTTACCTTAATATCTTCCTTATCAGTTTCAACAATTATCCCCTTATCTTCAACCTGGAATTCCAATTGATCTTCCAGCATTAATCTATCTACCTTGGTCTTATCAAATTTGATGCCGAAAATTTCTGTATCATCATTTTCTGTTGGATTTTTTATAATTTTATCGTTATTTACAGTTTTAATTTTATCTATGTTCCATCCAGCCTCTTCCAATCCTAATAAGATATAACTCAGTACTGAATTGGTCCGCATGGATCCTTGGTTATAAACCTCTCCAGGTACACCCTTTTCTGCCAGCAATAAGTAACCATTTACAATATCTGTTACATGTGACCAGTCACGAAATGCATTAACATTACCAATGGATATTTCATTGGCTTCATGAAACTTGAGTTTCATAATCTGGCTTGTAATTACTGAAGTTACAAACATCAACCCCCGGCCTGCACCTTCATGGTTAAAAGCCCTAGAGACTACAGTGTTTAGATCATAAGAATGATAATAATTACGCATTAAAAAGTCACCATACACCTTGGAGACAGCATAGGGAGACATTGGTCTTAAGGGGTTAGTTTCTTTGATGGGAACTTCAGGTATCTCATCTGGTTCTGGAAAGATAACACTGTGTTTTCTTTGTGCATGTTGGAGTTGTTTTTCTGATGAAATAACCAATCCATATTCTTCACTGGAACCTGCAAAGACCACTTTAGAGTCAAGATCTTTAAGTCTTATTGCTTCTAATAAGTTAGATGTGCCTACACAATTAATTTGTTGAGTTTCTGTTGAATTTTCAAAAGAACGAGCCACAAAAGATTGGGCTGCTAAATGGAATATGTAATCTGGTTCTGATTGATCAAGGGCATTGGCAAGAGAGGAAATATCCGTTAAATCACCTTCTAAGATGCTTAAATTTTGAGATATGCCTTGATCTTTGAGGTTTTTTGAAGTATTCCCATCAGCCCTATGACGGATGATGCTATATACATTAGCATTCTGATTAAGCAGTTCTTTGGCCAGATAAGAACCTACAAAACCTGTGGCACCAGTTATAAGAATATTTTTGTTTGTGAACTTCATAAAAATCTCCATGTAACTCCTTAATAATTTGATTTAAGATATTATTTTATTTAAAACTATTAATTTTTGCCTATTCTTTTCCCTTCCTATTAAATTTATTATAAAGTTTTCAATTTACTCTTTAACTTTAGTAAATTTAAAATCTAAGTTTGAAGTATATTTATTTAATATTTTTATGAAGAAATAACTTATAAGTTAATTAAAATTCAAAGAAATGGTAATTAACTGTTACACTTTATTTAAATATATACAATATACAGTTTTAAATGAAAAACATTTAGCTATTCTATATTTTAAAAAATTAGTTAATATCGATATAAATCTCTTTACATATGAATTACAGGGAGGTAATAAGTCTTTATTTGTCTTAGCAATAAATTTTGTTGACAAAATATAATCCATATTAATTTCATTAAACTGTAATAGCGGATTATAATGCGCCTTAAATCGTTTTAATAAAATTTTTAAAAATTTTGTTGATTCTTCTATCGATAATTTACTCTTATTATCTAAGGAAACGTCAAAAGTTATTATAAGTAATCCATTCTGCTTTAAAATCCTATGAAATTCATTAACTATGTGTTCAAAATTATTAGTATGTTCTAAAACAGAAATACAATATATAATATCAAAAAAAGAATCTTCAAAAGGAAGATTTTGTAATTCATAATTAAAAAATTCAACATTAGTTTCTATATCAGAGATTTCATTAATTTTATCATAAATATTTCCAAGATTCCTATCAATATCACAACATTTTATAATAGAGTGTGGAATATTTGAATCAATAAAAAATGGAAAAAACGTTATTCCAGACCCTGCATCAAGAATATTTAATTCATAATTTTTTAAATTGTTAGGTAATTCGCTTACATATCTTTGAATTTGGTTATAAACGAAAGGATATTCCCATTGTCTAGCCCACTGATGGAAAGGATCAATAACCCATTTTTGAGAATAATAATTCAAATTATCACTATTCTTTGTTATAAATTCATTTGAAAATTTTTCCATCTCTAAGAAAAAGTTGTCTTTCCATAGTTCATAATAATCCTTAATTTGTATAAATCCAGGTTCTAAATCGTTTTTATTCATCTTAATCACATAAACTAACAAATCCAAAATTTTCAGATTTAGTATAACATTTCAAAATTCCGAATATCATTAGCTAGTAAAACTCAATAATATATTATTGTAAATGTTGTATATATTTTCATCTCTAATAATTAATAATATGTTTCTATTTCCAATTATTTTTTTAAAAAATGAAAAACAAAGACGTGTCAAAACTCAAAATAAAAAAAAAAAAAAATTTAAAGTTATTGAGTATCCTATTATATTATTTGAAGATTTCTATCTAATCTTTGTGATAATCCCATACGTTCACATAGGATTTCTTTGGTCAATTAAAAATCTGAAAAAAAACATTATACCAATATAATTATGTGTATTAATAAATTTATTATAACTAGCCTAAATTATTGAATATTTAATCTATTCGCAGCTTATAATGTACTTAATCACATTTACTACCGATTTTCAATAAAATTATTTATCACAGAAATATTGAGAATTTATTATATTCCTCAATTTAGTATAAATGTACTCAAGAATGAAAATATAATACAAATATAAATTTATCTTTGATTTTTATAATTATATAATAAAAACTATTAATCAATTGATAAAAAAGGAATATATATTGGAAACAAAAAAATACAAATCAATAAGAAGTGTTTAATTTGGAAATTGCTCATCGATTTGCGAAAAATACAATATTTTTATTCATTTCGCAAATTTTATCATATTTTTTGGGTTTTATATATATTTTATATGCTGCAAGATATTTGGGACCTGCAAATTTTGGAATTCTCTCTTTTGCACTTGCTTTCACTGCAATTTTTCAGATACTTGCTGATTTAGGTTTGAGTACTTTAACTACAAGAGAAATCTCAAAAGATAAAGCTTTTGAAAATAAATTTATAAACAATATAATCCCTATCAAATTGATTTTATCAGTTTTTACTTTTTTAATCATTTATTTAGTCATCAATTCTCTAAATTATCCTATTCAAACTAAAGAAGTTGTATATATTCTTTCATGTTCCATAATATTCACTTCTTTATCCCAACTGTTTTACTCTTTATTCCAAGCATATGAAAAATTATTTTATCAATCCCTAACACAATTTTTAAATAGTTTATTTCTATTTATTGGTATCATAATAGCCATATATCTTAAGTTAAATGTTATAGGCTTTGCAACAATATATTTATTAGTCTTCATGTTTATTTTCATACTAAATTTTATTATATTAAAAAGAAGATTTTTAACTCCAAAAATTGAAATAAATTTTAGCTTTTGGAAATTTATAATAAAAAATGCTTTACCACTTTCATTTATTGCCATTTTTGGCACAATAGCATTTAGAATTGATTCTGTATTATTATCATTATTTACAAATAATATATTTGTTGGGTGGTACACAGCCTCTTACAAACTAATAGAAGCATTAATATTTATTCCAATCGTTTATACTATCTCCATTTATCCTATCTTTTCTATTTTACATACAAAATCGATTGACTATCTTAAATTAGTATACAAAAAATCTTTTAAATTTTTATTTATAATAGGGGTGCCAATATCAGTGGGTGGAACATTACTATCCACTAAAATAATCTTGTTTTTTTATGGAACAGCATTCATGCCATCTATATTAGCTCTTCAAATATTAATTTGGTCTATTCCACTAATTTTTTTAACTAAAATGATTAGCTATTTATTTGCCTCAATAAACAAACAAAATTTACTATTGAAAATATCGTTCATATATATGTGCACAAATATAGCTTCCAATATTATTTTAATTCCCTATTGGGGTTATATAGGTTGTTCATTCGCTACTTTATTATCAGAACTTATATTTTTTATCTTATGTTTCTATTATATTAGTAAATTATTAATTATGATTGATTTTAAAGAAATATTCATAAAGATATCTCTTTCATGTATCTCAATTAGCTTATTCATAATTTATGTAGATATAAACTTATTTTTACAAATTTTATTTTCCACTATAATTTATTTTATCATCTTAATTTTACTAAGAACATTTAAACCTGAAGAGATAAGATTATTCAAAGAAATCATTTTAAAATTTAATATAAAAAAATTCTTTAATTAATTTCAAGAGGTATGTTATGAAAACGTTTTTATTTTCCGTTTTAAATAAAATAATTAATTTAATTTCTGGTAAAGGTCTTGGTAATATAAACGTCCTATCAAAGATATATTATATTATTTACAATTATTTAAATCCAAAAAAAATAATATTAATCCGATTTAAAAACAAAAAACTATTTGTGAATTCTAATGATCCTGTTATTACCCCATCTTTATTTTTAAATGGAACCTATGAACCTTTCGAAACAAAAATATTTATGAATCTTATTAAAGAAAATGATATTTTATTGGATATTGGGGCAAATATTGGATATTATAGTATCATTGCAGCTTCAATCATCAAAAAAGGTAAGATTTATGCCTTTGAACCAGAACCCCATAATTATGATCTTTTAACACGTAATATAAAAATTAATGGTTATAACAATATTATCCCAGTCCAAAAAGTCGTTTCAAATTTTAACGGTAAAGTAAAAATGTATATCGATAATAAAAATACAGGTAGCCATTCATTATCCCAAGAAAATGTAGCTAATTTAAAAAATTATTTAGAAGTTAATTCTATCAAATTAGATGATTATTTAGAAGGAATTAATCAGAGAAAAGTTGATATCATTAAAATGGATGTACAAGGTGCAGAAAGTCAAGTAATCGATGGATTAACGAAGACACTACATCATAATACATCCATAAAAATTATTATGGAATTTTGGCCCAAAGGCTTAATAAATATGGAGATAAATCCAATTAAATTTCTGCAAAAAATTAAAACTTTGGGTTTTAAAATAGCGGTTTTAGATGAGGCCAATGAAAAAATCATTAAGTTATCCATTGCAGAAATAGTTGAATCTTGTAAAAAAAAGCAAAATGGCAAGGATCATATCAATTTATTATTAACCAAATCAGATATTCATAATTGATTTATACATTTCAACATATTTTTTTGTTATTATTTCTGCTATGAAATTTTTTTCTATATATCTGCTTAAATTAGCAGACTTTGGAGCATTATATGCATCAATTAATGCATTTAACATACTTTTTTCACTATTTGGATCGATATACCAAACATAATCTCTAAAATACTCTTTAGTACCCCCAATTTCAGTTATTATGACATTAGAACCAGCTAATCCACCTTCAAGAGCTGATCTTCCCGGAGTCTCGAGAAAACTGGGTAAAACTAAAACTTTAGAAGATTTATAAGCCGATTTTAAAATTTCCGAATTATGATTTATATGTTGTATGAATATAACATTGGAATTAGAGGCTTTTTCACATTGTTCATAGTAATTAAAATCTACAATTTTACCAATAATTACTAATTTCGTATTTAAATTACTTTTTACAAATGCTTTTATTAATCTTAAAACATTTTTTCTAGGCTCAATTCGCCCTACAAATAATATAAAATCTTTAAATCCATATTTATTTGTGAAAATTTTTTTATCACCATTCTTAAATTCATAACTAACATCATTGGGAATAATAGTGGTATTTTTGCTAGATATATTTCTGAACCATTTATTCAGACATAAAAATTCTTCATTAGTATTTGCAATAACTAAATCTGTTATTTTAAATAGTTCTTCATTGTATCTAAAAGGATCAAAATATCTGAAAAGTTTTATATTTTTTTTAAATGATCTAAAAATTTTCCAAAAAAGAACAAAAAATCTCCCATGCATTTCATTAATAAACTTATCATCTTGATAAAAAATAGGATTCACAACAACTTTTAAACCTCTTTCTTTTGCATATTTAGCAATCATAAAACTTTCAAAAGGAAATGAGGTTATATTAAACAGATGTATTACGTCGTACTCTTCAATAATGTCATTCCAATTATCAAATAACTTAACTACAATTTCTGCCGATTCATCATTTATCATAGTCTTATAATTCATCATTTTTGTTTCAACACCACCAAAAAGATTTTTACCAAGTAATTGAGTCACAAAAAGAATTTTAATCATGTAATATCTCCCCAAAGTGTGGATTCTCCATTATCCTTGATTCTCCATTATCATAAATTTTGTTAAACGATTGCATGTTGAAAGTTAAATATTTATACTCCTTAATAGCTTTTTTCCGATAATTAATAAGAAATTCATTATTTATAGTATTATATCTTCCCAAATATATGTATGAATTTTTATTTATTCTAAAATTTTGATTTAAAAGTTCAAAATTTAGACCTTTACTTATAAGCAATAAATAACGATAATTATCAGCATAAACCGGGAAATCACCCCCTGAATTTTTCAACCAACTACCACTTGATGTTTCGTAAATATTAAATTTGGGAAAATCCATATTGTTATCTAAAGCCATAACAGAAGGTTTTTCATTTGAAAGTTGATATATCACTCCTGAATTAAATAGGAATAACACAATAAGCAACAATGTAACTATTTTGAAAGGTTTTAAATGGTTTTTCTGCCAAAATGAAAGCATAAAATTAAACAATTCACATCCACCAATTATGAAGAAAGGAGCTAAAATTATCAAGGTAATATGATAAAATCTGCTGATATTTAAAGAACTAGCAAAATATGGAATTATAATACTGAAAATTAGTATTAAAACCGCTATAAATGTAAATACCAAATATTCATTATCAAAATTGTATTTTTTTCTCTTTGTAACGGTTTTAATTATTCCGATTAAAATTAAAATCTGTGAAAATATTTGGAGATACCTACTGAAGTTATGCAGAAATGATTTGTCAGATGATAATAATACATTCATTCCTTGAGAAGTTTCCGGATTGAATAATTCTTTGTTAATTCCAGTAATTATTTGGTTTTGTATGTTTATTAATGCCTCAAATATTGAAGAATTTGAAACGTAAATATACCATGCCAAAGTAAAAATAATAAAAAATAGAATAAACGTTAAATTAATCGTCTTTTTCGTTTCAAATCTTGAAAAGAAATTGTATAGTTTGTGATTCTTTTTTGAAAAAACAATAATTAAGAAAGATAATGTTATAAATAATATGTATATGTAAGATAATGAATAATGGGATACTGCTAAAGATATTCCAAATATTATTAATAATAATGACTTTTTGACATTTTTTATTTTACTACTAATCATTATCATTACTAATAACAAAAAGAATATCTCCGCTATTTCCTGTCTTGCAATGGTTACAATTTCATAATAAAAAGTAAAAAATAGGATGAAAAAGAAACTGGCAGAAAAAGCGATTTTGTTATTGGTTTGTTTTTTATAGATGTGATAAAGGCCTAAAGGTAAAAAAGAGAATAAAATTGGATAAACTATTTTAAAAACCCATACTAATTTCATATTTAACATATAAGAATAAATAGGTGCTAAAACCGTGATGCTTAGCATAGCATTATAATTAGATATTTGGGTGAAATTCCAGTATGCGTTTTGTAAAACCAAATCAGCTAAATATATTTCTGTTTGTAAATCCCAACCCCATACATAATTACTAATAAGCGAAGTATGTAATAAAAGACTTAATGTAATACTAAATATTGCTATAGGATAATAAGTTTTTTTTATGTCAATGAAATTAAAAGCAATTACCAAAATTGTAATGTAGCAAATAAATAATATTTGAAAAATATTGTTATTATAATTATTCATTACATAACTACCAATTATTGCCAAAAAGGGAGGGAGTATAATTAGTAATAAAACTTTTGTAATGGCCGGTTTTGAAATAGTTATACTGCTATTGAAATTTTTATCACTTAAATAACTGATCAGTGTTAAAAATGCTATTGATGAATAAATACTAATAAAAACATTAAAAAATGTAATTGGATGAAAAAAACCAAAAAGTGGCAATAAACAATTTAACAAAAAACCTATTAAAAATAAAAAGGATATACTTAACCCTAAAGAGTATAATATAGCAGGAATACTACCAATTTTATGAATTCTCATTATTCTTAATAGTAATATTCCTGGCAAGAATGATAAATAAAAAAAACCTACAATTTCGTATAATATGGGAATAGTCACATCATTCAATTTCAAGAAGGTTAAACATAGAAACAGTAATTGAAGGGTTATGGCAATAATGAGAAATTTTTTCATAGGCCAATCATTAAATTGAAAGTAATAATCATTTTCCATCAAAGACCTCTTTGTAAATATTTCTTAAAGGTTTTTCATAAATATTCCAATCATATTTTTTTTCAATTAATTTTCTAGCGTTTTTTCCTAAATATTCTCTTTGCTTTTCATCTTCTGCAAGCTCTTTTATTCTAATAGCAAAATTATTAAAGTTATCTTCGATAATTATATTTTTATTATTAGTATAATCTATTCCTTCCGCACCTTTAGATGTTGAAATTACAGGTTTTCCCATAGCCATATATTCTAAAATTTTTAACCGAGTCCCGGACCCATATCTTAATGGGGCAATACAAATTTCATTTTCCAGAATATGACTACCTACATCATCTACATATCCCAAAAAATTCACATTTGTAGGTTTATTCACTTTTGAGGGATTTTTCCCAATAATATTGAAATCAAATTGCTCTAATTTAGGTGCCAAAATATTACAAATAATATTTAAAGCATCTTGGTTAGGTGGATAAGAAAGTAATCCTACAAATAATATACTATTTTCCTTAGCAAGAATATTATCACATTCAAATGATGATAAATCAACACAATTAGGTATAACTGTTATTTTCCCTTCTGATTCAGGGATTTCTTCAATTATTGTTTGTTTATCTCTTTCAGAACATGCTAATACATGAAAAGCATTTTTTATTGCCTTTATTTCCATTAATTTATCACGTTTGAAGTTAATTTTTTTATATAATTGGGTACGTAGATTATATGAAGGAAATTTCAATAATTCCCAATAAACATTTTGTTCATCCAACACATAATTTTCAATACCATTTTTCATTAAATAATTGAATAAATAAGGACCTTCAATTTGAAAGACTGTGGTTTCCAAATTATTTTTAATTGGTTCCTTCGAATTTATTATACTATACTTTTCTGAAAAAAGAGCATCAATTAAATATTTAAGTTTATCGCTGAATTTATGGAATTTTTTTTCTTGAAGAAATCTTATACCACCAATATAACCATCAAATTCATTTTCAGCAATACCGAAAATAGTGGTATGAAATTCATCTACAGCTAATTTAGCTAGTTGAATAGTTCTATTTAATCCACCACTTTTTTGGGGATATATCTGATCAGGGTGTAAAATTCTAAGTTCTTTCATTATTTCCTGCCTTTTCGTATGCATTTACAAGTCTTTTTTCCATTATATGCCATCCATACTTGGTATCGTACGCTTTTCTACCATTTTTTCCTAATTTTTTACGAAGTTTTGGTGATTTGATAAGTTTAGAAAACGCTTCTTTTATTTCTTTTACATTCCCATAATTCACTATAATTCCACAATCTTCCTTTTTTACAATATTTACCATCGTGTTACCATCACTAATTATTATTGGTTTTCCACACATCATTGCTTCAAAAAGTTTATTTGAGCTTGCATATTTATTAGATGGTATTGCAGTATCATAAAAAGAGAATAAAATATCTGATTTGTATGTTTCTTTGATTACTTCTTCATAAGGTAATAATCCAATGTATTTTATATTTGTATATTTAGATGAAGCTGCTTTTATAAAATTTAAGTCTTTACCAGTTCCTGCAAATATTAATTCTACATTTATCCCTTTAAGTGCTTCAATTATATATTTAAGACCTCTAGATAGATCTATCAAACCAGCGTAAAATATTAATAATTTTTCATTACTAAAATTGGCTTTATTTTTAATATCTGGAGGTGAATTGTAGATATAAGTTAAATTATTGATTTTAGAACCTTTAATTTCTTCAAATCTACTTTCATCAACCAGAAACAAATTATCTGAAAAACCAATCCCATTTTTTTCAATGTGTGATATCATTTTTCTAATTATTTCAAATAAAAAATGATCTTGTTTATTATAAAAATTATTAGCATAAAAATCATAAATTGTATAAAATAATATTTTTCTTTTTAATATTTTAGCAAAAATCGCAGGCCATAAAGTATCTAAGTCACATGCATGATAAACATCAGTAGAAGTTTTTAAGATATAATAAAGCTCATAAAGCCACCAAAAAGGTAAATATAAGATTATACTAAACTTTTCGTGAGGTGCTCTGAGGTTGAAGGTTTCAATATCATAATTCAAATTGGATTCTTTTCTAAAATTATTTTGCCTGTCCCATAAAAGCATTTGTACTTCATAACCATTTTTTGACAAAGTATCTGCCAATTTATATACAGACGAATCAATAGTCCTTGAACGAATAATTGTAACTTTCATTATATCAAAAAATATCAATAATATTTTCCTATTTCGTCAGCAATTTCTTGTTCTTTAGAATTTCTGAGAAATCTTACAAACTTATAGATTAAAGGAGTGATTGGAGAATCGTATGCCAGTTTAGCTAAAGTTGTACTTTTAAATAAGGGTGTATTGAGCCTATCAATAATTGTTTTATTTAAATTAAATCTCATTGAATATTTGTGCCAATCATCGTTTAAATTAACTTGATCTAAATTGGTCGTTCCCAGCCCTTCTTTTTCAGCCACATTAATATGTTCAACACTTTTAATAGGTATTTCCATAACTTGTGTCCCTAAAGAATCATTCACAACAGGATTATTTGCAGATATAATTAAATCTAACTTCTTTGCTTCACCATACATAGGCCCATGACCATTTAATGCATATATCCCATCCATTAAAATAAATTTAGGATCTAATTTTTTTGTAATTAAAGTAAGCTTTTCACTTAAATTTTTATGTTGCAAACATCTCATGGAATCAGGATGACACCCCCATAAGTTTTTTATGCTTAATGTTACATTAGTCATAACATGCACTTTAAGGACAGGTAATGAAACAAAACAGTCTATATCATTTAATAAAAGTTCAGGAAGTTCCACTTTGACGCTTTTACCATTTATTTCTTCTTCAATATATCTGGAAGACATATTCGATAAATTTACTAATTCTGCACCACTATCTTTACATATTCTGTACATATCATGACCTTTAAAAGCGTCATCTGCTTTAAAAGAATTGTTACCTCCATCAGATTCTCCGACAATAACATTATCTGCTCTTTCTCCTATGATATTTAACAAAAATTGGATAATCATAGGATTAGTTGTGATTCCTTCCTTGTAATAGGGAAATGTGAAGTTAGGCTTTATAAAAATTGTTGAATCTTTTTTTACGTGTTTCTTCCATTTAATAAAATCTAAACTTTTTTGTATATCATTTTTTAAATTATTGCTAGTTCTTGAGATATACGCAAAATAATCATTCATGCAGTCCACCCACTAATTGATCAAAATGATCTGTAATAATATCCCATTTAAAATCAGATACAAAATTCCTCGCATTCCTACCTTCTTCTTCCATTTGACCTAATTTTTTAAGTTCAATAACTTTTTCTAATATATCTTCAGGTTTTTTTACATAAAAAACCCCATTATTACTCCCAAATTCTTTCATTATACCTGGTAATTCTGTTGCAATTACCGGTTTTCCCATAGCCATGTATTCATACATTTTTATAGGAACAATATCAACCATTATTTCTGTTTGATATGCAGGAAGTGTACATATATCAAAGGCAGCTATAAATTCTGGAATTTTATCATAATTCTGCTTACCAGTTAATATGAGATTTTCTAACTTATACCTTTCCTTAATCATTTTAAGGTCTTCATATGCATCAC
>Ga0334899_1002356_pt1 | contig 15268 bp, 13 predicted proteins | sample GraSluR3_MG_FD_207219 | JGI IMG/M metagenome (GOLD analysis project Ga0334899, IMG submission 207219) | Sludge microbial communities from methane-producing bioreactor in Wageningen University, Netherlands - Granular Sludge_8_08-R3 | ecosystem: Engineered > Bioreactor > Anaerobic > Unclassified ... | reverse complement strand
TCCGAAAATTGTGGCACTTTACGAATCGGTAGGCGGTAAAAAAATGAAAACACACTATACCATGCGTTACCTTTTCGACAGGAATAAACCTTTTACACGGGCGCCCGTTATTTCCCCCGATCAGGGAAAAGAAAAGTTAAAATCAGACAATTAATTTTTTTTACCTTTGGTATCTTAAAAACAATATTTATCTTTGCAGGCCTTAAAAAAATTAAAATAAGTACGGGATGGATTGCAGTGAAAAAATGCAACCATCCAAAAATAAAAACATTGTAAAAATGAAAAAAGGAATACATCCGGAAGAATACAGAATGGTCGCTTTCAGAGATATGTCGAACGGACATACGTTTCTTACCAGATCGACGGTTGAAACGAAAGAAACAGCTGAGGTTGACGGTGTGGAATACCCGCTTTACAAGCTTGAAATTTCCAATACGTCTCATCCGTTTTACACCGGTAAGGTGAAACTGGTGGATACCGCCGGCCGTGTCGATAAATTTATGAGCCGCTATGGAAAACACCTTGAAAAAAGGAAAAAATAAACTATTTGGCTATAATAGTAAAAGCTCCGCTTGCCGGAGCTTTTTTTTTGTTTTAAGATGCTATTTTGTCGGTGTTTGTTTAAAAAACAGGACGAATAGCCATTGTTAAACAGCAGTTTACGGTGGTGGCACGACTATTGCCTTTCACGTTGCTGCAAATACAAATGAAAAATTCCGACAGTTTGTCACAATTGAAAGTTCAGTATGGGGAAAATTAGAAATTCAGCCTTTGAGAATATGTTTTTGAGTGGAATGATACATGACGATTCAGACTATATACCAATTATTGCCGATGGTGATGATGCCGATTTAAAAAATGTGGAAATACCCGATGTTTTACCCATCCTGCCATTGCGCAATACCGTGCTTTTTCCGGGAGTGGTTTTGCCCATTAACGTGGGGCGTAAAAAATCGCTGCAACTCGTTAAAGATGTTTATAAAGGAAGTCGGTTGCTCGGCACCGTAGCACAAAAAGATTACACCATCGACGACCCTTCGGCAAAAGAGTTGTATTCAGTTGGCACCGTAGCCGAAATCCTGAAAATTCTGGAAATGCCCGACGGTTCAACTTCTGTTATTATTCAGGGAAAAAGACGCTATTCCATTCGCGAATTTGTGGCGGAAGAACCTTACTACAAAGCAGCTGTTGAACCCCTAAACGATATTTTCCCGGAAAATGATTCCGAATTTAATGCCATTGTGGGTTCATTGAAAGACCTTTCCATTAAAATTGCCCAGTTTTCGGCCAATGTGCCGCCGGAAGCAACATTCGCCGTTAAAAACATCGAAAATTCAACATTTCTTATAAATTTCATTTGCTCCAATACCGATATAAGTGTTGAAGACAAACAGAATTTACTGGAAATAGAAAGCCTGAAAGACCGGGGAGTGCAGGCCATCAGCTACCTGGTAAAAGAGGTGCAGATGCTGGAGTTGAAGCAGGATATCCAGAAAAAGGTGAAAACCGATATGGATAAGCAACAGCGTGAATTTATGCTGAACCAGCAAATGAAAACCATTCAGGATGAGTTGGGTGGAAACCCGGTGGAGCAGGAGATTAATGAGCTGAAAAAGAAAGGGAAAGCGAAAAAGTGGAGTGAAGAAGTGGCAAAATACTTCGAAAAGGAAGTGGTAAAACTGTACCGGCTGAATCCGGCTGCCGGAGAATATTCGGTGCAATTTACCTATTGCCAGACGTTGGTCGAACTTCCCTGGAACGAGTACAGCAAAGATAATTTCGATTTAAAAAATGCCCGGAAAGTGCTCGATGAGGATCATTACGGACTGGAAAAGGTGAAAGAACGTATTCTGGAACATCTGGCCGTTTTGAAGTTGAAGAACGACATGAAAGCACCAATACTCTGTCTTTACGGGCCTCCGGGGGTTGGAAAAACATCTTTGGGGAAATCAGTCGCCCGCGCGCTCGACCGCAAGTTTGTGCGCATGAGTTTAGGCGGAATAAACGACGAATCGGAAGTCCGCGGTCACCGTAAAACCTACATTGGCGCCATGCCGGGCCGGATTATTCAGAACATCAAAAAGGTAAAAACTTCGAATCCGGTTTTTATTCTGGATGAAATCGATAAAGTTTCCAAACATTTCCATGGCGACCCGGCTTCGGCATTGCTCGAAGTGCTCGATCCGGAACAAAATTCCGAATTTCACGACAATTATGTGGAGCAGGACTACGATCTCTCTAAAGTGATGTTTATTGCCACGGCAAATACGCTGAGTACTATTGCACCACCATTGCGCGACCGCCTCGAGTTGATTGAAGTGAGCGGCTACCTGGTAGAAGAAAAAATTGAAATAGCTAAACGGCACCTGATTCCCAAACAACTGGAAAATCACGGGTTGAAAAAAGGCGATGTGGTGTTTCCGAAAAAAGTGATTGAAAAAATTATTGACGGCTATACCCGCGAGTCAGGTGTTCGGGAACTCGACAAAAAAATCGCAAAAATTATTCGTCGCATCGCCAAAAAAATAGCATTCGAGGAACCCTACAATAAAAAATTAACGCCCGAAGATGTACGCGAATACCTTGGCGTTACCGAATATTCCAAAGAAAGATACCAGGGCAACGAATTTGCCGGGGTGGTTACCGGTTTGGCATGGACTGCCGTTGGTGGCGAAATTTTGTTCGTGGAAACCAGTCTGAGCAAAGGAAAAGGTGCTTTAACCCTCACCGGTAATTTAGGCGATGTGATGAAAGAATCGGCAATGCTGGCCCACGAATACCTGAAATCACATGCCGAACAACTTGAATTGAACCCCGAGGTTTTCTCCAACTGGAATGTGCATGTGCATGTTCCCGAAGGCGCAATACCTAAAGACGGGCCATCTGCCGGAGTGACCATGGTTACTTCGCTGGCATCGGCGTTTACCCAGCGCAAAGTGAAAAAGAACCTCGCCATGACCGGTGAAATTACCCTCCGGGGGAAAGTGCTTCCGGTTGGCGGTATTAAAGAAAAAATACTGGCAGCAAAACGCGCAGGTATTACAGAAATTATTCTTTCTGCCGAAAACAAAAAGAACCTGGAGGAAATTAAAGGTGAATACCTGAAAGGCCTTACTTTTCATTTTGTGAATACCATTATGGATGTGCTTGAAATTGCATTACTGAAAACAAAAGTGGATAAACCGGTGAAACTGGGTTGAAAACATTTGTTTAATTTTTGTCATTGAAAAAATTGAATACTCCGTAGATTTTTTAAATCAAACATTTTCCTGTATTTCTTGTTTATGCCATTGAATTTTAAATGCTTTAAAAATGAAAAGTATAACCCTGTTTATAGCAGGACTGATTATTGGCGCCGGTGCGACTTTTTTGGTAATTAGCACCATTATTCCCCAAAAAATGTTTGTGGTAGGGGAGAGTAAATACAATTTTGAAGAAACGGTTGATGCTATTGTGGAATCGGCGGAAGCAAATGAATGGACGATTTCGCATATTTATGACCTTCAGGCATCGCTGAAGAAAAAAAATTTCGATGTGGATCCTGTTTACGTGTTTTCACTTTGCAAACCAACTTATGCCAATAATATTCTCAGCACCGATAATGATCGAATGGTTTCGGCAATGATGCCCTGCCGGGTGGCTGTTTATGAAAAAGGTGGAAAAACCTATATTTCCATGTTGAATGCCGAACTTTTTGCCCGCTTCCTCAGTAAAAATGCAAAACAGACCATTGTTGATACAAGCAAAGAAACACTTGAGGTATTAAAACCGGTAATTTTATCATTATGAGAAATATAGTTTTTATTCTGGGAGTATTTTTTTTGATTTCATGCGGGAGCCAAAAAAAACAAAATGAAGGAAATGATTCATCAACGCAGGCTGCATTAACCGAGGTAACTTTGAATGTGGGCGGTATGCATTGCGATATGTGCGTTGCTTCCATTGAAAAAGGAGTTGGAGCTCTCGATGGCGTTGGGTTTGTAAAAGCCGAATTGAACGATTCCACAGCTGTGGTTAAATTCAACGAAACCGAAACGAGCCTGGCCGAAATTACACAGGCTATCGAAAGACGCGGATATACAGTAAAGGAGTAGAAATTCACCTTAAATTCAGGTAATTCACCTTTGTTTTTCGTTAATTGGCGGATTGTGGCACTTTTTTTGTTTCTTTTTAAACCATTTTTACGGAGACAGAAAACAATTTGCCATGAATTACAAAGAAGAGGAAAATCAGAAAGTTGCAGCCGGTAAGGTTGCAATTTGGAATATACAGGTAGCGGTTTTTGAGCCGGCTGTATTTTTCAGCCGGTTGCTGCCGGCAGAATCAAAATACTGGAAGTTAAAGGTAGTGTTGAATTAAAAAAACTTCCGCCACCCGGCGGAAGTTTTTTATTGCTTACTGGTATTCATCCCAGCTTTTTATGCTGATGTCCTTCAAATCATATTTACATATTCCATAAATAAATGCGCTGGCCACCCGTGCATTGGTAATCAGCGGCACATTAAAATCGATGGCATTTCTTCGGATTTGATAACCGTTTTTCAATTCCCGTTTTGTGTAATTTTTGGGAATATTTACCAGTAAATCAATTTTTTTATCCCTGATGTACTCAATCGTATTCGGATGTCGATCTTCTTCGTCGGGCCAATGCAGCAAAGTGGTTTTTACCCCGTTGTCGCGGAAAAATTTATGGGTTCCTTCAGTTGCAAACAAGTTGTAACCTCTTGCCTCAAGCATTTGCGCACTTTTCAGCAACTCAATTTTTGAACGCGATGGTCCCGAGGAAATCAGCACATTTTTTATCGGGATTCTGTATCCCACAGAAAGCATTGCCTTCAGAATGGCTTCATAATAATTTTCACCAATGCAACCCACTTCGCCGGTCGAGGCCATGTCAACGCCAAGCACCGGGTCGGCATTCAGCAACCGGGCAAACGAAAACTGTGGCGCTTTTACACCTACATAATCAAGTTCAAACAGCGATTTGTCAGGTTTTTCAACCGGCACACCCAGCATCACTTTGGTGGCAATTTCGATGAGATTCAGTTTCATCACCTTCGAAACAAACGGGAAGCTTCGCGACGCACGTAAATTGCATTCAATCACTTTTATGTCGTTGTCTTTCGCCAAAAACTGCATGTTGAATGGTCCGGTAATTTCGAGGCCTTTGGCAATTTGCCGGGCAATCCGCTTAATTCTTCTAATGGTTTCCACATACAATTTTTGCGGCGGAAAAACAATGGTGGCATCACCCGAGTGTACGCCGGCAAACTCTACATGTTCCGAAATGGCATACGCAACAATTTCTCCATTACGGGCTACCGCATCGATTTCAATTTCTTTGGCTTCTTCAATAAATTCTGAAACCACCACAGGATGTTCTTTCGAAACGTTGGCCGCCATTTCCAGGAAATGCTCCAGTTGGTCGGCGTTGGAAACCACGTTCATAGCAGCACCGGAAAGCACATACGACGGGCGGATGAGAACCGGATAACCCACTTCGTCGATAAATTTGTAAATTTCTTCGAACGTTGAAAGGCGTGCCCAGCGCGGCTGATCAACTTTTAATTCATCGAGCAGGGATGAAAATTTTTCACGGTCTTCGGCATTGTCGATTTTAACCGGCGAAGTACCCAGCACCGGAACCTGCTGGCTGTACAATTTCATTGCCAGGTTGTTGGGAATCTGGCCACCCATCGAAATAATTACCCCGTGCGGGTTTTCCAAATCGATGATGTCCATCACCCGCTCAAAAGTCAGTTCATCGAAATAAAGCCGGTCGCAGGTATCGTAATCAGTGCTTACGGTTTCAGGATTGTAATTGATCATTACCGAGCGGTAGTTTTCTTTTTTTATGGCATTTATGGCGTTTACGCTACACCAGTCGAACTCTACCGAACTGCCAATCCGGTAGGCACCCGAACCTAATACAATCACCGATTTATCGTCGTTCAGGTATTCGATGTCATTTTCGCTGCCATTGTAAGTCAGATAAAGGTAATTGGTCATTGCCGGATATTCTCCCGCCAGCGTGTCAATCTGCTTTACTACCGGAGTTATGCCGTGTTTTTTTCTGAAATCCCTAACTTTCAGTAAATCTTCCTGAATGTTTTTATTCGCGCTGTTAAAAACCATCCGGGCAATCTGAAAATCTGAAAAACCAGCCTGTTTGGCCATTTTTAAAAGGTTTTGCGGAAGGTTTTCCAGGTTATTTACCTTTAGCAGTTCGCGTTTTATATTGATGATATTTTTCAATCGGAAAAGAAACCAGCGGTCGATTTTGGTTTTTTCATAAATATCGTCAACCGAATAGTTTTTGTTGAACGCCTCGGCTATGGCAAAAATACGGCGGTCGGTAGGATTGGTGAGTTCCGATTCAATTTCTTCGATGTTGATCTCTTCTTTGTTCCCCACAAAGCCGTGCATTCCCAGTCCAACCATTCGGATTCCTTTTTGAATGGCTTCCTCAAATGTGCGCCCAATGGCCATAATTTCACCTACACTTTTCATAGAGCTTCCGATGTTTTTGGAAACGCCGATGAATTTATTGAGGTCCCAGCGCGGAATTTTCACCACGCAATAATCCAGCGCCGGTTCAAATGCGGCTGTGGTTACTTTGGTTACCGAGTTTTTTAACTGGTGCAATCCGTAACCCAATCCCAGTTTGGCAGCCACAAACGCCAGCGGGTAACCGGTTGCTTTCGATGCCAGTGCAGAGGAGCGCGAAAGCCGGGCATTCACTTCAATTACGCGGTAATCTTCAGAATGCGGGTCGAGGGCAAACTGCACATTGCATTCGCCAATAACGCCTACGCGGCGAATGATTTTAATGGAAATTTCCCGCAGTTTGTGGTATTCTGAATTTGTTAAAGTTTGCGACGGTGCAACTACAATACTTTCACCCGTGTGAATTCCCAGTGGGTCGAAATTTTCCATATTACACACGGTAATGCAGTTGTCGAACCGGTCGCGAACTACTTCGTACTCCACTTCTTTCCAGCCTTTTATGGATTCTTCGACTAAAATCTGGGGTGAATAGGAAAATGCTTTGGAAGCCAGTTTTTCCAATTCATCATCATTCCCGCAAAAACCGCTGCCCAGTCCGCCCAATGTGTAGGCCGCACGGATGATGATCGGAAACCCCACTTTTTGCGCTGCTGCCCTGGCTTCCGCCATATTGGATGCCGCAATGCTCATCGGTGTTTTTACATTAATCTCACCCAGCATTTTCCGGAAAATATCGCGGTCTTCGGTGTCGATAATCGACTGAACCGGAGTTCCCACAACCTCTACGGTGTATTTATCGAGCACGCCGGATTCAAATAGTGCAACACCGCAGTTCAATGCGGTTTGTCCGCCAAAAGCCAGTAAAATCCCCTGCGGTTTTTCCTTTTTAATCACCTCTTCCACAAAAAATGGTGTAACCGGCAAAAAATAAATTTTATCGGCAATCTCTTCTGAAGTTTGAATGGTGGCAATATTTGGATTGATGAGGACTGTTTCTACTCCTTCTTCTTTCAGTGCCTTCAGCGCCTGCGAACCGGAATAGTCGAACTCTCCGGCCTCGCCGATTTTTAACGCTCCCGAACCGAGGATAATCGCTTTTTTTATTTTAGGATTTATCATGATAGATTGTGTTACTTGTTAACCGCCTGTTTGTAATTTTTAATACTTTGAATAAAATCATCGAACAGAAATTCCGTATCCGTTGGGCCGCTGGAGGCTTCGGGATGGAACTGTGTGGAGAAAAACGGTTTGGTTTTGTGCCGGATTCCTTCGTTGGTATTGTCGTTCACGTTGGTAAACAACGGCTCCCAGTCAGTTGGCAGCGTTTCGGCAGCTACTGCATAACCGTGGTTTTGCGAAGTAATGTAACACCGGTTTGTTCCCTCGAGCAAAACCGGCTGGTTGTGGCTGCGGTGACCGTATTTCAGTTTATAGGTATCGGCGCCGGCAGCGCGGGCAAGTAACTGGTTTCCCAAACAAATTCCCATCACCGGTTTTTCATCAGCCATAATTTTTCGAATGTTTTGAACAGTCTCGTTGCACATAGCCGGATCGCCGGGACCGTTGGAAATAAACACGCCGTCGAATTCTTCGCTGCTGAAATTGTAGTCCCAAGGCACACGTATTATGGTTGCACCTCTTTTCATCAGGCAGCGAATGATGTTGTTTTTTACGCCGCAGTCTATCAGGACAACACGGTGTCCGCCATTCCCGTAAACTTCACGTTGGGTGCAACTAACGCGTGCCACCAGGTTTTCCATATTCGGGTCGTAAAAATCGATAAGCTCGTCGTCAAATTCAATTTTACCCAACATCGAACCTTTTTCACGTAAAATTTTCGTTAAGGCGCGCGTATCCACATCAAAAATTCCCGGCACTTCGTATTCCTTCAGCCAGTCGGATAGACTTTTTTCGGCGTTCCAGTGGCTGAACTCGAACGAGTAATCCGCAATAATCAATCCGCTGATATGCAGTTTGTGTGATTCAAAAAATTTGTGAATTCCTTCTTCGGTTTCTCCATAAGGAACACCGTAGTTGCCAATCATTGGATAAGTGGAAACCAGAATTTGCCCGGTGTACGACGGGTCTGTAAGGCTTTCGGGATAGCCCGTCATGGCGGTATAAAAAACTACTTCGCCGGCAACCGGTTTTTCACTTCCAAACGATTTTCCAACGAAAACAGTTCCGTCTTCGAGGGTGAGTTTTGCTTGCTTTACTTGTAACATGTTCAATTATCTGTTAAAAAAAATGCGCCTGCCCCGCAATTGGTTCAAACGCATTCCTTTGAATTATCTTTTTGTATTGTGCCTGTTTTATTCCCCATGAACTTTCTATTGATAAGTTTTTGTAAAAAACCGGGACAAAAATAGTAATATTTTCTATTAAAAAACTTGCATTGATAAAAAAATGTATAATTTTGCACAGAAATTGTATGATTATTCATTATGAAAAACCGGGTACAGCGGCAGCTTGAAATACGACGGATAATTGCTAAGGGAAATGTGCACAGTCAGGAGGAATTACTGGCTGCGCTTAAAATTAAGGGGTTTGAATTAACGCAAGCCACCCTTTCGCGCGATTTGAAGTTTTTGCAGGTGGCCAAAGTACCTCATCCGTTAAACGGATACATCTATATTATTCCCGATGACGGACAGGAAGACACGAAATCAATGCGGTCAAAAGACAATTTTCTGGCCGAAGGTTTTAAAGGTCTCGATTTTTCGGGGACTTTGGCAGTAATGAAAACATTACCCGGGTACGCGAGTACTATTGCTGCAGTAATAGACAGTGCCCGGCAGTGGGAAATTTTAGGGACTATTGCGGGAGACGATACCATTTTAATAATCAAGCGGGAGGGAACGAAAAACAGCGATTTAATTAATGCCCTGGTTTCGATAATCCCAAAGTTGAAAAACAAATTGTAGAAATGAAGGATTTAAAAAATATAAAAGTTTTGGTTGCCCGGGAAGAGCACGTAAAATATGTGGATGAAATAAACGATGCCATCGACCTTGCTTCGAAGCAGCGTGGTACCGGGATTGCCAGGAGAACATACGAATACCTTGCTGGAAAAATTACTGAAGGGAAGGCCATTATTGCACTCGACGGTGATACTCTTGCCGGGTTTTGTTACATTGAGTCGTGGGGAAACAAAGGCTTTGTAGCGAATTCAGGGTTGATTGTGCTTCCTGAATACCGTGGTTACGGACTGGCCAAAGACATAAAAAAGCGGGCTTTCCAGTTATCGCGTACCAGATTCCCGAATGCGAAAATTTTTGGATTGACAACAGGGCTGGCAGTCATGAAAATAAATCACGAGCTGGGTTACAGACCGGTGACTTATTCCGAATTGACTGACGACGATCAGTTTTGGGACGGTTGTAAAGGCTGTGTAAATTACGACATTCTGCAGCGCATGAACCGGACAAAATGTTTGTGTACTGCCATGCTATACGATCCGGTATGGGAAAAAGCTCCCAAAACCGGAAATGGTATTCGGAAAAGAAGCTTACTTGAAGTCGTCCAAAAATTAAAACCCAAAAACGGGTTTAAAATAAAAAAAGATGAATTGATAAAAAAAACAACAAAAGAGTGACGGGCGCCGTTATGTTAAATTAAACAGTAGAGCAAAGTAATCACCCAAAATGAATAGTTTTTAAATTGGATTTGGGCGCTGCTGTCACTCTTTTTTAAAGAAATCGCTATGGGGAAAAAATTGGTTTTGGCATTTAGCGGGGGACTCGATACCTCGTTTTGTGTGAAGTATTTAAAAGAAGAAAAAGGTTTTGAAGTTTATACTGCCATTGCAAATACTGGTGGATTTTCCGAAGCCGAGTTGAAAAAAATTGAAGAAAAGGCTTACCGCCTGGGGGCTAAAGAGCATGTAACCCTCGATGTAACCGGCGATTATTACGAAAAGTGTATTCGTTTCATGGTTTACGGCAATATTTTGCGGAATAACACGTATCCGATTTCAGTGAGCTCGGAACGGGTGTTTCAGGCCATTGCCACAATTGAATATGCCAAAAAAATTGGAGCCGGATACATTGCTCACGGAAGTACCGGCGCGGGCAACGACCAGGTGCGGTTCGACCTTACTTTTCAGGTACTGGCTCCCGAGATTGAAATTATTACGCCCATTCGCGATTTGATGTTAAGCCGGCAGGAGGAAATCGATTTCCTGAAAAAACACGGCGTGGAAGACGATTTTGAGAAAATGCAGTACTCCATCAACCAGGGAATTTGGGGAACCAGTGTGGGCGGAAAGGAAACACTTACTTCCGACAAAGGATTGCCCAACGAAGCTTATCCAAGCCAGGTGGAAGTAGAACAGGAAAAAACCATTGAACTGGGTTTTGAAAAAGGCGAACTGAAAACCATAGATGGCAAATCGTTTGCCAATGGCCCTGCAACTATTCAGGCGTTGGAGGAAATCGCTTCGAAATATGCCATTGGCCGAGATATTCATGTGGGCGACACCATTATTGGCATTAAAGGCCGGGTGGGTTTTGAGGCTGCGGCTCCGCTAATCGTTATTAAAGCGCATCATTTGCTCGAAAAACATACGCTTACCAAATGGCAGACCTATTGGAAAGAGCAATTGGCCAATTGGTACGGCATGTTTTTGCACGAAGCCATGTACCACGAACCGGTGATGCGTAACATTGAAACGTTTCTGGAAGCTACACAGGAAAATGTAAGCGGAAAAGTGGTTGTAAAACTGATGCCTTATCGTTTTGAACTGCAGGGAATTGAATCGGAACACGACCTGATGAAATCGGGTTTTGGCGAATACGGCGAAACAGTGAAAGCCTGGTCGGCCGACGATGTGAAAGGGTTTACAAAAATTTTGGCCAACTCGCTGAAAATTTACAATAAGGTGAATAAGAAAATTTGAAGGATGATTAAAGTTGGAATCATAGGAGGGGCAGGTTATACAGCAGGTGAATTATTGCGGATTTTGCTTTATCATCCACAGGCTGAAATTGTTTTTGTGCAAAGTTCGAGCAATGCCGGTAATTCGGTTTCCGATGTGCATGTTGATTTGCTGGGCGATACCGATTTGCGATTTACCGATGCCCTTCCGTTAAAAAATGTAGATATCATATTCCTTTGCATGGGCCACGGGAAATCGAAGGAGTTCATGGAAAAGAATGAGTTGCCTTCAAATTTGAAAGTGATTGATTTGAGTCACGATTTCCGGTTGAAACGGGAAGGAAATGATTTTGTTTACGGCCTGCCGGAATTGAATCGTGAAGCGATTAAAAAAGCAACAAAAATTGCTAATCCGGGCTGTTTTGCCACGGGAATTCAACTGGCGTTGCTGCCCCTGGCTGCTGCAAATCTGCTGGTTGACGAGGTGCATGTGCAGGCCATAACAGGTTCAACCGGCGCCGGACAAAAACCTACTGCAACTTCGCATTTCAGCTGGCGGAACAACAACCTTTCGGCTTATAAAATATTTGAACACCAGCACGAAGGTGAAATTTTACAAAGTCTTGGCCAGTTGCAACTGAGTTTTTCAGAAGGATTCAACTTTGTTCCCATCCGTGGAAATCACACCCGTGGTATTTTTGTTTCAGCCTACACCAAGTTTGATGGCGCGCTGGACGAAGCAAATGAATTGTACCAGGCATTTTACAAAGGTCACCCTTTTGTGGTTTTGACAGAAAAAAATCCGTCGATGAAACAGGTTGTGAACACGAACAAGGCTGTTCTTTATCTCGAAAAACATAAAGATAAGTTGGTAATCATCAGCCTGACCGACAACCTCATAAAAGGCGCCTCGGGCCAGGCGGTACAAAATATGAACCTGATGTTCGGTCTGGATGAAAAAACCGGGCTGAACCTGAAACCAGTTGCATTTTAAGAGGAGAGATTGGTGGTGATTGGTAGAGATTGATGGAATAAGAAAAATTACAATAAGTTACAATAAGCACTACTCAGAACTCATAGCTTTTAAACTTTAAACATTGAACTGAGAACTTTAAACTTCTTTTTGTATGAAACTTTTTGACGTATATCCGCTTTTTAATATCACCCCTGTAAAAGCCGAAGGCTGTTACGTTTGGGATTCCGAGGGAAACAAATACCTCGATTTGTACGGCGGCCATGCCGTTATTTCCATCGGGCACAGCCATCCGCACTATGTTTCGCTCATTTCGGAGCAACTCAAAAAAATCGGTTTTTACAGTAATTCCATTCAAAATCTCTTGCAGCAGGAGTTGGCTGATAAATTGGGGAAACTTTCCGGCTATGATGATTACCAGCTTTTTTTGTGCAACTCAGGCGCCGAAGCCAATGAAAATGCCATTAAACTGGCTTCATTTGTTACCGGCAGGAAAAAATTTATCAGCTATAAAAAAGCGTTTCACGGGCGTACTTCGGCTGCCGTGGCTTTAACCGACAACCCCAAAATCATTGCCCCGGTAAACGAAACCGAGAATGCTGTCATCCTTCCTTTTAACGATTTACTTGCAACCGAAACCGAACTGAAAACCGGACAGGTTGCGGCGGTTATTATTGAGGGTATTCAGGGAATTGGCGGAATAAACATTCCCGATTCCCGCTTTTTGGAAGGTTTGAAGGAATTGACAGAAAAATACGACAGCCTGCTGATTCTCGATGAAATTCAGTCAGGATACGGGCGCAGCGGAAAGTTTTTTGCCCATCAGTATTCAACTGTCAAACCTGACATTATCACTTTAGCCAAAGGAATGGGAAACGGGTTTCCTGTTGGCGGAGTGCTCATTCAACCGGAAATTAAACCCTGGCCGGGAATGCTGGGAACCACATTCGGCGGAAACCATTTGGCCTGCGCTGCCGGTATTGCAGTTTTGGATGTTCTTGAACAAGAAAATCTCGTTCAAAATGCGAATGCAACGGGGAATTATTTAATGGAAAAACTGGCTGAAATAAGCAGTGAAATACAAATTCGCGGAAAAGGTCTGATGATTGGGCTGGAGTTTCCGTTTCCGGTTTCGGAACTCAGAAAAAAGCTGCTGTTCGACTATAAAATATTTACCGGCGTTTCCGGGCAGAATATGATTCGGCTGCTGCCGCCTTTGAGTTTAAGTAAAATTGAAGCTGACATTTTTATAGAGGCATTTGTAAAAGCCTTTGCAGAAGTTTCTGCATCTTTGATAAAATAAACGGAATTGAACATGGAAAAGAAAAAAATAGGAATAATCGGAGTGGGAAATATGGGCGGCGCCATTGTGGTTGGTTTGCTGAAATCAGGATTTGTTGAGGCTGCCGATATTTTTGTTTCCGACCGAAAGGAGAGCATTTTGGAAGAAATGAAGGCAAAAGGCGTTCATGCTTCCGATGACAATCTTGCAACGGCACAGCAGTCCGATGTAATTATCACTGCTGTAAAACCTTACCACATTGAACATGTTTTGCAGGAAATTAAACCGGCATTAAATTCGCAGAAAATTCTGATTTCCATTGTTGCCGGTGTAGGTATCGACGAACTGACCCAAATGGGCGGCGACGACATTCCTATTTTCAGGGTAATGCCTAACACTGCCATTGCTTTGCAGGAATCGCTGACCTGCATTTCGGCAAACGGCAATACCGCTGCCCACCGCGATTATGTGATTGAGTTATTTGATAAACTCGGCAAAACCGTTGAAATTCCGGAAGAATTGATGGCTGCTGCAACGGTTTTATCGTCATGCGGAATAGCTTACGCATTGCGTTACATCCGGGCAGCTATGCAGGGCGGCATTGAAATTGGTTTTGGCGCCGAAATGGCACAGTTCATTACGGCGCAAACCGTAAAAGGTGCAACCGAACTGATTTTACAAACAGGTCACCATCCCGAACGGGAAATCGACAAAGTAACCACACCGCGCGGAGTTACCATTACCGGTCTGAACGAGATGGAACATAAAGGATTCAGTTCGTCACTCATTCAGGGTGTTTTGGCTTCCTATAAAAAAATTGAAAAGGATTTGATGAAATAACTGTGCAGTTCAGGTACAAAAAAATAACAGTAAAGGTGGGCAGCAATGTGCTGGCAAAAGCCGACGGAACATTGAATGTTTCACGCATTGCCCACCTGGTTGACCAGATTGCTTTCCTGCGTAAAAAAGGAGTGGAGGTTGTTTTGGTTTCTTCGGGTGCAGTGGCTGCGGGCAGGGCGGTGCTTAGTCCGTCGCGCAAAACTGATGCGGTTTCAAAACGCCAGCTTTGGGCCGCTTTGGGGCAGGTGAAACTTATCAGCCGCTATTCCGATTTTTTTACCGAACACGGTCTCACCTGCGCACAGGTTTTAACCACAAAAGAAAATTTTTCGAGTCGCCGCCACTACCTGAATATGAAAAACTGTATGGCGACTTTACTCGAAAATAAAGTCATTCCGATTGTAAACGAAAACGATACCATTTCGGTTAACGAACTGATGTTTACCGATAATGACGAACTTTCGGGACTTATCGCCTCTATGGTGAATTCAGAGGCACTCATTATTCTGAGTAATGTGGATGGCGTTTATACGACACATCCTGAAAATGAAAATGCTCAACTGATTCAAAAAGTGGGCATCAACGATGGCGAACCCGAAAATGCCATTTCGGGAAACCATTCAGAGTTTGGGCGGGGCGGAATGCTCACCAAGTTTCGGATAGCCAAAAAACTGGCCGGCGACGGTATCAGTGTGCACCTGGCCAACGGATTAAAAGAAAATATTTTGGTTGATATTCTTTCTAAAAAACAATTTGCACACACCTGGTTTGAACCGGCGCATAAACCCGCC
>Ga0334899_1002354_pt1 | contig 15272 bp, 15 predicted proteins | sample GraSluR3_MG_FD_207219 | JGI IMG/M metagenome (GOLD analysis project Ga0334899, IMG submission 207219) | Sludge microbial communities from methane-producing bioreactor in Wageningen University, Netherlands - Granular Sludge_8_08-R3 | ecosystem: Engineered > Bioreactor > Anaerobic > Unclassified ... | reverse complement strand
GGGGTACGTGCCAGTTGTGGGCGGCTATGGAACGCAGGATGTTGGCGCTTCGGTGGGCTTGCAGCGGTGATCATGAACCGCTTTTGCAAATTTCCAAATGCAAAAGCGGAACTAGCCGATGCAAGCCACGCTTCAGCCTTTTTCCCTTTGCGTTGCCCTTCCCTTTTGGGCATGATCACCAAATCCGCGTGACCCTATGTTTGCTAACGGCTGGGGGTGTGACCAGTTTGGGAGTACGGAGCAGTGACTTCATCAATTTGCTTTGACCATTCCTGCGACCGTTGTCGATTCGTGTAACTCATTCAGCCCAAATTGGTTACACCCCGTGTTATGCGCAGATTTTAATCATAGTATTTTTTAAGTCTATTCAAATAAATTCTACTTATGCTATCTGTATGAACCTTTTCTGTAATGATGAGAAGATGTTTCAATAGCTTAATTTGGTTTTCAGTATAACTATTTGATAATTCTACATCTTCAATCTTCCCACTTTCAAATATGTATAATATTGAGTTTCCAATTCCATCGTGAACATTTTCATGTTTATCTTCAAAGTCTTCAAATGAAAAATTAATAACAATTGAGTCTTTTAAAAACTGGAAACTTGATGAATCTATTCGATATGCAAAACTTTTTGGTGCGAGGGTTCTAATTACTCTTCCTTCGGGTAATGGTGTTACTTCAATAAATTCTCTTTGTCCAATTCTTTGGAATATTATTTCTTGGTTTTTAATGTCTACTACAAATAATGAAGGGAGGTGAAAACTAGGATAGTTTTGTATTATTATTTTAGAAATGTAATCTTCTTTGTTTTTTTCAATTTCAGAGTCTTTCAGATTTCTACAAGAAATAAATTGAAGTGAAAATAAAACTACGACTAATATTAGATTTCTCATTTATTAATTTCCTTTCTTCAATTACTTATTTGTTGATTAATTATTTTCAACCTATTTCTGGACGAGAGCATTTCTAAATTTGCGCATAACGGCTGGGGGTGTGACCAGTTTGGGAGAGCGGGGCAGGGGATTTATCCCCCGTTAAGAAGCTTCCTGCGTGCCGACCCGCTTACCTAACCCATTCAGCCCAAATTGGTTACACCCCTTGTTGTGCACAGTACTTTTTTTACGATTCAGATAAAAAGTTGTATAGGTCAATATTCAATTAAAATACCCATTTCTTCAAGTTGTTTAAGGTATTTCTTGGTTGTATTTAAATTCTTAATATTCTTGTCTAACATTTTCCTAGGACTGATATATGGCTGTTCAAAAAACTTCTCTATGAATTCTTTTCTTTTCGATGGATAATTGTGATTTACTAACTCAATAGTTTTTGAGAATAGCCTATCAATTTCTTCAATCTTGATATTAGTATATTTTGAGGTTTCCTCAATTGCCTTAAGAATATAAATTATCCAAGGAGTCCATCTTTTAAGGGTAGTAACATTTTTGCGAAGTTCATAGTATTCGTCTTTTTCTCTAATGATATATGCGCTTAAATAGAGGATTGGAGCATCCAATAGCTGCTTTTGAATCATTAGCAGAATACTTAAAATTCTACCTGCTCTCCCGTTCCCATTCCTGAATGGGTGAATGGCTTCAAATTGATAATGCGAAATCACAATTTTTAGTAATGGGTACTGTGGTCCTCCTAATTGTTGAAAAGGAGCCCAATATAACCATCAAGAGCACCGACGATGGAGGAATCCTTTTTGAGTTCTTCCTTTGGGTTCAGTTCAAGCAGGCTGCTCACTTCGATATCCGAATGAAGATTAACCTGAAAGCGGAGCATAACATGATGAGCATGATGGTAGGATCGAAGCTTCAGGATGGTGAAGATGCTATTGCGGATCAGATTGCTGAAGCATTCAACTAGTTTTTCACTGCACTTTGAGAATATTTCAGGGTGTTTCTTTTTTAAAAATACCTTACAGGATGTACTATAAAACTATTTGGAATCCAGTACTGCATCTCATTTCCATTGTAATACACAACCCATACGTAAGTAGAATTAAAATTAGTTAATGGACTTATACTAGAACTCCAGTAACCATAATTGACGTCCAAAATAACACCAATGGCTTCCTTATTTTGAATCAACACCCTAAGTTCATCTCTGCTGGGTAAGAACCAATCGCCAAAACCATTTAAGTTCAAGTCGTAACAGAGTTTTGCCGCAGAGTTGCTCGCTGCGCATACTGCCACAATCTTGTTTGTATTCGACAAACCAGTCCCAAGCAGGGTAGAGGTATTGATAACAATTTTGCCCTCGTGACACCATGTAGCGCTTCCTAAATCATTTTCGGCGATGATTAAGCCATGAACTTCACTAGGAATGAAGCCAGGATCATCCTCTTTAAGTATGTAACCAACAACTCCTCCTTGGTATAGGTCGCCAACGCTTAAGGTCAAGGTAGTAAAGGTTAATTCTTCGCCGTATGATGTTCCAAGACTATTAGTGGCATATGCTCTGTAGTAGTAAGATGTTTCAGGTTCAAAGCCAGATATTAGACTTGAAAATATCCCTGTTGAATTTCTGCAATCTTCATAATCTGTATAGTTGTCAAAACTAACATTCGGTAATTCACCCCAAATAACACCACGAGAGCTGACGAATAATCCACCATCATCCACCACTTCACCACCACCATAAGCAGAAGTTCCTTTTATATCCCATAGTTCTAGTGTGGTAACAATTGGGAGTTCCCTCCTTGGCTCTTTGGTGCAACTATTTAGGAAAAGCATTGAGCAACAAATGGAAAGTACAAATAGATGATTTTTATTATTCATTTTAAAATTTTTATGAATACTATGTTTTATTTTTTTGGAAAAATACGTAAATATCGACAAATACAACATTTTTCTGTCAAAATATTTTATAAGACTCCATTAAATGTCAAAAACGCTTGTTATTTGAATCTGGGCATTTCTTTCAGTATTGTGCACAACGGCTGGGGGTTGGTAAAGTGCAGGAGATTGAAACGATTCATTGTCCCACGCTACGAAGCTACGAAAAAGCGAGAATGTTTCCTAATCCGCTGGTTATCTGCATTTTATTAACCCCTTGTTAGGGGCTGGTGTTTAGTTGAATAGAATGTTTTTTGTTTTCAATTCATTCAAATAAAAATTCATAAGGCTGAAAAATAGTTTTATCTAGTCAATTAGCGAAGGAAGATAGACAAGCTCTATTACAATTTTTGGTCTTGTGTCGGCTTGTGGGAATTGCAATTGTGCTTGGCTATGAGGGTTGGCTAATTCTCTTCTTTCCATAAACCAACCTTTGCTTGTCTTGCTTTTTTTTCTAATTCAACAAACTTTTCAGAATATTTTACATTAGGAGGTACTGTCATTGCTTGACCATAACCTTTTATAATTAAATCTGCGTTTAAGAATGTACCATCTTTGAGATATACATAAGCTAAAGTTCTCCCATATCTGTCTACCAGATTAACATCAAATTCAAGCCTTACTTTTTGATTTGTCAAAATTCCTTTTACATAATCTGATGCTTCTTTACCAAAAAACTCAACAGGTTTTTGAGGATGAACTGTTTCAGGGGTGTTTACACCTATCAACCTTATTTTTAAACCTTTTTCTGAACCATCATCTACCCAGAAAGTGTCACCATCTACAACCTTAGTTACTCTGAGAAAACCAGCAAGTTCGTCTCTATCTTGCCTTGAATTACACGATATAAACAATGATACAAAAAGAAGAACTACGAGGAATCTTGACAAACTATTCATTTAATTATTCTTTAGTTCAAGTGCTTTAATATTTACTGCAAAATTTAAATTTGCTTCTCCCAAACCGGCTGTAGTAATGCCTATTACCTCACCTTTCATATTAATCAAAGGGCCTCCGCTACTGCCGTGTGTAATTTCAGTTGTGGTTTGAATTAAATTGTTGTTATCTCTTAAAGCTGAAACGATACCTTTTGATAAAGTGCTTTCTAAGCCCCTAGGATTTCCAATCGCAAAAACATCTTCTCCAATTTCAGGTGTTTGAGTGCTAATTGGTAGAGGGTTCTGAATGTTGTAGTTTCCTATTTGAACACGAAAAACAATATAATCATACTCCTTACTCTTTTTAACGACATTAACAATTTTTAATTGCTGTTTATCTAATGTTTCAATAATTTCTAACCCTTTCGAGGTACCTTCAAAAACGTGGTAATTACTTAAAGCTAAGCCATCTTTCGAAATAAAGAAACCAGAACCTTGATATGCATTTATGCCATCAGAAGTGTACACCATAAATACAGAATTACGGTATTTATTATATAAGGCATTTAAAGATTGGCCATTTGAATTAATTTTGTTAGGAGTTGTGACAGGCACATTATTATTATTTAATACATCTCGCTTAGGTTTTTCATATGACGTTGATGATTTTTGGCGACTTCTTCTACCAGAAGGGGAACACCCATCACAACTACTTTGCAACAGCAAAATTAAAAAAATTGAAATATTGACTGCAATAGTTTTCAATTTTAAAAAATTATTATTCAAATTCATTACTGTAAATTTTCCCCATTTTCGGAATTATATGAATTAAAAACTGCTGATTTTTATATTCTTCATTACCAGAAAACTCTCTTATACCTTCAATTCCGCTTCCTGAGATTTGTATTTCACAGGTCTCGGGATTAAAGTTAATATCATTTAATTTCCATAAACGATATAAAGCCAAAGCTCTTTCATAACTTAATTCAAAATTTAACTGATAGTCATCTTTTGAAGCCATACCCTCTATGACTACTAAGTATTTAATATTAAGTTTCTTATATATCTCATTGTTATTCAAGGAATCGATTAATTCATTTATAGACCTACCGACGTTTAAAAGATAAGGCTTATACTCAGGTTTTATTGTTGACTTCATTTTATCAAATTGTATTTGCCTCTTTAGTTTAAATCTTTTATATTCTGGCTGATAATCAAAAAAATCTTCAGGTAATTGTTGGACGGCAGTTTGTAGTTCTTGAATTTTTTCTAATTGTTCTTCAGTTGTTTCAAGGTTAAACTTCAGATAACCGATTGTAACAACGAATAGTACTAGCATAACGAAAAATAAACTAGTCATTAAGTCAGAATAACTAATCCAAAAGATATTGTCTTTTTTCATCTTTTTGTCCTTACTTCATAAATCCAATAAATGATAATCAAAACAAATACAGCAAAAATAAAAATACAACCTATGAGAAAAAGAAAGATGTTATTTGGAGAAATTACTGAAAAATAAATAACTGAAATAATGATTAATTCCAACAATAAGTTTATTTTATTAGATGTATTATGGGATAACTCTATGTAAGAAGAAAATGTAAAAGAAAAAAACCAAATAATATAACAAAAAATAATTAGAGAAATAGAAAACTGCCCCAATAATTTTACGACTATAGGAAAGTCTGTAATAGAGTTATAAAATTTATTTAGATTTGGCAGGTTTAATATGCTTGTTAAGCTGCTTCCCTCTGTGAAGAATTGATTAAAGAGAGCACCATAAACAATATAAGTGACTCCTAACCATATAATGGGCGGGAAACTAATTACAAGTAACAGTTTTTTCAAATTGCGAATTCTTATTATAGCATTCATATATATTTGGGTTTAGAATAAATTCTTTAAAACTTTGCCGAGTCCAACAAATTCTGTCCTTTGTTTAGGTTCATCATTTTGAGTAGTAGAACTATTTAAAGAACTATTATTTCGACTTGATCGTTTTTTTAAACTTTCTTCAATTGAACTTAATTTATTAATTAATGCCTGATTCTGCTTCATATTGTTGAGAGTAGTATTTATTTCTTTGATTAATTCTAGGTTGTTGAGTTGAGTAAAACTAGGAATAGAATCAGTGAAAGCTATTTGAAAAGCATCAACATATTGAGATGTAATTGTACTAAGATTATTTTCAATTTCCTTATAAATGCTCTCCAAACTAACTTGATGGTTGCCAGAACTTTTGTATAATTGGCTTATCATTTCATCTGTCCTTTCTTTCAAGGACTCTATTGCTTCCTCAAAATGAGATTCAACAATACCTACAGATTTCAAAGCAACTTCTCCTAAATTATCAATCTTATCAAAATGCGAAGTAAGGTAACGAGTTAGATTTCTAGACTCAGAAAGTGTGTTGTTAATATTGTTAATAATACTGTTTACGTCTGATGTTTTGTTTGCAAAATCAGAAAGATTTGTAGTTATTTTTTCCATATTGGATAAGTAAGCAGAAAAGTTGTTAAATGCTTGCATATTATTATCCATTTTTTCAAATAGCTCCAAATTCCATTTTGAAACTTTGAGCATTTTCATATTTTCAATCTTTTCAATTACTTCTTTTTGCAATAGAAGGTTTTCACCAGTTTGATTTGAAGCAATTAAAACATTATCTGAAATGCTTGTTGCAACACGAGCAAACCTGTCTAAGCTTGCTTTTAGACCAGAAACCCCAGTATCTTCCGCTTTTATAAGTTCTGGTAAAAGTTTTGCTTGAAGATATGTGATTTGTTCATTTTTATCTTTTTGAACTATTTTTTTTGCGTTTTTATAAGAAAAAGATGATAAATAGGTTGTTAATGCTAACCCTGACAAACTACCAATCATAGCAATTTTGACACCATCAATTAGAGCGTTAACGCCTTTTGAGAAACCAATACCATCCAACTCAGGCATTGAAAATAAACCGAAAATAATACCAATCATAGTTGCTGCTAGACCAAGATAGAGAGGAAGAGTTACAGATTGAGTAATTTCTTCATCCTTCACCTCAATTTCTCTGTCCACAATATCTTTAATAATACTGAAATTTACAGCAGCTCCATAGTTGTTAATTAAATATGTATTTATTGCAACTTTAATTTTTGAAATAATTTCGTTTTGCCCTTTTGTGTCAACTAAAGACATCTTTATAATGTCATTTCCAGAAATATCTGAAAATGATTCATTCATCAATTCATCGTTATCTTCATAAATTATATCATTCGATTCAAAATCAATCTTACCTATCTTTGACTTTTCTACAAAACCATTTTTTAAATATAACTTGAATTCAAATATCTTCTGCAAATATTTAATGTTAAAATATACCTGTGATGTATGGAAAATCTGATAAATAATTACTGAAATAATTATTATGATTTCAACAATATGCCAAGCGTTCATAATTTAATAGAGTTTAAGTTTAATTTTTTTTTCAGGTACAATAATCCACTGATTATTCGAAAGATAAACTTTCCCAGATTGGATTAATTCAATTTTTGTTGCATTGGTAGCACTAGAAATATTTTGGATTTCACAAACTGGTTTCAGAAAAGATTCTAATCGATTTATAGCCCTTTGGTCTCTATCACTTGTTAGAAAGAATAGTTCTCCTTTACTCGATTCTGGTTCATATTCAATCATAAAAAATTTTTTCCCATCATTTGAAGACTCCCCGTTGGACATCTGAAAACTACCATCACTTTCGGGCATACTAAAATAAAGTTTGTGTAATTTCTTAGGTTGAACATTAGAAGTATTATTTCCTTTTGTAATATTATCTATTGATTGCTTACCTGTATTATAATCTTCTATTTTTTTCCCTAAATCAATATTTTTAGCTAATAATTCTTCTTTCTCTTTTTCTAAATTATAAATCTTGTTTAATAAAACTGAAGAATCAGCAGTTTTTTGAAATTGGTTCTCTTTCTCTTTCTTGTATTGGTCTTTGTGATTTTTTAATATAAAAATTAAACCAATATAACTAAAAATATATTTAATTTTATTTTCATTGAGTTCTTTTAAATATGTTTCTTTTTCATTGTGTAAGATTGAATAAATATTTAATTTAGAAATTATGTAGATTAACCAACAACCAATAATAAAACCCAAAAAGAAAATTAGTGTATTATTTCGAACAATAACCCAATTAATTCTTTTAGGCTCTCTTGTTGATACTGTTGATTCAACTTTTGGTGTTCTCTCTGGTTTTTCTGTAATTATAGATCTTCTGAGCGACAAATTATATTCATCAATAATTTTATTTTTCGTGATTTCCCAATTTTCAGATGAGTAAATATCACCTTTTGCAGATTTAATTTCAAAAAAGGATTGATTAAGATTCTTTCTGTTTTTTAAATTTATTGTAAGAGGGTGTAATACCATATTTTTAGTATTTAACCAACTATTTTTGTTTAAAAAATCAGAAACTGAATCAATATTAAAAAAATTTTTCTCAATAAATTTGGTTGAATATAACTTTCTACCTTCTTCTTCGATACTTGTTAAATCTTTTTGATCTAACATATAAGAATAAACAATTTCCACAATTCCACGATTTGCCCAATAGTTATAGGCATCTGTAGAGTCCTTAAATTGGAGTTGTGCATATGAAGGTTGCAAAATTCCAATTATTATAATTGTTAGAAATCTAATTTTGTTCATTTTCTTTTGTTTTATCAGCTAGAGATAATGCAAGTTTATTTAGTATTCCAATAAGAGGGTAGAAAAATAATGACTCTTCAATCTTAGTATCATTTTTCTTATAGTAGGCTTTTATTCCCCTTATAAGAAAATCTTTTATCCCTGAGTTTCTTACTTCAATAAAAATAGAATAGGCCTTGGGGTCTATCGTATATTTAGACTCTAAACGTATTGTTTGTGTATATTCATCAATAATTGAGTAAAAATGTTTAATGGCATTTTCTATTTCATTTTTTTGAACGTCATCTAAATCACCATATTTTGGCGTTTTTTGTACATCTTTTTCCCTGTCAAGGATGCTTCCCCAACTATCATTTTCACTACCCCCAATCCAGAACTTAATTGGAGATTCTTTAATGCTATCATCAATACTAGCTTTGAGTGCTCCTTTACAAGTCACTTCCTTAGGAATAGAAGATAACTTAATAACTATAGGTTCAGATGATTTTTTTTGGTAAACTTTTTCAAAGATAAATTGAAAGAAGCTAGAAAGGTTTTTTAAGCCCTCTGAAGTGTCAATTATTGACGCGGATTTTGAAGCAGTACCACTTAATAGTACGTATTTCGGGACATCAATCCCTGCCTTTTTGAGCAGATTAGCAGAGTAATATGCAATTGCACCGTAAAAAACTAATATTGAAAGTTTTATTTTTTTATTTTTTTCTAGTAGCCTAGTGTAGCTAAAATTAGAATCTTCTTGCTCTAACGAAAATAAATAACTGCTGAAATCAGCAGAGTTTTTCCTTATGTTTAGAATACTCTTTAAAATACTTTCTTTTTGCTCATTATTTTTTACAGCTTCTAATGCATCTTTTTGAAAAGTTTTGACGAAACCATTTCTATCTGAATTGTTTTGATATTCGTCCGTTGGATAACCATCGCCAAAAATTGCATTACCTGCAAATTTAAATGATGATATTAATTTCGCCTTTTTATCGTCTTCATCAAATACAGCAATATCAGATGAACCACCACCAATATCAATAGATAAACTTAAACCTTCAACTGAAGATTTGTAAAACAAATATGGAGCAATGCTTTCAGGAACTCCTTTAATATTATTATCAGGTTCTTTATTGAATACCCTTTTATACACATCTTTCCAGAGCCTAAAGAATACACCAAGTTCACCTTCATCCATACTAACTGGATAAAACCATATAATTGATGTACTTGAAGGCTTTCCTCCTAATTGTAAAGTTTTATAAAGAACAATTGTTGTTAGAAACTCAATATATGCTTCAACCTTTTTTTCATCTCTAGTATCTGCATAGTTGCTCCATTTCAGCTGTGTGTTTAATTCTAAGTAATTAGGAACACTTCTCCTTTCAAGTAGTAAATAATTATTGACCTGTTTTATTATTTCAACTTTATTAATAAAATCAGCATCTTTATTATGAACCAAAGCTGATCTTAATGGAAAAGATAAGTTTTTATTAGAAATATTGAATGGGAGTATTTCTTGTTCAAAAGTAGTTTCGTTTTCAAGATAAATCGGGTCAATACCATCAATATTTCTATTTATTAAAGATTGCCATAGAGGTAAGATTGGTAAATTATCAAGAGCTACTGAATCATTATCAGCATACTTGTATTCAATATGTGTGTTAGTTGTACCAAAGTCAATTGCAAAACTTACTTTTGCAGAGCCGTTATAATCATTAATAATAGGTACAATAAGACCATTCACTGAATTAATAGAAATACCATAAATGTCAGGCTGGTTTTCTACACCGTAATACTTGCTAATAAGTTCTCCTCCTATTCCTGGATTTCTAGTTATAGATTCAGTTAAACTAAAAAGATGACCATTTTTAAAACTGTACAAATCAATGCTGTTAGATTTTTCTACACGATCATCTAAAATGCCAATGGTATGTTTAATCTTAATACTGTTAGATCTTAAAAAAGGGAATATGGCAAAATGCACATCAAGTTTTTCAATATTTTTATCAGCAATTGAATATTGTTTTTTAAATATTATTTCACCGCCCTTTACTGGAATTTTAAGTTCAACATCAACATTTCCTCCAGCTCTTTCTTTTATTGTAATAATCTGATTTATTCTTTCTGGTTTAAAAAAATTGAAGAAAACTGGCGATAGTGGAATTAAGTGTTTTTTTGAGCCACAAGTCCTAAATTTTGAATCGTCAATAGGATAGGGTAGTTCAAAAATTTTATCTTCTAGGAGATTGCCAACTGTTAGCCAGTAGTATGGGTCGTTTTGTACAGGAAGTTTAGAATTTTTATGTCCTTCAGTATTTTTGTATGGTATCTGAGTTCTTTCATCCCAAAGGATGCCTTTTGTTGTGTAAGTCCATTTTTTTGAAAATGGGTATTGAGGCAAAATTAATGGCTGGATACTATTTGGATTATAATCTGATTGTATTACAAAATCACTCTCAGATGCAATGCTACTTAAGTCAAGTTTTTGAACGCCAAGCCTTATCCCTAATATTTCACAAATGTCATTTTCATTTTCGAGTACAGTACAGGGTGGATATTCATCAATCAAATGAGGTTCAATGTCTGTTATTCTTTGATTAATTTCTTTATCTAAAAAGTTTTGCCTTACTCTCTCTAAGTACTCAAAAAACTCAGGAAAATAATGAGAAAAATTTGGTTGTTTTGATAAGGTATAAATATATTCTATAAAAGAGGATTCTCTTTCTGGAAACGAACAAAATTCATTGTCAAAAAGTTTGTCTTGACCAATTGTTATATTTAGATTAACCGTCACTTTCCTTACATCAGGAGAAGCAAAGAATAATGTAGAAGGAGAAGTGCCACCAATAATATTATTTGTTTCTTTATTTAATATGAAGTATAGCCTATTGGTTTTTTCAAAATTATACAATACTTCATTGCCAATCTCATCTTCATTAATGCTGTCTTGATTCCAAAATAATTGCAATGTTTCAGCGTATTTTTTGTGAATTTTATTCCCATTTTCAATTAATTCTTTGAACCTATCTTTGGGTTTCCAAGCAACAATGCGGATTTTGTCTTTATATCTATTTGAAACATAGAAAAGATGTGCAACATCTAAGGCATCTGAAACTAATTTGTGATGGGCAGAATTACCTTTAATACCATTTTCTGAAACCCATTTAAAAGCCGATTTAACTAAATCAATTGTTGCAAAAGGAGTTGGAATCGAGGTTGCCGCATCCTTCCCTTCAGTTTTTATTGTACTTAGATGATCTGAAGTAATAATGCCGCTCTTAAACCAACCTGTTTCTTCTGTTGTGCCTCCTTCGTGTAATCTAAATATTTTCTTAGCCATTGTTTTCTTGTTTTAAAAGATTGAAATGATTCAAAACATTTTCTGTTGATTTTCCAAACAATTTAATAAGAGGTGTATGAATTGTATCTTGAGTTGGTCTTAAATCAATGCTGGTTATTAATTTGCAATTCTCAATATCAATTGTTTTGAAACTTTTGCATCTCTTTTGCAGTTGTTCACCCTTAATTAGATTTAATGCATCGTTCCAACTAATTGAATTAAAAGGACTAAAAGATGGCTTATTGTCTTCCATCTCGAGCAACCAACTAAGAAAATGATTGTTGAAAGCAAAAATTTGTATCTTATACTCGGAACTATTGAAATATTTCTGATCCAAAAATGAATTTTCAGTTTTCTTAACTAATATAATATTACTTTTAGTCCATCTTGAAACATTAAGAGATTTTGGTAAGCCAATTTTCAGATATTCTGAAAATAGTTTGTACTTAGTCAAATGCTTTGAAATCTGTTTCTGATTATTTAAGTTTAAATCTGAAAAAATAATTGAGTCAGTATTATTTTCAATACCAAACTCTTTTATTTGAGTTTCGTTGTTAGTTTTGTTAATATTTTCGCAAAAATCACAAATTGCTAGTGCTCCTGCTAGTTCTAAAAAATGAGCATTGTTTTTTTGCTCTTTACCTCCAACAGCGTATTCAAAATGCTTAGTATTGCCTTTATTACCAATAAAATATAGATAATTTATTTTATTTTGTTTAATTATTGTTCTATTATAATAATCAATAGCAATTTTTGCTTTATCTTCAAACGAATCAGAATTAACTTCATCCTTTTTATTGAGAGCGAAATAAGGAAGATATGTTATTCCTCCAATTATTGCATCTTTAATTTTCGGACTATTAGGAATATCTGAATTACCACGTAAGTTTTTTAGTAGCAAGGGAAACCCTGCTGCCCCTGTTCCTCCAAAGATTGAGTTTATAATGAAAATTGCGTCTCCATCATTGAAAGTTTGTCCAAATCGTTTAAAGTCCCCAGAGTCTGTAAATTGATTAAGTACAATTGCTCCCATATTTGGATTACCCTTAAACCCAACGTTTAGATTAGAGTTCAAATTTTTCTCAGAATATAATAACCTAGTAAAATTCTTATCGTCATTTGAATTCTTATAATCTGTATCAAGGCTGTTAAATCCAATATACTGACTAAAAGTATTTTGGTCTACATCGTTTAAATTGAATTGAAAGTAGTCAGAATTTACTATTGTAGATTTATTTGCTAGTTCATTTACAGTTTTAATCTCTTGACTAAAAAAATCTTCAGGTTGGTGTACTTGATTCCTGATTTCTTGATATAGTTTTAATATGTCTTTAGTTCTGTTTAAGTCACCATTGCTTGTATCGGGGTCAATTATGATTGGCACTACAGTATCAAAGTCATTTTTAAGTTTACACCCCGATGCTAAAAGCATAACTAAAGATTTAATAACTCTAGAACCAGTACCTCCAATACCAAATATGTATAATTTCTTTGCCATTGCTTTTTATTTTAAAAAGGTAAGTGAATTTGGATTTTACTGAATTGTTTCAAAATTAGGCTGTATAAAAAGCCAATTATTAAACTTAAAAGACCATTAAAAAATGCATATTTTAAAGGTAGAGTATAAGCGTATTGCTCATAACCTGACTCTGGGTCTGCAAGTGCGTCTATTAGTTGTTGGTTTTCAGATAAAAATATTTCGTTATTTGAAATTCCCAATGAAATGCCACTGGTAATAATAAATGTAATTATTAACCATAATAGCCAATGCCAAAATTTACCATATGGATATTTCCATAAAAAATAAAACCCAGCAAACATCATCAGTGGAATAACAAGGAATGTAAATCCCAAAAGATTATAACCGCCATAATCAAATAATGTATCGAAGATTAACGAAAACTTAGCCTCGTAAAGACCAAACAATGCTTCGTAGATTGTTGCAAAAAGGTTATTCATAATGTTTTATTTTAACAGTTCGAAATTAAAACTAACTATTTTAGTTTCTTGGTTAATATGGTGATATGCTTCACTAATAGCATTTGTAAGAAACCTAAATCCAAAAGTATGAGTGGTATCATTAATTATATTTGCTTCATCATCGATATTTGTGTTTAATATCCATTCAGGTACTGTGTTCAAAAGAGAAATGTTTAATTGACATAACGGGCTCCTATTTGTGAAAACTGTAACTAAATGAGTAGGAGTGAAGTCCAAACCATAGAGTTTAATATCTTCAATACCGACTACATTTCTTATAGTGAAATTTGCGTTACTACAAGAATAATTTGTATTTGATGTTAAATAAGAATCTGAAAATGGTAGATTAGAGTAATCTACTGCAAACGTAAATTGAAATCCTTGATTATTTCTATCAGTTTTTGTTTTAAATAATTTATTTTTATCTCTTTTGTCAAATTTAAAGTCTCCAAGTTTATTGTGTGTTGTCACTTGATATGGTGCTTGAATGTCTTTAAGTTTTAAGAACCTTACATTATCGGTATATCCTTTTAATGATTTAATATAACTATCAGAAAAATATTCATTTAATAATTCGGTATCGCCAAATATCCATATATAAAAGGGTCTTTTCTGGTCTATTGGGATTATACCTCCAGTAACTGGAAAGTATGAACCTGTAAATTGTGAAGTTAATTTTATGATAATTGTCTGCAAATCACCTTCATTTAATCTTTCAATAAACCTACTTCTAGTTTCTCTGCCTTCTGTAGACAGAGCATTCATAGGAGCCTGTGGTTGGCCAATATCGTATATTGCATCTGAAATTAATACAGAAATAGTATCATTCTTTGCTTTTGATAAAGCAAGTTGAAACATTGAATTTAAATTACTTTTTGTGATGTCTCCACAACGAAAACCGCTCTTATTAAGCTTGGTTTTTAAATATGAAGGATTATTTCCAATATGAGAAATGTGTAGTTTTTCTCCACCATTAACGAAATAGAAATCACGTAGAGTTTTTTCTTCAGCAAATCTTGGTTTTTCAGATAGTTCTGAAATTACATCAACATATTCGGTGAACCCATTAACATAACCAAACATACTTTCAGAATTTTCAAAATAGAAAACTGCTTTAGCAATCTTCCTATTTTCAGCAATTCCCTTTGTTATTATTACTTTGTTTTGAGAATTCTTATTATTTGTTACTGTGTTTGATATTCTCTCATTCCGATTTTTACAACTTATTGTTAAAATTAGAATGACTAAAATAAAATAATAATGTCCTTTCATATTAATAATTGAGTTAAGTTGTAAAATATTGATATTTAAAAATTTTTTCTTGGGCGAGAGGAAGTTGCACTCTTTTGCAAATTTTGGTTTGTGGGTTAGCAAGTGCGATTTGCAAATGTGTGCAATGTGCGTAAGGATCATATTAAACTATTATGATTATCCGTAATTGTACCTAAGTTTTCCATACCAAGTATCTTCGACAGCTGCAACTAGTAGTCTATCAAATAGATTCGCTCCAAAATATCGTCTATTTGTTTTGTAACAAAATTCATTCAA
>Ga0334899_1002346_pt1 | contig 15318 bp, 11 predicted proteins | sample GraSluR3_MG_FD_207219 | JGI IMG/M metagenome (GOLD analysis project Ga0334899, IMG submission 207219) | Sludge microbial communities from methane-producing bioreactor in Wageningen University, Netherlands - Granular Sludge_8_08-R3 | ecosystem: Engineered > Bioreactor > Anaerobic > Unclassified ... | reverse complement strand
CCAAGATTTTGAGCTTCAATTACTTTCAGTTTAAAATTGATAAATAAATCCATATAGTTCTCTAATGCTTCCAACTTCATGGCATTATCATCGGTATTATTTTTTTGATAAATGTGCAAAAACTCTTTAACACTAATTTTGTTGTCATCAATTTCTAGAATAATACGGTCTTGTGCATTTAGATTACTAAAAGCAAACAGTACAATCAGTAGTATTAAAATTCTGTTTTTTTTCATAATAATATAATTTTTATTAGTTATCTCTTGAATAATTTGGTGCTTCACGAGTAATAGTAATATCGTGGGGGTGGCTTTCTATTATTCCTGAGTTTGTTACCCTTACAAATTTAGCATCGTTTCTCAATGTTTCAATGTTTTTTGCACCACAATAACCCATACCTGCTCTTAAGCCCCCAATATGTTGGTAAATAACCTCATTAAGTGTGCCTTTATACGGTACTCTAGCCGATATTCCTTCGGGTACCAATTTTTTAATGTCGTCTTCCATATCTTGAAAATATCTGTCTTTTGAGCCTTTTTGCATAGCTTCTATAGAACCCATTCCACGATATGATTTAAACTTACGTCCATTGTAAATTATTGTTTCGCCTGGAGATTCTTCTGTTCCCGCAAATAGGCTACCTGCCATAACGCAATGTGCACCGGCAGCAATAGCTTTTACTATATCTCCCGAATACCTTATTCCTCCATCGGCTATTATGGGAATATCTGTACCATTTAAAGCTTTTGAAACGGAAAAAATAGCTGAAAGCTGTGGCACCCCAACTCCGGCAATTACTCTTGTAGTGCAAATTGAGCCTGGTCCAATTCCAACTTTAACACCATCTGCTCCATGTTTAACTAATTCTTTGGCAGCATCTCCGGTTGCAATATTGCCAACAACAATATCAATATCTGGAAAAAGTTTTCGAGCTTCTTTCAATATTCTAATAACATTAGCTGAATGTCCGTGAGCTGTATCAATAACTAATGCGTCGCAATGTGCACTCACCAATGATTCCATACGTTCAATAGTATTGGCGGCAATGCCTACGGCAGCAGCTACTCTTAATCTTCCGTGTTTGTCTTTACAAGAATGTGGACTGTCGGCAGCTTTTGTAATGTCTTTGTAAGTAATTAATCCAACTAATCTGTATTCTTTATCAACTACCGGTAGTTTTTCAATTCTATGTTCTTGTAATATGTCTTTTGCTTCTTCTAAACTTATATTCTGATTGCTTGTAATAAGATTATGGCTAGTCATTATGCTACTTACAGGAGTACTCTCGTTCTTATGGAATCTTAAATCACGATTTGTAACAATACCTTTTAACACATTGTTTTGATCAACTACAGGGATTCCTCCTATATGATACTCTTCCATGAGCTTTAACACATCACCAACTTTGGCACTTTCATGTATAGTAATAGGGTCATAAATCATTGCATTCTCGGCTCTTTTAACTTTCATTACTTGACGAGTTTGCTCATCAATTGACATGTTTTTATGAATAACACCGATGCCTCCTTCGCGAGCAATAGCTATACCCATTGCCGATTCGGTTACTGTATCCATGGCAGCCGAAACAATCGGAGTATTAATTATTATATTACGCGAAAATTTGCTGCTAATATTTACAGTTGATGGAATAACTTCGCTATAGGCTGGTATTAAAAGCAAATCGTCGAAAGTTAAACCTTCTGAAACAATCCTATCTGATAGATATGACATAGCTCTAAAATTTTATTATCTTAAAAATTAAGCGAAAATACTAAAAAATGTTGTTGTAGCATGAGAAGGAATTGTAAATTTGTAAAAAAACTTATTATTGTATCTAAGTGAGCGAATTTAGAAACATATTAACAAAATACTGGGGCTATAATCAATTCAGACCTTTGCAAGAGGATATTATTAAATCGGTTGCTCAGGGTAAAGATACTCTCGGACTTATGCCTACTGGTGGAGGTAAGTCTATCACGTTTCAGGTTTATTCACTCTCGCGCAATGGAGTTTGTTTGGTTGTTACACCGCTGATCGCTCTAATGAAAGATCAGGTTCAAAATCTTAAAAAAAGAAAAATTAAAGCAGCTGCTATTTATAGTGGTATGAGCAAAGATGAGATTGATGTTGCTTTTACTAACGTTGTAAATGGCGATTATAAGTTTTTATATTTATCTCCAGAAAGATTGCAAACAGAATATTTTAAAAGCCGATTACATTTACTTAATGTTAACTTAATTGCTGTTGACGAAGCCCATTGTATCTCCCAGTGGGGATACGATTTTAGACCATCGTATAGGGCTATTGCCGAGATACGTGACAGATTACCCGAAATTCCTGTCTTAGCACTTACCGCAACAGCTACACCTGAAGTTGTTGATGATATACAACAACAATTGCACTTTATTGAAAAAAATGTATTCTCTAAAAGTTTCGAAAGAAAAAATTTAACATATTCAGTAATAAATACCGAAAACAAACTAAAACATTTATTTAAAATTGTAACTAACAATACAGGCACCGGAATCGTTTATGCCAGAAATAGAAAAGCTACACGTGAAATTGCTCTTACGCTAAAAAAGTATAAGCTTTCGGCAGATTATTATAACGCAGGTTTAGACCCTGAACTTAGAACATACAAGCAAGCCGAATGGCAAAAAGGATCTATAAGGATTATGGTTTGTACAAATGCTTTTGGAATGGGGATAGATAAACCAGATGTAAGATTTGTTGTTCATATGGATTTACCTGATTCTATCGAAGAATATTTTCAGGAAGCCGGCAGAGCAGGAAGAGATGAAAAAGATGCTAAAGCCATTTTACTTTTTAATAATACCGACAATATTAAAGCAAACCAGCGTATTGTAAGATCTTTTCCGGATATAGATAAAGTTAAAATTGTATATCAAAATTTGGCAGATTATTTTCAAATTCCATTAGAAACTGGCTTACACGAAAGTTTTGAATTCGAAATATTTGATTTCGCCAAACGATATCATCTAGATGTACTCTCAATATTTAATTCGCTAAAACTTTTGCAAACCGAAGGATATATTGAATATAACGATGCCGTGTATAATCCTTCAAGAATAATTTTTGTGCCGAAAAGAGACGAATTATATAAATTTCAGGTGTCGAATAGAAATTTAGACCCTTTTATTAAATTGCTTTTACGAAATTATACAGGAGTGTTTACCGATTTTGTGAATATTAGCGAAGAAGGTATAGCCCGTAAAGCCGGAACAAATGTTGAAAATATTATCAGTTATTTAAAATTCCTTAGTAAACAAGGAATTATTAAATACATTCAGAAGACTTGTATTTTAATATTAAAGAATATAATGAACGAAAATTACGCTACGAAGGCAGACTTAGAGCTATGCTTAAATATGCACAAGGTACTACAAAGTGCCGAAGTCAGCAATTGCTTTCCTATTTTGGACAAAACGAAGCAAGCCGATGTGGTAAATGTGATATTTGTATGCGTAGAAATGAGCTTTCGCTTAGTAAGTACGAATTTGATTTGATACATAAAAAGCTTAAAGAAATTTTATCAGAAAAAGATGTTTATTTAAATGATGCAATAGCTTTAATCGAATACGAAGAAAATAAAATAGTTAAAGTAATTCAATGGCTTTTTGAGAATAATAAAATTGTAACCAATAAAGAGAATAAGCTGCAATGGAATAGTAATTAATAATAAATCCCTGCTCCGGGACCAAGTGGCAACCCAATTATTACCCATGCAATTAAAAGTAATGTCCACAAAACAAATAAGACAACAGAGTAAGGTAGCATAGTGCTGATAAGAGTTCCAATACCTGCATTTTTATCATATTTTTCAAAATAAACTATTATTAGAGCAAAGAAGCTCATCATTGGCGAAATGATATTAGTAACCGAATCTCCAATTCTAAATACTGTTTGAGATAATTCAGGTGAATATCCTAAAAGCATGAACATCGGGATAAAAACAGGACCAAGAATTGCCCACTTTGCCGAAGCCGACCCCATAAACATATTAATAAAGCCTGACAAAATTATAAATAATATTAGTAATGGAATTAATCCAATATTCATGTTTTGAAGTGCAGTTGCCCCATTAATAGCTATGATAAGACCTAAATTGCTCCATTTAAAATATGCAACAAATTGGGCTGCAAAAAACACAAGAACCATAAAAGCTGCCAGAGTTTTAAAACTATCGACCATCCCTTTTACTACATCAGCATCTGACTTAAATTTACGTGTTATAAAACCATAAACAATACCCATAGTGGCTGCAATAATAAAGAGAAAAGCAATAAACCCTTTTAAGATTGGTGAATGTAAAATTGAATTATCAGGAGAACGTAAAAAACCATGGTTAGGTATTATCCCTGCAAGCAGGACTATTATCCATGCAAGAACAACTCCAATAACAGCCCATAAAGCTTGTCTTTCTCTTTTCGATAATTGTTCGATAGGCTCCGGTTTTACATTGCCATTATATTTCCCGAGTCTAGGTTCTACAAACCTTTCGGTTACCCATGTTGCTGCAATTGCTACTATAAAAGTAGAGGCTATCATAAAATATAAATTTGCGGTTGGTAAAACATAATATGTAGGGTCAAGAATATGTGCCGATTCTGTTGAAAGACCTGCTAATAATGGGTCTATTGTGCCAATAAACAAATTTGCAATAAAACCACCGGAAACACCTGCAAATGCAGCTGCCATGCCGGCTATTGGATGCCTGCCTAATGAATGAAATATAATTGCTCCAAGTGGAATTATTAAAACGTAACCTAAATCTGAAGCTATGTTAGATAATATTCCGGCAAGTACTATTACAAACGTTATTATTCTTTTGGGAGATTTAATAACTAATAATCGTATTGCTGCGCTTATAAGACCCGAACTTTCGGCTATACCTATTCCTAACAGGGCAACCATTACTATTCCTAACGGTGCAAATCCTGTGTAATTATCTACCATGTCGAGAATAATGCGATGAACCCCCTCTTTGCTAAGCAAGTTATTTGTGGTAACTAGCTCGCCCGTTGCAGGATGTAAACCTGACCAACCTAATTTATGTCCTATAAAAGAAAATATGAGAGCAAATAAAGCTAATATCCCGAATAAACTTGCAGGATGGGGGAGTGCATTCCCTGTTTTTTCAACTATTACTAAAAATCTATTAAATAATCCCTTATTCTTTGTTCCCATACATCAAGTATAAATTATTCTGTTAATAAATTAACAGGTAAAAAAAGCAATTGTTTTTTGATGTTTTATAACAAATTGTTAAGATTTATTGAATATTATACCTAATGTAGTAAAAGGTGTTGTTACTGCTTTTATGACCGAATGATGTGTAAATATATATGCTAGATGTATAGGTTTAGCATGTTTTAAGAACTAGAACATTCAATTTTGGAAAAGAGAATGAGAAATCCTAATGAAATCTAAAAACATACAAAAATTTGAACACTAATAATATTAATTGTTTTTGGTTTTGTATCTTTGAAAACAAAATGTAAAAAAATGCGAGCCTTAATAATTTTTATAATTGGATTTTTTCTTGTAGTATTTTCTTCGTGTGGAATTAAAAACCCATGCGAACTTAACCACGAAGGTGATATCTCTGTAAGAAACTATACTGAACTTGAGGTTGAAGTCTTTGTAGAAAGTAATTATGCCTTTACACTTAGTAGCGGCAGTAGTAATTCTATTACTAAACCGGTTGGAACTTATAATGTGCGATTCATACATTTAGACCAAGAAAATGTAGTTAGTGTTGTGGTTGAAGAGTGTGAAGAAACAAAAGTGAATGTGAGTTTCTAAAATGAATGAACTTACAATTTATTCAGCTTCGGCAGGTTCAGGTAAAACTCACCGACTTACAGGTAATGTACTTAATACGTTAATTTTAAATCCTGATGAGTATAAGTATATTCTGGCTGTTACCTTTACGCGTAAAGCTAGCGAAGAAATGAAAACTAGAATTCTGCATGAATTATACTTACTTTCTTCAGATAATAAATCCGATTTTTTACAAGAAATTACTATAAATACAAAGTTCTCTGAGCAAGATATCAGAATTAGAGCAAAAACCGTACTTACAAAAATTTTGCATCACTATAGCAGATTTTCGTATAGTACAATTGATAGTTTCTTTCAAAGCATACATCGTGCATTTTTACGTGAAGCTAATATTCACAGCCAATTTGAACTCCAGCTTGATACAAAGATGGTTGCCGAAAAGTCTGTAAATTTAATGCTTAATGAAATTGAAAGTGATGTTGAGCTAAAGCAAAATTTATTGCAATTAATTGATAATCAAATAAAATCAAGTCAAAATTGGCAAATAAAACAAAAGCTTACCGAACTGTATAATGAAGTATTTAAAGAACCTTATAATAATCTAAAAATTTCACCTGCAAATGTTTTTGATATTGTAAAAATTATTAGCGAATACTGCTACAGCACAATAAATATAATTGAGCAAAAAAACACTAAATTAAAAAATGAATTAGAAAAGATATTAAATGACATTGGTTTATCCACTGATGATTTTAAAGGTAAAAGTAAATCTATTCCAAGACAATTACTTAATAGGTTTGATAATTTTATTGCTCCCTCAAATACTATTATAGAATCTTGCAATGATGAAACAAAATGGATAGCTAACAATGACAAGAACCAAAGTAAAATAAGCCCTATCTTAAATTCTATAATGCTAATTGCAAATCGCTACTGTTCACACTATTACGATAATATAAGTTTATTTAATACTTGTATATTAGTTAGAAATAATCTTTATTACTTGGGCTTAACTATCGATGCAAGACATAGAATTGATAATTATTTAAAAGAAAATAATGAGTATTTGCTCAGCGATGTTACTGATTTTTTAGCTGCACTTACCGAAAATAACGATTCTCCTTTTGTTTATGAAAAAACAGGAGCTTTCGTTAATCATTATTTAATTGATGAGTTTCAAGATACCAGTAATAAACAATGGCTCGCTCTAAAACCTCTTATGATTGAGTGTCTTTCGCATATCAATAATCAAGGTATGATAGTAGGTGATGTTAAGCAGTCGATTTATCGTTGGCGAAATGGAAACTGGAAACTACTGGGGCAGGAAGTGCCTGAATATTTCAATGCTATTCCTATTGTTATGAACGATAATTGGCGTAGCCGTAAAAATATTGTTAAGTTTAATAATACTATTTTTGACGCTTTAGTTCCGCTTTTCGAAAAATTTATTGTCGATACTCTCGAGAAGAATAATCATTCTGAACTATTATCGGATTATGAGGGTATGTTTGCAAAGAATTATTCTGATATAAAACAGAATATTAAAAAAGGTAAAGGGGGAATTGTTGAAATAAACTTTTTTGATGGTAAAAAAGATGAATATCGGGAACTTGCACTTTGCAAATGTGTTGAGCAAATAGAAAATCTACAGCAAAAGGGTGTGTCGCCCGGAGATATAGCTATACTCGTAAGAAAAAATAAAGATGGACAACAAGTTGCAAGATTTTTATTAGATTATGGACGCAGCTCAAAGGCTAATCAAAATATTAGTTACAGAATAGTAAGCAACGAGGCTTTAAGATTAAACAGTAGCTATACTGTCAATATTATTATAGGCTTGCTTAAATATTTTGCAAACAACGAGGATATATCTTCATTGATACAGGCAATCGTTTTGTATCAGAAGTATTATAAGCAAAACTCAAAAGTCCTTTCCGAATTACAAATCGAAACAGATAAAGATAAACTTATTAGCTTGTTGCATAATGATATAAAGCTATTAAATAATATCGCTAAACAATTTCCACTTTTTGAGTTAAGCGAAAGACTGATAAAAATTTTAGAATTAGACGATGATAAAGACGCAATACCTTTTTTAGAAGCATTTGCTGATGTTTGTTCAACATTTCAGTCTAAATATGATAGTGGTTTAGACGCATTTATAGAATGGTGGAATATTAATTCCGACAAGCAAAGCTTGCAGTTACCAGACGATCCTGATGCAATTAAAATCTTGACTATACATAAATCTAAGGGTTTAGGTTTTGGATATGTGATAATCCCGTTTTGCGATTGGTCTTTTGTACCGAACCCTAACTTAACAATGGTATGGTGCAGTACACAAATAAAGCCATTTTCTAAATTAAATGCTTATCCCCTAAAGTGTTCTAGTAGCCTTGTAAATTCTTTCTTTTTCAAAGATTATTTCGAAGAATACTTTAACACTGTTTTCGACAATCTGAACATGCTGTATGTAGCTTTTACACGTGCTAAGAATGGACTATTTATTAGTGCTCCAAACGAGCCACATTCACACACTAATATTTCTAATTATTTGTATGCTGCTTTACAACAAGAATTGAAGGCTGCTGATAATGTATTTCAAGAATTTACAAACTTTAAATCTGACGACAATAGTTGGAAAATTGGAGATATCGATGAAGAAAAACTATACTTACAACATAAAACCGGAGATGCTGCTTACCCTGTTTTTATCCCTAATAAAAATATTAAAATAAAAAACTGGTTCGAAAAGTTTGATAATAATATTCCTATTAAGAATGGACTGATTTATCACAAAATATTTGAAAATATTACTGATATCAATAGCGTACAAAATGCTTTAAATATGGCTTTTGCCGATGGTATTATATCGCAATCTAAAGCTAAAGAATTATTAAGTGAAATTTCATTTAAATTGAGTTCTGGTTTACCAAAAATTTGGTTCAGCAAATACGAAAAATTGTTTTCGGAGCGTAGTTTATTATTGCCAAAGGGCGAATTTTTAAGACCTGATAGAGTTATGAAGTTTGATAAGTCATGGGCAGTTGTAGATTATAAATTTGGTAAAAAGATGGATAACAAACATATACAGCAGGTGGACAAATATGCCGAAATTATTGAGAGTATAACCGGCGAGAGGGTCGATGCTTATGTTTGGTATTTCTTTGAAGATAAAATTATAAATGTTAAAGAACAGGAAAAGATATTATGAGAAAATTTATTCGTTTTTTAGTCCGTAATATTCCAAGACCTGTGCTAATAAGGTTTTCTAAGATTTTTACTTGGATAATTATACCTTTTTACAAAGGTAATAAAGTTGAATGTCCAATTTGTGAATCCAAATTCCGAAAGTTTTTGCCTTATGGAAATAAAGGAGCTGTTAATAGATTGTGCCCTAAGTGTTTATCACTTGAGCGACATCGTTTGATGTGGTTGTATTTGCAAGATAAAACGGAGTTTTTTGAAAAAAAACTTAAAGTTTTACACATAGCTCCTGAACAATCGTTTTACAAACGTTTTAGAAAACTAAAAAATCTTGATTATACAACTGCTGATTTGGTTTCGCCTATAGCCGATTTGCATTTCGACATAATGAATATTCCTTTGGAAGATAATCTTTTTGATGTTGTAATCTGTAATCATGTACTCGAACATGTCTCTGATGATATTGCAGCTATGAAAGAAATATTAAGAATATTAAAACCTGGTGCATGGGCAATTTTGCAAGTGCCAATTAACAAAACTTTTGAATTTACTTATGAGGATTCGTCTATAACCGATGCTAAAGAGCGAGAAAAGGCATTTGGGCAGTACGATCATGTTAGGTGGCATGGTAGAGATTATCCAACTAGGTTAGAATCTGCCGGATTTTCTGTGAAAACATTTGCCGTTTCCGACGAATTTGAAGATTCAGTTATTAATCGTTTCCGTTTAGATAAAAGTGAAGTACTTTTAATAAACCATAAAGCTATATAAAAAAAGGCTACAAATTTTGTAGCCTTTTTTTTATGCTTATTTACTAATAAGCTTTTCTTTTTGTGTAATGAGTGTGAAGCAATTCGTGAGCTTTATGGCTGTTAGGTTCTCCAAGAAACTCTTCATATATAGCAACAATCTCAGGGTTTTCGTGTGATTTACGAATTGGCATATTTGCATCCTCTTCGTAAATAGCTTCCATACGTTTCTGACGAATTTCGGGGCTTGTTGGTATTGGTTGACCTCCGCCACCTAAACACCCACCAGGACATGCCATGATTTCTATAAAATGATAATCGGCAGTACCTTCTGAAACAGCTTTCATAACTTTATTGGCGTTAGCTAATCCGTGAGCAATAGCAAGTTTTAATTCTGCACCTTCAAGGAACCCCCATTCGGGTTTTACATCCTGAATTGTAACTTTTGCTTCTTTAACACCTTCGAATCCACGTACAGGCTTAATATCTAAGTTCTTAAACGGAACTTCACGCCCTGTAACTATTTCGTATGCAGTTCTTAAAGCAGCTTCCATAACTCCACCTGTAGCTCCAAATATTACAGCAGCACCGGTAGATTCGCCCATGATACTATCGTATTTTTCTTCTTCAAGATGCTCAAAGTCGATACCTGCTTGCTTAATCATCATTGCAAGTTCGCGGGTAGTTAATACATAGTCAACATCTTGGAAACCACTATCTCTCATTTCTGGACGTTCTGCTTCGTATTTTTTAGCTGTACAAGGCATTATCGAAACTGAAACTATGTTTTCGGCTTTAATATTTTTCTTTTCGGCAAAGAAAGTTTTTGCTAAAGGTCCGAACATCTGCTGAGGTGATTTACAAGTAGATAAATTCTTAAGTAAATTAGGATATTTATGCTCTTGAAATTTTATCCAACCCGGTGAGCAAGAAGTCATCATTGGAAGAGCAACGCTGTCATCTTTTTCTACTAGTACTTTCTTTAATCGAGTAAGCAATTCAGTACCTTCTTCCATAATAGTAAGGTCGGCACTAAAGTCTGTATCTAATACAGAATCGAACCCTAATCTGCGTAAAGCTGCAACCATTTTACCTGTTACTCTATTACCTGGAGCAAGTCCTAAGTCTTCGCCTAATCCGATACGAACAGCCGGTGCAGTTTGCACTACAACATGTTTTCCTTCGTCGTATATTGCATCCCAAACTTGGTCAATATAGTTTTTCTCAACTAATGCTCCGGTTGGGCAACGATTGATGCATTGTCCACAATTTGTACATACTACTGCGTGCATTGGTTTTTCGAAGAATGTAGAAATCTTCTGATGCTCGCCTTTGTATGCAACTGCTAAAGCACTTACATGTTGGAGTTGAGCACATGTGCGTACACATCTCTGGCAGCGAATACATTTGCTGTCGTCTTTTATTATTGAAGGAGAAAAGTCGTCGATTGTATAGTTTTTGAATTGCAATAAATCGAGGAGTTCGTTGTCGCTTACACGATAATCGTGTGCTAAATCTTGTAATTCACAATTGCCGTTTTTGTAACATTTTGTACAGTCAGCGTTATGTTCAGAAAGTAATAATTCAATAATATGACGTCTTGCTGTACGTACTTGTTTACTATTGGTATAAATTTCCATTCCTTCAGAAACTGGTGTAGCACATGAAGCTTGTAAAAGTCTAGCTCCTTTTTGTTCAACAACGCATACACGACAATTTCCTGCAACGCACAAATCGGGATGTGCACATAGTGTAGGAATATGAATGTTTACTTTCCTCGCGGCATCCAAAATTGTGGTGCCTTCTTCTACCGTTACCGGTATGTCATTAATTTTGAGGTTTACTTCGTATTTTGCCATTATTCTAAATTTTCTTGTTAATAATTAATAAATAATCTCTTCTCTGAAGTTATTTACTATTGAAGTAAAAGGATTAGCAACTGATTGCCCTAAACCACATTTTGATGCAGTTTTCATTGTTGCTGCTAATTTTTTCAGAGTTTCAAGATATTCAGGTTTTTTCTCACCGCGTTTTACTGCTTCTATTCCTTTAAGAAGTTGCTGACAACCAACTCTACATGGTGTGCATTGTCCGCAAGATTCTTCGGCAAAAAACTCTAAATAATCATGAAGTATGTTGTACATTGAACGTGTGCTATTGAATAACATCATTGAGCCGCCTGTTGGTACGCCTTCGTATCCGATAATTGTATCAGCAAACTTTTTACGAGGGACACACATTCCTGAAGCTCCACCAATTTGAACGGCTTTTGTATCACCATCTCCAAAATCATCAACAAATTCTTGTACAGTCATGCCTAATTCAAGTTCGTGAATGTCTGCAACTGGCGTATCTCCTGAAACAGAAAATACCTTAGAACCTCTCGAATCTTGAGTACCTAATTTTTTGTAATATTCAGCGCCATGACGAATAATCATCAAAGAGGTTACAAAAGTTTCTACATTGTTAATACAAGTAGGTTTGCCTAAATATCCTGCTTTTGTCGGATAGGGAGGTTTATTGCGTGGTTCGCCGCGTTTACCTTCCATCGATTCAAATAAAGCACTTTCTTCGCCACATATATAAGCACCACTACCCATTCTAATTTCTATTGTAAAATCTAAACCAAACTTTTTAGCATGCTCATGATAAATATCTAGTTCTTTATATAAATCAGGTAACAGATATCTGTATTCTCCTCGTAAATATAGAAAGCCTTGTTTTGCACCAATTGTATAACCGCAAATTGCCATACCTGCAAAAATTTTACGAGGTACTCTGCAAAGTATTTCTCTGTCTTTAAATGTTCCTGGTTCGCCTTCGTCAGCGTTGCAGATTACATATTTAACAGCAGAATTTTCTTGTTTTGTAAATTTCCATTTTAGTCCGGTAGGAAAACCTGCCCCACCACGACCCTTAAGTCCAGAATCAAGTAATTCGTTAATTATTTCTTCGGGACTTCGCTTAAGAGCATTTTGAAGGGTTTTATACTTTTCGGCTGCATATTCGCCGAAAATCAAATCTACTCTTTTTAGGTTTTTATTTTGCATGATTTGTTCTTTTTTTGTTAGCTACTTAGTTATTTCTTTGACATATACTCTTCGAGAATCTCGATAGTTTTTTCCGGTGTTAATTCGGGATATACTTCATCATTTATAAGCATAACCGGACCTTTATGACACCACCCCATACAGTTTGCTTGAAGTAATGTAAACTTTTTGTCTGGTGTGGTATCGCCAAGTTTAATCTTTAAGGCATCCTCTATGGTTTTAATGATTTCGTCTTTACCTGCCATGTGGCATGATATTGTTTTGCACACCCTGATTACATATTGCCCCAAAGGCTTTGTTTCAAGGAAAGTGTAGAATGTGGCTGTGCCATAAACATCAGCAGCCGAAATGTCAAGTGCTTCTGATACTGCAAGCATATCTTCTTCGGTAATGTAGTTTTTGTCGGCTACAATGCTTTGAAGTATTGGCATAAGCGCTTCACGTTTTGCTCCGTGTTTTTCTACCTGTTTTTTGATAATTACATTAACATCTGTCATCTTTTATAAGCTTTAGATTATAATTAAGTTGTTTACTCTTTTTTATCTTTATTGTAGATAAATCTTTCAAGCTTAAAATTAGGTTTATGAATATTGGACAATGATGACAATTGTCAGTTTTTGCGATTTGTAAATAGATTAAATCTAAATAGTGGAGTGCTGTAAGTGGCAGAATAACAAATATATAGGTTCGTAAGGACTAAATAATGATTTAATTCTTTGGTCTCGATATGTTCTATATCAGATTTATTGCTTTAATTATGTAGCATTGTTATCGGCAATACCGTTTTTTTATAAATGGTATTATTATGATATAATCAAAGCTAATTCTATTATTATTATGCAGGTTAAAATGGCTTAATTGTTAACTTGTTTTTGCATATCATTAATGAATTCACTTAAAACTTGATAAGCTTTATTTAGAGTTTCTGTTGTATTTTCAATGATATCATTATTTTCTTCAATAATATCTTTCTTTTGCTTCCTTTTCAAAGTTTCATCCGATTCAGCTTTTTTAATTTTTATCTTGGCCTCTTCTAATAATTCTATCTTTTCTTCAATATCGGTTGTTCTATAATTATTCCCATAACCCATATATGTCTCTTTAATTTTTATATCGGTTATAATATAATTGAAATTTTGATTATCACTATTGAGCTTTAAAATATATATTGTAAATTCTTCGAAAACTCCGGCAAATGGATTATACGTTGATTTGCTTTTAATATCTCCGGTAGTAGTTATTTTACCTTCTTCTTTATTGTCGATCACAATATTATGATTCTTAGTCGAAAGCCAAACCAATAAGTTTTCATGCATCTGGTCTGATGAAGACGTTGACTCTATTATACCTGAAAATTCTACTTTCCCTTCTTTATTTAAGGTAAAATTATAATCCTGAGCATTGCTAAAGTTCAACAATAACAAGCACAAAAGTAGTAAATTGATGTTTTTCATAATTGCAAAAAGTAAAATTAATATTTAATTTATGTTGTATTCAAAGATATATAGTCTTATAAATATTTGATTAAAGAGTTTTTATAGAATGTAAGACTTTTAAGAACTGTTATTCTCCAAACTCACTGTCATTAATGAATTGTATTGAGTTTGCAATAGCATCGTGCATTAAAATATCATTTTTAACAAATGGGACATATTTTCTGAATTTTGAAATAAAATCTTCAATATATTTCGATGATTTTAATGGTTTTCTAAACTCCAGAGCTTGTGATGCAGCAAATAGCTCAATAGCTAAAACTGTTTTTATATTTTCGGTAATTTTCACAAGTTTTGTTGCACCATTTGCACCCATGCTCACATGGTCTTCTTGTTCGTTACTCGAAGGTATTGAGTCTATTGATGAAGGTGTTGCGAGTTGTTTGTTTTGACTTACAATAGAAGCAGCCGTATATTGAGGAATCATAAATCCGCTGTTTAGTCCAGGGTTTGCCACTAAAAATTCAGGCAGATTTCTTTGTCCCGAAATTAGTCTATACACTCTACGTTCCGAAATACTTCCAATTTCGGATAGGGCAATTGAGAGGTAATCAAAAGCCAGTGCTAATGGTTCGCCGTGGAAGTTCCCGCCTGAAATAATCATGTCTTCGGCAGGAAATACTGTGGGATTGTCGGTTACCGAATTTATTTCAGTTAAGATAACTTTAGATACATGGTTTAATGCATCTTTTACAGCACCATGTACTTGTGGAATACATCTAAAAGAGTAAGGGTCTTGCACATGTTTTTTTTCTTGATTCATTATTTCGGAACCATCTAAAATAGATCTAATATTTCTTGCAGTAGCTAATTGACCTTTGTGTGGTCTGATTGTATGAACATTTTCAAAAAATGGTTCCAATCTTCCATTATAAGCATCTAACGAAATTGATGCAATTATATCTGCTAATTTTATTAATTTAAAGGCTTGTAGAATTGATATTACTCCATTTGCACTCATAAATTGTGTTCCATTCAAAAGAGCTAAACCCTCTTTAGAATCTAATTTAATTG
>Ga0334899_1002337_pt1 | contig 15376 bp, 10 predicted proteins | sample GraSluR3_MG_FD_207219 | JGI IMG/M metagenome (GOLD analysis project Ga0334899, IMG submission 207219) | Sludge microbial communities from methane-producing bioreactor in Wageningen University, Netherlands - Granular Sludge_8_08-R3 | ecosystem: Engineered > Bioreactor > Anaerobic > Unclassified ... | reverse complement strand
AAGATCCGGCGGAATCGTACCAGGATCTTCCCAAATTGCTTCAGGCGATTTATGAAACATCGAAAGCGATCAAACCTTCGTCGGTAACCGAAATCTGCAATTGCGGCACAACCCAGGATTTTTACCAGTCGGTTTTTACCGATCAACCGGTAACATCGGATCCAACCAGCGTGGAACAATCCAGGCGAAGGGTGAAAGCCATGAAAGCTTTGTGGGGACCGGACGCGCCTGTTTACACCGATCATGTGGAACACATCCGGTTGGAAGTGGATATGAACGACAAAAGCGATACCGCCAAAGTGGGGCAGGATTTTGCCACTGCCATGGGACCGGGCGGTGTAATCGGCACCAAATTTACCTGGCCGGCCGGACCTGAAAATATGCAGTTAACCGGCGAACGTGAGAAGCACTGGCAAAAATGGGTGAAGCTTTACAACGAAAAAATGTTGAGCAAAGGAAATTACCTGAATCTTTACGACATCATTTACGACAAGCCGGAATCGCACGTCGTTCAAAAAAACGGGAATTATTATTACGCTTTTTATGCCGATGAATGGCAGGGACCGATCGAATTGCGTGGGCTTGAAAATAAAGAATATAAAGTTTACGATTACGTCAACGAAGTGGATAAGGGAACTGTTTCCGGTCCTGTTGGCAAACTTGACACAAAGTTTTCGAATCATCTGCTTATCGAAGTCACACCAACTCAATAAATATGAAACAGCAAAAAGGAAATTCAAATTCTTTGATCGGAAGAATGAATGCAGGTTTTGTTCTTCTGTTCATCCTGTTGTTTTTTATTGCTGAAGGAGTTTCGGCAATTAAAAGCGACACCGGCACGATAACCGTAAAAAAAACGGATGATTTCGAAGTTACAGGCGACGGAAGCGCTGCGGCATGGGAAAAAACAGTCTGGATAGATTTGCCGCAAAGAAGACCGGAAACCAAAATCTACGAAACAAAAGCAAAGGTACTTTATTCTGAAACCGGAATTTATTTCCTTTTCGACTGTCAGGATAAAAAACTCACTTCAACCATAAAAAAAGACAATGAAGACTTGTGGAAAGAAGATGTGGTTGAAGTATTTTTATGGACAGATGAAAATTTCCCGGTCTATTTTGAATACGAACTTTCACCTTTAAATTATGAACTTCCGATTCTTGTGCCGAATGACAATGGTAATTTCCTTGGCTGGCTGCCGTGGCATTATGAAGGCGAAAGGAAAACACGGCATGCAACCAGCGTCCGCGGCGGGGAAAAGAAAAGTGGCGCCACAGTTTCGGCGTGGATGGCCGAAATTTTTATTCCGTATGCCCTGTTAACGCCGCTTCCAAATGTTCCGCCCGAAAGCGGCACAAAATGGCGGGCCAATTTATACAGGATTGATCACGACCAGGGCACCACAACTTTTTCGTGGCAAAAGACCGATAAATCGTTTCATGATTACAAGAAATTCGGAACGTTCGTTTTTGAATAATACGGTCTGTTATCGTAATTAACCAGAATTAAAAATTAGCTGCAACTTTTGATAATTGAAACATATTATGCCAATAAAAAATTTAGCTGTTGTTTTTTCTTTTATGACGATACTGAATTCAGGATGTAATGACAGTGAGAAAATACCAAACGGAGCAGAAATTTTAGAATGGAAGGTTATAGGCCCCGGCGGCGGAGGCGGTGTATTAAAACCGACCATCAGCTCTTTCGATGAAAATTTTGTGATGACCCATTGCGATATGACTGCAGCGTATGTTTCGCTGGATGGTGGCAAAAACTGGGATATGAAAAATTTGTGGAATGTCCCGGAAGACTTTGAGTTCGATCCGGTTGATCCGAATACCGTTTATGCGGCAACCAAAGGATTCCGGCACAGTGAAGACCGGGGTTCAGGAATCAGCATCCTGTATCGTTCCACCGATAAAGGAGAAACCTGGAAAATCGTGTATCCAAATGTTAACGCAGCGAAGAAAGGCCTGGAGAACCTCCAGAATTACGACTACCTGCCTTCGGAGATTTTTGAAGACGCCATCGACGGAACCATAGAAAAAATAGCCGTCGATCCGTCCGACAATAAAATCATTTACCTCGGAATGGCGCCTTTGCGGTTTTACATCAGCCGTGGGAACAATGAAAATAAAGATTCGGCAATGCTTGTAAAATCATCTGATTACGGAAAAACATGGGATTTAATGACAAAAGTTCCCGGCGAAAGTATCAAAGCTATTTTTCCGGAAAGTGAAAGTGGACTTAAGGATGAAACGCTTGTTTTTACTGAAAGCAATTGTGTTCGCATAAATAACAATACCGGTGAAATTACAAAAATGAAGTTGCCCGTTGATCGTTTGATTGCTGTTGAAGGTGGCATGGGAAAAGACGGGAGCCTGATTTATATTCAATCGGCTTTTGAAGCAGAAAATGGCAAACCCAAAGGCGGAATGTATGTAAGTGCCGATCAGGGAGAAAGCTGGTCGCAAATTAACAACGGTATTCTGAACAGCGTTGCCGAAGGTCAATTCCCGGCGTTTCGTAAAGGCCTGGGAGTTTGTGAAACTCTGCCCGAAACAGCTTACATTTCATTTACTTCTCCTGAAAACAACAGCGAAGGCGAACTGGAATACATTTACAGTATCTATAAAACGACCAATGCCGGGGAAGAATGGAATCCGGTGTACCGGGCATCTTCTCAGGGAGGTTATTTGTCCGGTAATTTTGAAGGATCGTGGATGGAACAAAGTTTTGATCCCGGCTGGGGCGGGGCGCCTATCGATTTGGGTGTGGCGCCGAACAATCCCGATGTTTGTTTTGCGGGTGATAACGGCCGGGGCTACAAAACCCTCGACGGCGGAAAAACCTGGGAACAAACTTACAGCCATAATCAACCCGACGGTTCGTATGCCAACGGAGGTTTAAATGTTACAACCTGTTACGGCGTTCATTTCGATCCGTTCGATGAGGAACATTTTTTCATTTGCTATACCGACATGGGACTGTTCCACACCTACAACGGCGGAGAAAGCTGGTTTCATTCTTTAACCAATGTTCCCCGTCAGTGGCAAAATACGTGCTATGATTTGAAATTTGATCCGGAAGTAAAAGATAAAGTCTGGGCGGTTTGGGGAAATGCACACGATTTACCACGGGACAAAATGTTTGGCAGTTATGGTTTCGACCGCTACAGCGGAGGTGTTACCGTTTCGCTTGACGGCGGTAAAAGCTGGCAAAAAAGCAACAACGGAATGCCTGAAAATTCAGTTTGTACCAATGTTCTGGTTGACCCAACAACTCCGGCCGATAGCCGCACACTTTACGTGACTGTTTTCGATAAAGGGGTTTATAAATCGACCGATGGCGGTGAGAACTGGGTAAAAACAAACAACGGTTTCGGCGACAACCTTTTTGCCTGGCAGGTACGCAGAAATTCCGACGGAAGGCTTTTTACACTTTTTTCGCGGGGTAAACGGAACGACCAAACAGTAGATGGAGCAGTTTACTATAGCGATGACAATGCAGAAAACTGGAAAAAGCTATCATTACCGGAAGGCGTAAACGGCCCGCACGATTTGCTCATCGACCCTGAAAATGCCCGGCAAATGTACCTCAGTTGCTGGCCGCGAAAAACAGAGGATGGAGATAAAAACGGAGGCGTCTATAAAACAACTGATGGCGGAAAGACCTGGGAACAGGTTTTCGATGAACGTATCCGCGTTAATTCAGCCGCTTTGGAACCTGAAAATTCAGACATTGTCTATATTAATACATTCCAGAATGCGGCATACAGAAGTGAGGACGCAGGTAAAAACTGGGAAAGAATAAAAGGATATCGTTTTAAATGGGGGCAAAGGCCGGTACCTGATCCCAACAACCCCGGAATGCTTTTTCTGACCACGTATGGCGGAAGTGTTTTTTACGGCCCGGCTAAAGGTGTGGAAAATGAAAAACGGGTAATCAAAAACATGCCGGAGAATTGGTGGTAAATAACTAAAATGAAACTGAAATGAAAAACATTATTCTTGGAATAATCCTGTTGTTGTCTTTAAGTTGTTTTGCACAAAATAGTGGTCATCTAATTGTTGTTAAGCCGAAGGAAATTGACGATGTCCTGACCAACCCCGGAATTGGGTTTACCACTTTTCAAATGTTCAACGGCGACAATCATCAACCCAACCAGGATGTGGTGCGGGAAATTAACCTGGAACAGTTTGACAATCCCATCGAAATCAGGGAAAACAACAATTACCCGGAGACATCCATCGCCTATTTCCGCATTAACTGGAGTGTGATCGAACCGGAACGGGGAAAATACCGCTGGGACTTCATCGACAGCTTGCTGGAATTGGCCCATGTCCACGACCAGACGCTCATGTTGCGGATTTCACCTTATAAAGGACGTCCCATCGATGATGTGCCTTCGTGGTACCGTGAAATGGTCGGGCCGGAACGGGAATTTCAGCATGTAAAATGGCCAGTCGATCCCGAAAATCCACTTTACGCCGAAAGTTTTGGAAACATGATTCGTGCTTTGGGAGAACGTTACGACGGCAATCCGGATCTCGAAGCAGTCGATTTGGCTATTATTGGCTGGGCCGGCGAAGGTGGCGGTTCCGAATTACTTTCACAAAAAACACGGGAAGCGCTGATTGATGCCTACACCGATTCGTTTAAAGAAACGCCGCTCATCGCTCTGCTAATGGATCCGGCAACCAACATGTATGCCCGCGACCAGCTTCCAATGGGCTGGCGGATTGACTGTATCGGCGATTTGGGATTTTGGGCCGATGAACAAAACGGCTGGACACACATGCACGATTTTTATCCGCGGGAAATCATCAACTGCAATGTACAGGATGACTGGAAAACATCTCCGCTGAGTTTTGAAATCTGTGGTACTTTCAATAACTGGAAAAACAGTCAGGGCTACGACCGGGAAGATGTAAAATACATATTCGAGCAATCCTTAAAATGGCACATGTCGTCGTTTAATGCGAAATCTTCGCCGGTGCCAGAAGAGTGGCAGGATTTGGTGGACGACTGGCTCAAAAAAATGGGCTACCGGTTTGTGCTGAAAAGGTTTACTTTCCCGTCAAAAGTCCGGCAAAACGGAAAACTGGATTTTACTTCATGGTGGGATAACAAAGGAGTGGCGCCATGTTACAAAGATTTCGCTCTTGCCATCCGTTTAAAAAATAATGAGAACGAACAGGTTTTTATTACCAATGCAGATATTCGTACCTGGCTTCCAGGCGACAATGTATATGACAACCGTGTTTTTATTCCGCTGGATATGAAGCACGGAACGTACGATTTGCAGGTTGGAATTATTGATGCCGTGAATAGCGCTCCTAAAGTGAAACTGGCAATAGAAGGAATAGATGAAGAGGGTTGGTACACGCTGGGAAAGACTGAAATAGTCCGTTAGCGCGAAAAGAAATAATACCTAAATTTACGACTTTACAGTATAATATTAAATTTACAACAATGGATGATAAATCAAAAGTACCGGGGAGACGCCGGTTCCTCGGAGATGCCGCCGCTTTGGGGTTAATGGGGGCAGTAGGTGCAGGATATGTGCTTTCTTCGTGCAAAACGGAAAAACCAAAGTATGAAGCTCCTGTTTATCCCGAAAGAGCCCCCGATGGACCGGTTCTAAAAGCCGGACTGATTGGCTGCGGTGGTCGGGGAACAGGCGCTGCGGTTAATTTCCTGAATGCAGGTCCGAACCTGCAGATTACAGCGCTTGCCGATGTTTTCCAGGATCGTATCGACAGGTGCAGGGAAACAATTAAAAAAAGTCATAATGTTGAAATTCCTGATGAAAACTGCTTCGTTGGATTTGATGCATACAAACGGGTAATCGAATCTGGTGTCGATGTAATTATTGAAGCCTCGGCAACACATTTCCGGCCCAGGCATTTCGAGGCGGCAGTACAGGCAAGAAAACACTGTTTTATTGAAAAACCTGCTGCAGTTGATCCGGTTGGGGTCCGATCGGTCATTGCTTCGGGGAAAATGGCTGAAGCTGCCGGATTGACCGTCGTTACAGGGACACAGCGGCGGCACCAGGCCGATTACAATAAAACGTTCAGCATGGTTAAAAACGGTGCTATTGGCGAACTTATATCGGCCAATTGCTACTACAACAGAGGAGGTGCAGGATATTTTACAAGGAAGGAAGGATGGAGCGACATGGAAGCGATGATACGAAACCGGGCAAACTGGATCTGGCTGACAGGTGATAATGTGGTAAATTTACTTGTACATAATATTGATTGTTTAAACTGGTTCTTTGAAAAACATCCGGTGAAAGCATCCGGGTTTGGTGGCCGTTATCACCGCCCAACAGGTGATATGTACGATTTTTTCAGCGTCGATTTTGTATTTGACGACGAAAAGCGTTACCAGGGAATGTGCCGTGAGATGGACGGATGCACCAACAATGTAAGCGACGTAATTTTTGGAACCGGAGGATATACAAACTGTCAAAACAAGATTTTCGATTATGACGATAATTTGATTTGGGAATACGAATATCCGTTGGGTGACGATGGTAAACCAACCAACCGGACTGCCATTTCGCCTTACGACCAGGAAATGATAAATCTGGTAACTGCTATCCGTACCAACAAACCTGTCAATCAGGTTGAGGAACTTGCCAATTCCACGCTTACAGGTATAATGGGAAGAGAATCGGCCTATACCGGAAAAGATGTGACCTGGGAAGAAATAATGGGTTCAGATTTAAGGCTTGGGCCAAAAGAATACAATTGGGGGCCTGTTGATATTCAGCCTGTTTCTCCGGTTCCCGGGAAAGCTCCGACAGTTTAATTTTGGAATTATTAAATAGCCACTTTCTCCATTTTATCTAAAAACTCCGCATCGAAATCAGCCCCGATTCCCGGTGAATCGGGCAATTCCCATTTTCCTTTTCCTTTGTACTGAATGCCGCCAGTTACAGGGTCTTCGGCGTGCGGAAAAGAGGAATCGATATCAAAATGGACGATATTATTTCGTGCAGCCACCAGGTGTGTTAATGCGGTGAGTGCATACCGGCTTTCCGACATGCAACCTACCTGCGATTTAATTCCGGCTGCTTCGCCGATGGCAATAATTTTCAATGCATTATTTATCCCACCTGTTTTCGATAATTTGATGTTGAAATAATCACACGCGCCCATGCTTGCCAAACGGAAAGCATCGTGGTGGTCGAACACCGATTCGTCGGCCATAATGGAAATAGGGCTGTTATTTCTCACGCGCACCAAATCGCGGTTGTTCCAGTGGGCAATGGGCTCTTCGCAATGTTCAATGTCATATTTCTCAAGGGCTTTTAATGTGCGGATAGCCGTAATTGTATCCCATCCCTGGTTGGCGTCGATGCGCAACGGGATTTCGTAACCAATGGCCTCCCGGATGGCCTTAATGCGGGCAATATCTTCTTTTTCAGTGGTTCCCAGTTTTACTTTTATCGCGGGAAATCCCTCATTTTTGTATTCGAGGGCATGCGCTGCCATTTTCTCCGGAGTGCCCAGGTAAACCGTCATGTCGGTATAAATTTCCCGTGAGTTACTCCCGCCCAGTAAACGATAGAGCGGCATTCCGGCGCTTTTGCCCAGCAGGTCGTACAGCGCCATATCGAAAGCGCTTTTTAAGGTGTTGTTTCCGGCAATTTCACGATCCATTTCGCTCAGCCTGCCTTCAATGGCCAGCGGGTTTTTCCCTTTAATAACGGCTGCAAGGTGTTTGGCTATTTCAAATTCAGAAGTCTGAATTTCACCAACAATCTGCCTCAGCGGGCTGGCTTCACCTGTTCCGGTTAATCCGGAATCGGTATGGATTTTTATCAAAAGATTTTCCGTTTTATAAATGGCCCCGAGTGAAATGACAACGGGCTCTTTTAACGGGATGTTTAATTTGATGATTTCAATTTTTAAATTTTTCATTTGTATTTAATTATTAGTCTAATATTCAGTTGATTATACGAATATTTTTTGATTTAAACTGTCTCATTTTATGCCTTTGCGTCTCTGCGTCTTGGCGCGATGAATTATTCAAATTAAAAAATTGCCTGCAATAAAATTCCCATGAGGTAACCAATATAATTCCCGATTACATATCCCCAGACACCCAGCATCAGTGAAGGAACAATAAGGTTGTGCCAGTTTTTTGAAATAGCTACGGCCACGCCGTTCATTGGCCCTCCCGATGTAATAACTGCCGCAAGTACCATTTCTTCCAATTCGTATTTGAACCATTTGCCCAAAATAAATGTAACCGCAAAATTAATGGCCAGAATAATGGCGCAAAACAGGATCATGAACGGCGCTTCCTGCAGCACTTTTGTTATGCTGGCGGGCAGTCCTATCATCACAAAAAAGATAAAAATAAAAAAAGTGCCCAGTTCCTCATTGCCTGCAATTTTTTTGGCTGTTTTGGGCATAAACATCGGAAACAGAATAGAGAGCGTGGTAAGGACAAGGTACTGCTGCCCCAAAAACATTTTTACAACAGCAGGCATTCCTTCGCCGCTAAAAAAGCCGCTTATTTTTACCGAAAGCAGGGAAATAATAAATGCAATGGAAAGCGAGCGGCCAATGTCAATCAGCCCGATGGGTTTGGGTTTCCAGTAATCTTCGTTGTTTTTCCCGTTGTTGGTTCCGGTAATTTCAATGGATTTTTGGGTAACCGGGAAATAACGCCGTACAATGGTCATCCCGGGCAATGTAATCAGGATTAAAAAGTAGATGATCATTACGCCGTTATCGGCTACCAGCGTGGCATTTACAAGGTCAGCCGGCGGATTGAACATGGAAACAACAGATACAAAATTCACAGACCCCCCGATGTAGCTCGCCGTCATAGCCGGGCCAATTAGTTCAAGGTTGTTAATGAAGGTATGAAGCGCCGCCACCGCCACAATGCTGCCAATTACAGTGCCCAGTGCACTTAAGTGGAATACACCGGCAAAACGCCCGGTTTCTTTAAAGATGGTCCGCACATCCGTTTTCATGAGCAGGAGCGGAATAACGAGCGGAACAATATAATTCCAAACCACATCGTATGAAGGCGATTCAGCGGGCATCAATCCGATATTCGATACAAATATGCCGGCACAAATGGCTACGGCAGCCCCGGTAATTCGTTTTACAAACCGGTATTTTTGCTCAAGGTATAAACTGAGGGTAGCCATACCAACCAAAAAAGTCCATATAACCCAATGATCATCAGGTGAAATTAAGCTATTCATTCATTCAATATAAGCGTGCGTACATTTTCCAAAAAACAGGCTCCTTCTAACCCGGGTTATAAAAGTACAATCTTTTTGTTAAACTAAATGTTCCGCTGCCGGCTTTTGAAAATCTCATCAACCTCCCTCAGTCTGGATTGAGGGGATTGAATGAGATTGCAAGGATTGAAAAATGAAGAACTTTGAACCATGTCAATCTCCCATCAATCTTTCCTGTCAATAACAATTTTATGTTCCGGTCCGGAAACACCTGCGAGGTTCTGTGCTCGAAACACGAGTTCGTACTTTTCTTCTTCAAGGTCGATAGTAACTGTATCTTCCACATTCTCCCAGTTTCCGGAAGGGGAAGCTTTCATTTCGTACGTTTCCAGGTTGGGCGTATCCGACGTTAATCTTATAGTTGCTTTTTGCCCGTTAATCGTCACTTCCGAAGCAATGGTATTTGGCGTCCATTCAATGGCATCCCTGTTTTGAACCAATTTTCTGTATTCAGGTTTGTCGTATGTCCAGTGGGGTTTGCCGCCCCAAATCCAGGTGTTGTTTTTGAAAAACTCGTCTTCATACATAATATTCATTTCCTGGTGGTTTGGCCAGGCGGAGAATATATCATTGTATCCGTGAAAACCTACCCAGGTGTAGGTTTGAGCACTTCGTTCCTTTTTTGTGCCGGTTTCCGGATCGGCATCAATCACTGTCCTGTCAGGGCCTTTAACTTTTACAATATCTGCCGCTTTGTTTTTCAAATATTCATCGCGTACTTCGAGGGATGACAGCGGAATTCCGTTTTTTTCAAAATGGTGGTCGTATTTGGCGTCGGATAAAAACCACTTGTTGTAATCGTTCAGCCAGATTTCGTTGATGCCGTGATGGCCGTCAGGTCCCCCTTCTACACCTGGCCCGGCGCCCAAAGTACGGGTAACATAACCGTAAGCATTCATAATGGCGTTCTGAATTTTCATGTAATGCCCGCAATGGTAACCTTGTCCCTCCATTGCCAGATCCAGCATTTTTTCTACATCTCCGCCTCCTGGGTACGGATCTCCGTGATCATCGATTTTAACTTTTGATTTGATCCAATGCCGGAGAAGCAATATCCTTTTGAATTCATCTTTTTCCCCGTGAAAAATGGTATCAAGCTGGTATTTCTCAATCAGCTTTGCGAATCCTTGGTTGTTGAGATCTTCAGAAGACTTGAAAACAGTATTGGGTTTATATTGCGGGTTTTCAACTTCTGCCTGGTAATATTCTTTTTCCCCACAGCTTACTAATAGCAAGATGGAAAATACAAATAGTAGTTGTTTTGCTTTCATTTCGTTTCATTTAAAGATTTTGTAAAAATAAAAAGTTTTATTTTCTTGACAAAACCTTATCAAATTATTATTTTTTTATATTTTTGACTATTCATATTAATATGAACGCTGGAATCTGTAAAATACAATAATCTAATTAATAAGTCGTGTTATGCTCTATCTGCTAAAAAAAGGAATTTTTTCCATCGCGTTAACCTTATTTTCGTTGAGTCTTTTTTCGCAAAATCCGGACAACCTCGTGATAGTAAAACCCACAGGAATTGATGATGTGCTTACCAACCCGGGAATTGGCTTTATGACTTTCCAACGGTTTAACGGTGATACCCTGAATGCGGGCTCTGGCTGGACCGAAGGATTTCCGATTGATTATCAGGATTTTGATGGCGATCTTACCAATAAAAACCATCCATCTACTACAATTGCCTACTGGCGTATTTATTGGAAATTTATGGAACCGGAAATGGGAAAGTACCGGTGGGATATGATTGACAAAGCGCTGGAGGTTGCGGAGCAAAGAGGACAAACTTTGTTGATCCGGATTGCACCTTACGGTACCGGCCCTGAGAAAGATGTACCTGACTGGTACCGGGAAATGGTGGGTCCGGAAACTAATTTTAAATACAATAATCCGGTAAACAAATGGGCTGTTGACCCTGAAAATCCACGCTACGCCAAATATTTTGGCGGATTAATTCGTGCTATGGGGGAATGCTATGACGGCCATCCCGACCTGGAAGCGGTTGACCTTTCTATTGTTGGTGCCTGGGGAGAAGGCGCCGGTTCGGAATTATTGAGCCGGGAAGCGCGCGAGGCGCTCGTCGATTCTTATACCGAATCATTTGTAAAAACCCCGTTAATTGCTTTGTTGATGGATGAGAAAACCAACGAATATGCAAATTCCAGGATTTCAGTGGGTTGGAGGGTCGATTGCATAGGCGATCTCGGTTTCTGGGCCGATGAACAAAACGGATGGACCCACATGTACGATTTTTATCCGCGGGAAATAATTAACTGCGGTGTGCAGGATAGCTGGAAACAATCGCCGCTGAGTTTTGAAATTTGCGGTACTTTTTTGTCCTGGCGCGATAAACAAGGTTATGGGAGGGAAGAAGTTCAGTATATTTTTGATGAATCCCTGAAATGGCACATGTCGTCTTTCAATGCCAAATCGTCGCCGGTGCCCGAAGAATGGAGCGATTTGGTGGACGACTGGCTGAAAAAAATGGGATATCGTTTTGCTTTAAGGCGGTTTACGTATCCGCCGGAAGTAAAACAAAACGGAAAGCTGGCATTTACCTCCTGGTGGGAGAATAAAGGGGTTGCACCTTGTTACAAGGATTTTATTCCTGCAATCCGGTTAAAATCAGGCGAGAATGAAGCCGTGATGATTTTGCCTGATGTACACCTGAAAGAGTGGTTGCCGGGCGATATTGTTTTTGACGATGCCGTTTTTGTGCCGCTTGACCTACCTGCCGGAGTTTACGATGTGCAGATTGCCCTGGTCGATCGGTTGAAACATCAGCCGCGAATTAACCTCGCCATCGAGGGTAAAGTGGGTGAAGGTTGGTACCAGTTGGGAAAAATTAACGTGATAAATAATTAGGGATTGAAAATGGAAAAATTGTATGATGTACTAGTTGTTGGAGAATTGAATGTTGACCTCATTTTAGATGAAATCGAAAAATTTCCTGAAGTGGGGAAAGAAGTACTGGCCCAAAAAATGACCTTAACACTGGGAAGTTCATCGGCCATTTTTGCCAGTAATATTTCCAGTCTGGGCGCCCGCGTGGCTTTTATCGGGAAAATAGGAAACGACAAATTCGGCGAGGTTGTGCTCGAAAGCCTTCAGAAGAATAAAGTCGATATTTCGATGATCAAGGTGGATGAGCATTTGGGTACAGGCGCTACAGTGGTTTTAAATGTGGACGAAGACAGGGCAAATACAACCTATCCCGGTGCAATGGATTTCCTGACCATTGACGATATTGGAGATGAGGAACTAAAAAAAGCCAGGCACCTCCATTTTTCTTCTTACTTTTTGCAGCCCGGAATGTGGGGCAGCCTGGGCGATTTGTTCAGAAGAGCCAAAGCGCATGGTTTGACCACGTCGTTTGATATGCAATGGGACCCTCAGGAAACCTGGAAGCTGGATGTAGCCGATGTTCTTCCGCATGTAGATGTTTTTCTTCCAAACGAAACTGAGTTGGTGCTGCTGTCCGGGAAAAACAGCATGGAAGAAGCTATTGAATCGGTTAAAGAACACGCCAATATTTTGGTCATTAAAAGAGGGAACAAAGGTTCGCTGGTTTATAACAACGGGGAACTCACTGAATTGCCGGCGTTTTTAAACAGGAATGTGGTAGATGCCATTGGCGCCGGCGACAGTTTTAACGCCGGATTTATCTCTAAGTTTATAAATGGAAACAGCATTGCCGAATGTCAGAAGTACGGAAACCTTACAGGCGCAGTGTCAACAACAGCCGCCGGCGGAACAACTGCATTTCAGGATTATGAACAGTTTAAGAAGACGGCCAAAGAGCGATTTGGATATAACTAAATAAAAAAGAGCGTTTAACGGTCTGTCCGGCAACCAGAAGTTTTTCAGTATCAATGGCAGGAAAATCAGCCTCTGCTTCCGGAAAAACCTACTTTTGCCGGGTTCGTCAGAAAAGCGCGAACGTAAAAGTCTGGTCGGATTGGAGCAGTTGGTATTAGCTATTTGCATTTGTATAAAAACCCTTTTAATCTATTTTCCGGTTCGTTACGAAACGAAAGATTCTTTTTTGTCAACAATAAGTCCGGTTCAAATGTATTTACACTTGATTATTGTCGTTCCCACAGTTTAATATCTTCTTTAAACAGGAGATCGCCATTTAACTTTCACACTCCTGCAATATTACAATAATAACCCAATTTGCTTATTTTACATTGTATTTCCTTATTAATATTTTGTTTTTTCTTATTATTTTTTTTCAAAAACTAAAAAAATTACAATATTTATAAAAAACTAAAAAAATATAATATATATTTGTCAGGTATTATACACTTCGCATTAAGGAATAGAGTTTTAAAAGATAAGTTATTAATATTTTAAACTTAAACTTTCGTTTTATGAGAAATCTTTTTATTATTACTTTCGCACTAATCTTTGCTTTCGCAGGGACTGCGTTTGCACAGCAACGTACTCTAACCGGTACTGTTACTTCGGCATCTGATGGTTTACCGTTGCCGGGAGTTACAGTAGTTGTGCAGGGATCTCCGGGTATAGGTACAGTTACCAATGCCGACGGGGAGTATTCTCTTCGGGCACCTGAGGGCGCAGAAGCATTGGTATTCTCCTTCATTGGAATGAAAACACAAACTGTAAATCTTGGATCATCCAATGTTATCAATGTAGTTCTCGAAACCTCAACTGAAGCACTGGATGAGGTGGTAGTAACTGCTTTTGGTATTGAAAGACAAAAAAAGGCTTTGGGTTATTCTATGCAAGAGTTAAAGGCAGAAGAATTTACAGAGGCCAGAGAAACCAATGTGGCAAATTCGTTAAAAGGAAAAGTGGCCGGGGTTCACATTAATTCTTCTTCATCCGGTGGAGCCGGTGGTTCTTCATACGTGGTAATCCGCGGGAACAGTTCGTTAACCGGCGATAATAAACCGTTGTTTATTGTTGATGGAGTGCCAATCGACAACCGGACAATCGATCAGCCCAATAGCTTTGACGGATACGACTACGGTGATGGAATCGGGAACATCAATCCTGATAATATAGCCAGTATGTCTGTACTGAAAGGGCCGAGTGCTGCCGCATTGTACGGAGCCAGGGGAGCCAACGGCGTAATTTTGATTACCACTAAAACCGGTAAAAGAGGGCAAGGAATCGGTGTTGAAGTAAATTCAAATTTCACTTTCGAAAATCCGAGTGTAAATCCTACCTTTCAAAATACCTGGGGCGGTGGATACGATGATGACTATAGCGCTTTTGGAACTACCACAATTGATGGTGAGGAAGTTTTGGTATGGCCGGGGTGGTTGCTCGACCAATGGGGTGGTCGTATGGACGGGCGGCCAATTATTTATGAATATGCCCCCGAATGGGGTGTGCAGTCTTATTCGCCACAACCGGTTGACAATATTAAAAACTTCTACAGAACGGGTAGTACTTTTTCCAATACAGTGGCCATTTCAGGGGGAACGGAAAAAAGCGCATTGCGCCTTTCTGTTTCAGATATGCGCAATGAAAGTATTGTGCCCAACTCCTCTCTTAAAAGACAATCCATATCTTTAAGGGCTTCGTCTCAGGTGTCGAAAAAATTATTTGTGGATGCAAAGATTGATTATACAAGGCAGGAGGGGAATAACCGTGTTCAAAACGGCATTAGCCTTATCAACCTGCCGGCAAGTCTTGAGATTTTACCCCGAAGCGTTGATCTTGAATGGATGAAAGATTACAGGAAAGAGGATGGTCGAATGCAGAATTATAAATCCGGTGTCCCTTTTAACCCTTACTGGATAACCGAAAGGTTTAAAAACAACGATACAAGAGATCGCGTAATGGGCCTGGCCCGGGTAAAATATGATTTTACTAATTGGCTAAGTATTCAGGGGCGCACGGGTACCGACTTTTATACCGACAGGAGATTTGCAATGATTCCGCAGGGAACTCCGGGCGCAGCAAGAATTAATGGACAGGTTCAAAATACCATGTGGAACGTAAAAGAGGAAAACAGCGATGTGCTGCTAACGGCTACAGGTGATTTATCTGCTGACTTTTCGGGAACGTTTTCCCTCGGAGCCAACCATTTAAACAGGGAACAAGAGGTGGTTG
>Ga0334899_1002335_pt1 | contig 15377 bp, 15 predicted proteins | sample GraSluR3_MG_FD_207219 | JGI IMG/M metagenome (GOLD analysis project Ga0334899, IMG submission 207219) | Sludge microbial communities from methane-producing bioreactor in Wageningen University, Netherlands - Granular Sludge_8_08-R3 | ecosystem: Engineered > Bioreactor > Anaerobic > Unclassified ... | reverse complement strand
ATTGACTTGATGGATTTATATATATTTCTGATTTTTTTCCATATATAGATTGCGATAGATATGCTACGGCACCCCATTCGCTATTCTTCATCATATGGGTATCTACATTATTATTATCTGTAGAAAAAGTTCCATCAGTTTGTAATCCACTTGCCTGATCCCATCCATATATATCTTTTGTTTCCATATTACGAGATACTATAAACATATTACCAACAGTATTACCACGCCATGAAGTAATGCCTGGGAGTACTTTTATATCTAAACCTGTGGTTTTACCTCCACCACTGGTAGCAGTTGGATTACTACTACTTACCTCAAATTTTCCGACCCAAAAGCCTGTAATATCTTGATCACCAAAGGTAAAAGCAGGATGATTTGACCAATTGGATGATTCTAATGTTTGTTGTGAATCTTCGGCACAATTGGTTGATCCTGGTATTCCATTTTCATAAACAGTACAGGTATTGACTATATTAATGATTCCCCCTCTAGTATCATCCGTTCCCATACTAAATGATATTTCGATATTACCGGCTGAACCACTACAGCTTTGATTCCAGCAACTAGTTATCTTATATGCATATCTTGGTATCCATACCCAATATGCTGTAATATTACCTCCTGTATCCTTACTAACTGCATTTGCCCATTTTTTATCACCATAATCATACCAATCTAAATCATCTTCTACGGTTTCTTGAACTTCCCATTTACTTGTTCCTGCATTCCAAGCCCATTTTATTGGTGTCATACCTTCTGCTAAAACTGGGGGATTACCAAGTTTTACTACATTCACTATTCTTACTACCTCTATTGCCTCATTACCACTACTATCACTAACATTATAAGTAACTGTATACTCCCCTGGTGTTTCAACATCTACATTACTAGTTATTACTATATTATCAGTTATATCACCATCTATATCATCTAATGCCGTTGCACCCGCATCAACATAAGTATCCCCTACATTTATAGTAACTGGATTATCTCCTAATAAAGTTATTACTGGTGCGACAAAATCCGGAATAAAAGGTTCCGGACAATTATTATCTTCATAACAATATAATAAAGACATATCTTCTTTATACATAACTAATACTTTTTTAGTAGTTGATATTTCTTCATTAGTCCTTGGATCTATTATTCCTTCTTTTAATTTACCTGCTTCAATTAATTCCGCCAAAGTAATTTCATGTACTCCTATATCTTTAATTACATCTTGAACAGCCCTTCGATCTTGTGATACATGTAATTTAGCACTATCTTCAATAGTCATAACTAATAAATCATATGATTTATCTTTTCCGTACTTAACTACTTTCGAAATATTAGGAATAGCAATTGATATTAATATTCCTAATACAATAATAATTGATAAAACTTCGATTAAAGTAAAACCTTGTTTATTTTTCATTAATAATCACCTCTATATTTTTCCATATTCAATATATCATTAAAATATTATATATTCAATGAATATAGTGTATTTTCTCTTGGTAATTTTTGTTAATATATTTATATTTGTTTATATATTAATATTATTTACATAATAATATTAATAATTCGCAAAAGAAAAACAAACCATATTTTAGGTTTGTTTATTGTAAATTACGACCACTCCATATATTAAATATTCTTGCACTACTACTGTGTGGTGGTGGGTCTGGTTCATCTAATTTAATAATTAAAGGGATTTTAAATGCTTTACCAAAGCCAACACAGTAACCTGGTTGAATTGAACGTTGTCGATCAATAATATCAGTATTAATATTAGGAATTGCTTTTTTCATATATTCTAAATCTTTAGGATGATTAGTACGAAATAATAAGAAACTTGCACATTGTGATAAAACTGTTTCTGATAATTCAGTTGGTCGTTGTGAAATAAGGGTTAAAACGACCCCATATTTACGACCTTCTTTAGCAATTCTTTCAAATATATTTTCACCATAAACTAAACTATCTTTATTATGAATAAAATGATGGGCTTCTTCTAATAATAAATGAATTGGAATAGAAGCTCTGTTTTTTAATAAACTAATAAAACTAAATATAATCTTAGCGTAAGTTCTAGTAATGAATGATGCTAAATTGATGTTTAAACCTTCAATATCAATATTTATTACTTGCGCTTTTCGTTTTTCTTCATTAGTAATTAAATTAACGATAAATTGTTCTTTATTAATGTATTCTGGATAATCAAATAATTTTGCATACCCTTTGGCAATTAATGATTTTAATTTCATTTTTAACATCATTGTTAAGTTATAAAATTTATCATCAATTAAAATGTTTTCTGAAATAATAACAAAATTAAGGGCATTTTCTAAGTCATATAAATTACATTTACCAATTGCTTTTACTTCTTGTCGTTCTAAATCATCATCAATAAATTTTTCAAGATATTCATTAATTAAAACATTTTCTGAGAATTGACCATTACGTCCGATATTAAAACATTTTTTAAATTTACGGGTATAACCAATTCCGGGAATATCTGTATCAAAATCAAATTCTGGTGTTGAACATATACTTATTATTTCAAATATTTCACTACGAATTTTAGATGTTGACAAATTTGAATATAAGACATTTTGAATTGATTTAGCAATTAAATGGTTTTTATATTTAGCAGCTATTTCATCATTTTGCGTAATAATAGCAAGCGTAATCATAGCTTTTTCAATAATTGCTAATTGACTAAAATCAGTAGCACCTAATAAAAAGGCAATATCCTCAATATCTAATAACCAAATGGGAATAAAAATTTGTTGTTCATATGGTTGTTTAGGATTAGTAGTATAGGCTTTATAATAATAATTAGGGTTTTTTTGATGCATATCTTTAAAAGCAGTATCATATTCACCATGTACATCAAAAAGAAAGAAAGTCGAATTAAAAGCAATATTATTAGGATTATAAAATAATGATTGTAATATTTTAGATACGCCATAAGATTTACCACTACCAGTATTACCAAAAATAGCTAAGTGATTACTAAATAAAGCATCAATATTAACATTAACAATCATATTGTTATAAATAATTGATTTCCCAAAATTAAAGGCTGATTCATCATTATTATTCATAATAATTTCTAATTCAGAAAGGTCTATAACTCGTACTTGAGAAGATAATTTTGGTTTTTTAATAATACCAGGGATGAAGATGTTATTTTGAAATTCACCTAAAAAATGAACAATTATTATATCATTATTTATTTGGGTTATTTCGCCTAATATTTTTCGTTCTTCATCTTCAAAAATTAAATGTAAATTTACTAAGTCAGCCATTGTTGATTGATTAGTATTAATTTTAATGTGGGCTTCATTATCATTAATAAGAATAATTTTTTCTAACATATAGACCTCCTATTATGCATATATTATAGAACATTTTTTAACTAAAAACAATAACATGTCAAAATTTGGTGTTAATATTTGGTTCAGTAATAATATGTTCACCATATTTTTCTTTTAATTGGTCAATTGTTTGTTCTAATTTAATATTAGAATTTCTTTTCACTTCTTTTTCAAATATAGATAATTGATAATTAGTATCATTACTTAATTGATCAAATCTTACACCAATTAAACGAATTGGTTTTGAGGGCCACATTTCATTTAATAAATTTTGAGCAGTATCATATATTTCGTCAGTTAAATTAGTAGCATTAATAATTTTACGTTGATGATTATAAGTATTAAATTGTTGATCTTTTAAAATAACAGCAATAACTTTTGTATAACGATTTTGTTTTCTTAATTTATAACTTAATTGTTGAATAATTTTTTTTAATATTTCATATGCTTCATTTTTATTGGTTAAATTATGCTCTAAAGTAATAGAATGACTAATTCCCTTAGTTTGTTCTTTTTTAATAATAACAGATGTATAATTTATTCCCTTAGCACTTTCAATCATATCAATAGTACGATTTTTAAAATATTTATATAAAATATTAGGATCAGCAGTAGCAAGGTCTTTAATTGTATGAATATTTAATTGGTTTAATTTGGTACTAGTCTTTTTTCCAATACCAAATAATTTAGATACTGGTAAAGGCCACATTTTGGTTTTAATTTCATTGTCAAATAATGTATGAATTTGATTGGGTTTTTTAAAATCAGAAGCCATTTTAGCCGTTAATTTATTATTACCAATACCAATATTAACGGTAAAACCTAATTCTTTTTTTATTTCATCTTTTAATTTATTAGCAAATTTTAGCGGTTCTCCATATAATTTTTTTATTTTTCCATAATCAATAAAACATTCATCGATGGAAAAGATTTCGATATCAGGGGTATATTTTTGAATTAAAGTAAATAATTGATTAGACATTTCTTGATATACATTATATTGAGGAGGAAATACTTGTAATTGTGGACATTTTTTACGTGCTTGATATAAACTTTCTCCGGTTATAATACCCTTTTCTTTAGCTAAAGGGCTTTTTGCTAAAACAATGCCATGACGTTTATTTTCATCGCCACCAATAACTGCTTCAATTGTTCTTATATCAATTGCATAACCTTCTTTTAACATATTTACTGCACTCCATGATAAAAAGGCATTATTAACATCAATATGAAATATAATTTGGGTCACAATATCACCCCTTAAAGATATTATATTGTTCCTTTTAAAAAGGCTTGTCTTATTTCTTCATCAAAATTTTCAATTGCGTATCTTAACATTGTTCTAGGCATCTTTTGATAATGTTGTTGTAAGAAATTAAAAGTTTGCTGATAATCTTTGTTTCCAACTTCTCTAAGCATCCACCCTACTGCTTTATGAATTAAATCATGTTTATGATTAATTAGGATTAAAGCCAGTTTTAAGGTGTCTCTATAGTCATTATTTCTAATAAAATATAAAGTAGAAAGAATTGCGATTCGTTGTTCCCATAAATTATTACTATTTGCTAAAGTATATAAAATATCACGATTAAGGTAATTATTATATAGGTATACTCCAATAATATTAGGGGCCGATATATCAACTAGATCCCAATTATTAATATAATTAGTATTATTTAAATATAAATTATATATTTCTTTTTGTTCTTTTAAATTAGCTTTTTTCATTTTATAAGTTAGGATTATTAATGTTGTTAAGCGAACTTCATGATATTTATTTCTAATTAATTGTCTAATTGTTTTAAAATCAATTTGCTCTAAATATTTCTTGGCAATTTTACGTTGTAAAGGGACACTAACACCAAAAAAAAGGTCCCCTTCACCATACTCCCCAGGACCTGTTTTAAAGAAATGTTTATATATTTTTATTTTATCATCATTTTTTAATTCTTTTAATTCATTTATAATAATGCTATCCATTGTTACTCCTCTTCATAAATTAATTTTTCAGCTTCATCAATTAGTTCTTCTATTAATTTATCATTGTTTACTTCAATATATTCTTCTTTATCATTATCTTTTTTTACTTCCATAATATAAACATTATGACCTTCTTCATGATCACATTCATCATCACATTCATCATCACATTCATGATCTTCAAAGAGGATGGCATATGTTTTATTTTTATATTCAAACTCCTTGAATAAATTTAAAGTTAATTCATTACCATCTTCATCATTAAGGATTACTTCTTTCATTTCTTTTTTCATTTTCATCGCCCTTTCTTTTAATTATTAATGTCACTTCTTTTTATAATAAAGGTTTTATCACCCTTATAAAAAGCATAAAAAATATTATTTAAACGTACTTTTTGATTATTTAAAATATTATTTAACCATTTTTCATCTTTTTTTAATATTTTTAAAGTATCATATTGAGGTTTACCATCTAAAATTAATGGCAGTGGTATATCACTTTTCTTTTCATTTTCATTATATTTAAATATTGATAAACGACCATTATTTTCTAATATAGCGTATTCTATATCTTCAATACTTTTTATTTCTTTTTCTCTTAATTGTAATAATAAATCTTCTAAGTTATAGCGTTGTTTAATCATTTCTTTAAAATTTAATTTACCATTAGTAATAATCATTGCCGGTTTGCCATCTATTATTTCTCTTAAACGAGGTAATTTTAATGAAAAATACGCAATTGCGATTTGGACTAAAACTAAAAAACTAATTGGAATAATTGTTAATAACATTGATTTATTAACTTCTTCTACACTAATGGCAACCATTTCAGCAATTAATATAGAAATAATTAAATCCATTACGCCTAATTGTCCTACTTCTCTTTTTCCCATAATACGATAACAAATGGAAATAAACAAATAGAAAAAGATGATGCGATAAAGAATATTTAAATATGCCATAATATCACCTATTACATTATGTTCTAAGTCATATTTTTTTATTCATTTAATATATTTTAGTATAGGTGATATTATGAATTTATATTTTAAAATTATTGGTTATGTTTTTCTTTATATTATTATTTTAACCTTTATTCTTACAATTAGTCATTATTTTAATCTAATTAATAAAAAATGGTTAGATATTATTAAAATTATTATTCCAAGTGTTTCATTATTAATTGGTGGTTATCGTTTAGGTTATCGTAGTAAATGTCGTGGTTGGTTAGAAGGTATTAAATTAGCATTAGTAATTATTTTAATATTTTTATTAGTTATTGTAATTTTTCAATTACCATTTAGTTTAAAAAACTTACTTTATTATACGATTATATTATTCTCTTCAATGTTAGGTAGTATGATTGGTATTAGTCGTAAACCAAAAGAATCTAATTCTTAATTTAGAGTAATCATAATTGTTTCTTCTTCAACTAATATATATAATTGTTTATTTAAAACATAATAATCAGTATCATTAGTTAAAGGATTTTCATCAGGATTGATTCCTAATTGTGATATTTGTTCTTGATATTGATTTTTAATTATATTTATATCAATTTCCTTTTTATTTAAATAATCAAACAAACCATATATTTCTTGTGTTACTACATCATAAGCAATTGTTGTTTGATTATAAAAAGCATGTCCCATTGGTTCCGCAATTGTTTTATTAAATATAATAAACATTATACTATCATCAATAACTTTTTCATAATTAAAATCAATTACATAATTAGTATCTTCTTCAACTAAATTTTTAAATTCAGTTTGGATATCAGTAATTTTTTTAGTAATAAGTTCATTACTAAAGGCTTCCTTCGGATAAGATATTTTATAAAAATTATCATTTAGTTGATATGATTCAGTAGTAGGTTTTAACTCAAATAAAGTATTATATGTATATAAATATAAAGTATTATTATTGATGATAAAATTATATTTAATTGGTTTAGCAGTAGCGTTAGATGTACCTTCAATAATCATTGCTAAAGTAATTTTATCCAATGATGGAAATAATTCTTTAAAGGAATTGGTATCATTATTGATATATAATTTTAAATTATTAACAATTTCCCATTCCATTTTATTAAGTGATATTTTTAATTGATGTTCCATAAAATCAATTGGCCAATTTAAAAAGTTATTTTCATCATTACTGATTTCATTAGGCGTTTTATTAGTAGGAATTATTTTGGCAATTACATAATGCCCAAAATAATTTTTAATGGTATTAAAATTACTTTCTTCATATTCTTCTTCATTAATTACTTTTAATGATTCCTCTTCTTGGTTACCGCCTAGTTGTTCTTCTTCTTTTAAAAAATTATTTAATTCTTTTTCTGTACCACCATACATAATACCAATAACAACAGATGAACCAACGGCAATAAAAATAATTATGATGAGTGCCAGTGTTTTAATTGAAATAGTAAAATGATTTTTTTCTTTTAATATATGACCACAATTAATACAGTAATCAGGATTGTTAAAAATATTTTGACCACATTTAGGACATTTCATTATTATTTTCTCCTTTCTGTTTATTTATAAATTCCTCTTTAAAGGTTAAGAGGTTATTATTTTTTATTTGGGTTCTAATTTCTTCCATTAAATGAGTTAAAAATCTAATGTTATGAATTGATAAGAGACGTCCACCTAAAGTTTCATTTACATTTATTAAATGACGAATATAACTTTTAGTATAATTTTGACAAGTATAACAATCACAATCTGGTTCAATTGGATTTAAATCGTCTTTATATTTAGCATTTTTTAAATTAATTCTTCCATAATTAGTTAAAGCATTACCATGACGAGCTAGTCTAGTTGGTAATACACAATCAAACATATCAATTCCTCTTATTACTGCTTCAATGATATCAACGGGATCACCTACCCCCATTAAATAACGTGGTTTATCTTCTGGTAGATAAGGGACTGCATAATCAATCATTTTATATTTGGTAATATGATCTTCACCGACACTAACGCCACCAATGGAATAACCATCAAAATCTAATTTTACGGTTTCGATGGCACTGTATTTGCGTAAATCAGCGAATTCACCACCTTGTACAATCCCAAATATAGCTTGCTTGTCATTTTGATGAACTTCTTTTCCTCTTTGCGCCCATCGTAAAGTTCTTTCAACACTTTCTTTCATATATTCATAACTTACTGGATAAGGGGGACATTCATCAAAACTCATAATAATATCAGCATTTAATTTATTTTGAATGTTAATTGATTTTTCTGGTGATAAAAATAAAGTACTGCCATCAAGATGACTTTTAAATGATACTCCTTCTTCCATTATATCACGAATATTACTTAGGGAAAATACTTGAAAACCACCACTATCAGTTAAAATAGGACCATCATAATTCATAAATTGATGTAAGCCACCATGTTTATTAATAATGTCTTCCCCAGGTCTTAACCATAAATGATAAGTATTGGCTAAAATAATGCCACATTTACAATTTTTTAATTCTTCCGGTGTTAACATCTTTACTGTAGCTTGGGTTCCGACCGGCATAAAAATGGGTGTCTCATAAGAACCGTGTAAAGTATGTAAAATACCATAACGAGCATTACCATTTTTATCTTTATGAATTAATTCATATTTTAGTTTCATTAAACATCCCTCTTTTATTTATTTAATCATCATACAATCACCAAAAGAAAAAAAACGATATTCTTCTTTTATGGCTTCTTCATATGTTTTTAATATTAAATCTTTACTAGCAAAAGCACTAACTAACATTAATAAAGTTGATTTTGGTAAATGAAAATTAGTAATTAAGATATCAATTGCTTTAAATTGATAAGGTGGATAAATAAAAATATCAGTCCAACCTTGACTTGGTACAAAGGAATCATGTTTTTGACGAATTGTTTCTAAGGTTCTAGTCGTAGTAGTTCCCACACTAATAATTTTGTTACCATTAGTTTTAGCTTTATTTAAAATATTTGCTGTTTCCTCATTTAAAACATAATATTCAGAATGCATTTTATGTTTGGTAATTTCATCTTCTGTTACTGGTTTAAAAGTACCAAGACCAACATGAAGGGTTAAATAAGTGATTATAATTCCTTTATTTTTAATTTTATTAAGTAAATCATTAGTAAAATGAAGACCAGCAGTTGGTGCGGCGACACTACCTATATTTTTGGCATATACTGTTTGATAACGATTTTTATCATTTAATTTGTTATGAATATAAGGCGGTAGTGGCATTTCTCCTAATTCATTTAATAATTCTAAAAATATACCTTCATAAATAAATTCAAATATTCTTATACCTTCAGTTTTAATATCTATACATTTTGCTTTCAATTTATTATTACCAAATGAAATAATTGTTCCTTCTTTTATTTTTTTGGCGGGTTTTGTTAAACATTCCCAAATGTTTTCTTGCCTGTTTTTTAATAAAAAAACTTCTACTACAGCATTAGTTTCTTCTTTAATACCAATAAGTCTAGCTGGAATAACTTTAGTATCATTTAATACTAAGACATCGTCTTTATCTAAATATTCAATTATATTATTAAAATGTTTATGTTCTATTGAACCATTGTTTTTATCTAATATTAAAAGACGCGAATTATCGCGTTTTTTAATTGGTGTTTGTGCAATTAAATGTTTTGGTAATTCATAATTAAAAGTTTCTACTTTCATTTTCATCATTCCTAATTTTATTATACACTAAATAAAAACGAATTTAAAGAAAAAACTTTATTATAAAACTTGTTAATTAATCACAAGTAAATCCTTCTTGTTCTAAGTTGTTAATTAAATCATCAATTGAAGTTTCATTGATTTTGGTAATATCAATATTAGAAAATGAATCTAATTTTTTTGCTTTGTTAAAATCAATATCAACCAATATTTTTAATTGATCATCTTTTAACTTTGATTCGTATGTAAATCCTTCTTGTTCTGCCAAATCATTATAAATTTCATCAAACATTTCATAAAAAAATTGAATTCCTTCTTCATCAGTTTGCTTAAAATTAAAACTCATATCATAAGACATATTTTCAGGTTTATCATTTTTGTAGGTAAATTTTAAATTAGTAGTAATAGTTACTTCATCTTCTTCTTCTGTTAAATGACAAGAAACAATTTTTTTATTACTAGTACATCCACTAACTAAGAAAATTGTAAGTATTAATACTGTAAATAAAGTTATAATTTTCTTCATTATTTCCTCCTTTCTATTTATTATTATATTAAACCAGCTTATCTTGATGTTCTATTTTTAAATGTTGATAAGCCTTTTCCGTAGCAATGCGCCCCCGACTTGTTCTTTTCATAAAACCAATTTGTAATAAATATGGTTCGTATACATCTTCAATGGTAGTTGCTTCTTCTCCGATTGAAGATGCAATTGCTTCTAAACCAACTGGCCCCCCATTAAATTTTCCAATAATTGTTGTTAACAATTCATGATCAGTTTCATCAAGGCCAAGAGCATCAACTTTTAATCTTTGTAATGCCATTTTAGTAATATCTAAATCAATATGACCATTACCCATTACTAAGGCAAAATCACTAACGCGTTTAAATAAACGATTAGCAATTCGTGGTGTTCCCCTACTTCGTTTTGCTAATTCAATCGCTGCTTCATTATCAATTGGTATTTGTAAAACCCGACTGGTTCTTTTTATAATATCAGTTAATTCTTTTTCATTATAATAATTTAGTTTTAAAACAATTCCAAAACGATTACGTAAAGGACTGGATAAATCCCCAGCTCTCGTTGTAGCACCTATCAAAGTAAAGGGTGGTAAATCAATTTTTAAATTACGACTATTACCATCACTACCAACAATAATATCTAATGAATAATCTTCCATTGCTGGATATAATATTTCTTCTATATAACGAGGCATACGGTGAATTTCATCAATAAATAAAACATCACCAGGTTCTAAAGAAGAAAGAATTGCTGCTAAATCGCCACTTTTTTCAATGGTGGGACCACTTGCTGTTTTAATATTACTTTCCATTTCATTAGCAATAATATGAGCGAGAGTTGTTTTTCCTAATCCAGGTGGACCATATAGTAAAACATGATCTAATGGTTCTTCTCGTATTTTAGTAGCTTCAATAAACACTTTTAAATTACCTTTTGCATCAGTTTGCCCAATATATTCATCTAAACTATCTGGTCTAATCGTTAATTCAAAAGTATCTTCTTCTAATTTATAATTAGTTATAACACGTTCTTCCATTATACCCTCCTATTTTAAGAATAATCGTAAAGCATCTTTTACTTGTTCTTCAATTGCTTTATTAGAATCGATTTTCGGGATAATTTTATTAATATCCTGGTTTTTATAACCAAGTCCCATTAATACTTCAATTAATTCATCATTTTCATTAGTTATTATTTGATCACTAGTAACTATTTTTCCTTTTAAATCTAGTATTATTTGTCTTGCTAATTTTTCTCCTATTTTAGGGAATTTTTTTAAATATAAAATATTTTCTCTTTCAATCGCATCAATAATCCCATTAACAGAACCAGTAGCAAGTATTGGTAAGGCCATTTTAGGACCTAAGCCTTTAACATTAATTAATTTTAAAAATAATTCTTTTTCTTCCTTTGTTTTAAATCCATATAAAGATAATTCATCTTCTCTTACATGTTGATATATGTATATAGTATAAGTATTATTTTCTTTAAATGAATAAGGATTAGCGGTATGTATTTGATAACCAATATTATTATTATTAACAATAATATAAGTAGGTGTAATTTCTACTATTTTTCCTGTTATATATGAATACATTTAATCACCTCATTATATATAAATTATACCATGGATGTTAATTAGATAAAAGAAAAATAAACCTATTATTAGGTTTATCTGTATTATTTATTCTTCTTCATCACTACAATACCCTTTACCAGGCGAATCTCCTTCGATATAAGTTTTATCTAACATTGAACAAGAAGATTTAGTAATCGCGTCTTTTAAATAACCACCAAATAAATTTACAATGCCAATTGCAACTACTGTTATTAATGATACAATTAAAATGTATTCAATTAAAGCTTGTCCTTTATTAGTGATTTTTTGCATATACTATCTTCTCCTAATATAAGTTTATATTTTTTCCCTTGTCTTGTCAAGGTATAATTAATATGTTATGATGAATTTGGTGATGATATGAAGTTTGATTTTTCTTTGTTAAATATAAATATTATTGAGTGTAATAATTTTAAATCGCGTTTACTTGGTTTTATGTTTAGAATTCCAAAAATTAATCATGGCTTATTATTTCCAAATTGTAATTCTATTCATACCTTGTTTATGTTTCAAAAGATTGATGTTGTTATGACCGATAAAAAAAGTAATATTTTATATATGTATGAAAATTTAAAACCATTTCGCTTAATATTACCAAAAAAAGAAATTATTAATGTTTATGAATTACCAATTGGCTCAATCAAAAAAATTAAAAGTATCCATTAAACGGATACTTTTAATTTGTTCATAATGTCTTCAATTTCAGTTTCAGTCCATGCTTCAAAATCAGTATCAACTATTTGTTGCTTACTATAACGATATGGCTGTAAAGTATATTTATTAATATCTTTTATGTAAGAAATTATTTCTTTAATATCATTTTCAGTATGCATTGTTTTATTAATAGTGGTTCTGAATTCATATTCTATTTTACTATTTTCAATTAAATTAATACTTTTCTTTATTTCGTCTATATTTATTTTTTTACCTGCTGTTATTTGGTATTTAGCAAAAGTATTTTTAATATCCATAGCAATATAATTAACTAAATTAGAATCGATTATTTTTTTAAGTAAACTAGCATTACTACCATTAGTATCTAGTTTTATTTTATAACCTGCGTTTTTAATTTTTTTAATTAAATTAATTAATTGTTCACCATAAATAGTTGGTTCACCACCAGTAATAGTAACTGCAGCAATAAATTTTTGCCGTTCTTTTAACATATTTAAAATTTCTTCTTCAGAATAAATTTTAGTATTTTTATTGACAATATCTGAATTATGACAATATGGACAATTAAAATTACAACCACCAGTAAAAATTACAAAAGATATTTCGCCCGGATAATCAATAAATGAATTAGCATTAATTCCATATATCATATTATTACACCGTATCTACTACATATGTAACTCGTTCGTTATATTCTTCTCGTTTACCTTTATTAAAAGCTTGAACTGGACGATAAAAGCCAACAACTCTAGTCCATACTTCTGTTTCTTTACCACATATTGGACAAGTGAAATGTTCACCATCAATATAACCATGCTCCTCACATGTTGAAAAGGTTGGTGTAATTGAAAAATATGGTAACTCATAATTTTCAAATACGGTTTTTATTACTTTTTTAGTAACTTCTGGATCTTTAATTCTTTCTCCTAGATAAGCATGCAAAACAGTACCACCAGTATATTTAGTTTGTAATGAATCTTGTAATTTTAAAGTTTCATATAAATCAGTGGTAAACCCAACCGGTAATTGCGAACTATTAGTATAATATGGTTCTTCTTTACCAGCTGTTAGTATATTAGGATATAGTTTTTTATCTAATTTTGCTAATCGATAAGCAGTACCTTCAGCTGGAGTTGCCTCTAAATTATATAAATCACCATTAGCTTGATATTTTTGAATTCTTTCACGCATAAAATCTAATATTTCATTAGCAAATTTTTGGCCTTTTGCAGTAGTAATATTATCAGAATCATTATAAAAATTACGAATACACTCATTCATTCCATTAATACCAATAGTATTAAAATGATTTTTCCAATATTCACCAAATCTTTCATATACTTCACTAAGATAAAAACGACTATATGGATATAAACCAGTATGAGTATTTTTTTCAATTATTTTTCGTCTTGTTTCTAAAATACTTTTAGCGATATCCATTAATCTTTTTAAGTTTTCATAAAAATCTTCTTTATTTTTATAAAGATAACCTAATCTTGGTAAATTAATAGTTACTACACCAATACTACCAGTTAATGGATTAGCACCAAACAAACCGCCTCCCCTTTTTCGTAATTCTCTATTATCAAGTCTCAGTCTGCAGCAATTATGAGTAATATTACCATTTGAATGAACAAAATAATGGTTTTTTTCTAATTCAATATCATAGAAAACTTGTTCATAATTTAAGCAATCTTTTTTAATATCTTCAATTTCAACAACAGCAAAATCAGCCTTTCTTAGCCACTCAATTTTATCATTATTTAATTTCCAGCGATCAATGGTAGATAATCCCACCATTTTATTACCATACGATTGATAAAGATTTTTATTTTCTTTATTTTTAACAAATTTTTGGTTTAATAAAAATTCTGGAATTAAATTATGTAATGAATCTTTTATAGTTACATTACCTTTAGCACTTCTATCTAATACATGTTGAATTCTAATTACTTGTGAATTACTTCTTACTCTATATGTAGTACTAATACCAATTAATTGCATTAAAAGATTAATTTCTTCGGCTAATAATTCATCATTTATATGAATTTCTTTACCTACTTCATATCCATCACCATCAAAAAAGCCTTTAAGGAAAGTTCTTATAATATCTGTATTAGCAGACCATATCCATTTAGGTAAAGTATTATATTTACTTATATTCCAATTATAAAAGAAATCTTCAGCTGTTTTGGTATTATATATATATCCTCTTAACGAATTTTCATATCTTGGATCATTTATAAATTTCATATCATAATCGAATAAATTTTTAATAACATCTTTAGTTTTATTAATTAATGTTTCATCTTGTTTATTAAAAGTAATTTGTAACCCTCTTAATTTTTCTTTATCATTATTACGACGGTCATATAAATAATTGCCATCTGCAATAAATAATCCTATAAGCCAAACAAAATCTGGATTAATTGAATTTAAATTATTTTTATTAAGTGTCTTAGAAGCATTTTTTAATACAATTAAAAAATCTTCTTTCGTAATATCTTTTGCCATTTTAGTAGTAATTCCAT
>Ga0334899_1002325_pt1 | contig 15449 bp, 5 predicted proteins | sample GraSluR3_MG_FD_207219 | JGI IMG/M metagenome (GOLD analysis project Ga0334899, IMG submission 207219) | Sludge microbial communities from methane-producing bioreactor in Wageningen University, Netherlands - Granular Sludge_8_08-R3 | ecosystem: Engineered > Bioreactor > Anaerobic > Unclassified ... | reverse complement strand
CTATGAAAAATTTGTTTAACCCAGAGGAAGGCCCTGGGGCTGTTTTTTCTTGAAATCTTTGAGAATATTGGACAAATGTTATTATGATTACCTGAGATAATATTTCTTGACCAAAAGTAAAAGAAACGTCTATCGAATTACCAACTACAAAACTTCTTGCTTGAACCCAGCTTCCTATTTGAGTTTCTGCCCAAGATTTCTCTGGTAAAAATATCAAAAGAACAGTTGATCCTTATGTTGTTTATGTTGCAACAGGGAATGGACAATTTATTTCTCCAGGATCTTCATGATCTATTGGTCCAGAATTTATTGACTTTGATAGAATATTTGTTTATCAGGCTCCTGATGTTCAAAGACCAACAAATGTTACGTTTTTTCTTTCTTGAGAAGATGGTTTATCTCAAAAAACTCTTTTGGTAACTCCTGGTAATTTTAAGGTTAGTTATTGATGACGTTCTCTTTATGAAAACAATAAAGTTGTTTCGTCTCTTTCATTTACATTGACATGAGTAGACAAAACATATTCTTCATTGCCTAGGATAATAGTTTCTTTACGCGCTCAAGATGGTTCTTTGTTGCAAACTCCTTTTACGGTTACAAGTAAAAATTGATTATTTAAGCCATGAATTATTTCTGAAGGAAGTTTTGTTTCTTTAAATTCTTATTTTCTTGAAAAGGAAGAACAGGCTGTGTTTTTGATGCCCAGTTATCGTGCTTGATCTGATGAACTAATTATTCAGATTCCATGACTTGATTTGATATATATTCCTGTCAATATTAATCCTTGAAAACCATATCGTGTTGATTTGACAACAAACTCGACAGTATATAAGGTTTGAGAATTGTTTAGTTGAGGTTTTTCTATTACAGATTTTTGGTGAAATCAGCTTTCTTGATCAACTGAGTTGAAGGTTTGATCTTTGTGAGCTTTGGATTTTTCTTCTAAAACTATTTCTGTGACGGCTGATTCATACTCTTTTTCTACAAAAACAAAAGAGCCATGATGAATTAGTTATCTATATGGTTTTTTAGAATGAGTTCCTCTTTCTGAACAATCGCCAGCTTATAAAAAAATTGTGGTTCAAGAAACATTTCTTCCAAAGGATAACTTGAATGTGATGTATTTAAATCTTTTTGGTTCGGATTGGTGAAACATTTGGTCTATAGACAAAAGCTTTTCTACATATGTTCCAGATATTGTTTCTTCTTCTCAAAAACTTTTGGCGGTTACTACTCAGTTATGAGATCCTAGCTTATTGAAAAAATTTGCTGGTGTTGTTTCTGATGATGGACAGGTTTATAATTATTTGAATCGTAATGTTTCATTGAAAATGCTGTCTTGATGATTGGTTTTTGAATTTGAAAATATTGGAAATGTACCACTGTCTTTTGTGAAAGATGTATCTTTGTTTTCTTCTGAAAACCCTTTGGTTTCTTTGCAGTGATATAATTCAAAATCCAAATCTGCAATATTTTTTTCTAAAAATGACATTTCAAAAGATGTTGAAATAACAGATACTAGTTTTTCTTCTGATGGAGAATTGTTATTTGATTTGAAGTCTGGTTTTTGGAATGATTGATTTGAAATAAATTTATCTGATTCTATGGAAAAATGATATTCTGTTTGGGATGTTGTTTATCAAAAAGAATATATATGAAGTCTGTATTTCATTAGACCAAAAGAAAATAAAATACCTATTGATGATGTTGTTTTGTACAATGTTGTTGCTTACGATAAAAGTATAACTTTTGCAGAATGAACAACTAATTGAAAAAAATGAATCTGAATTATTGATGTATTGTGAATTTTTGAAAAAGAATGATATCTTTCTATAGAAGATAGCGATAACTATGAATTATGAATAGGCTTTAGATGAGATTTTAAAAATATTACATTGTTTGGTGATTGAAAAAGCGTTGGAGAATCGACAATTCCTTTTGGTTCGCAGTTTTTGATAAACTTTTGAGATCCACTTTTGTCTAGGGTTTCTAATAATAACGAAATTTCATCTGTTTCTATGGATTTGGGAATTGGAGAACAAATTTATACAAACCCATCAAAATCTATTTTAAAAGTTTTGGATACTGATTTTAATAATGACTGATTAAATGATATTTTGGTTGTTTTTACTGACTGAACAATCAAGCTTTTAAAAAATTATTGAGGAACACATCCGTATTCCAATATGCAGGATATTATGCGTTTGGCTGATAGTATAAGAGATGTTTTTGTTGGGGATGTTGATGGAAATAATTATCCAGATATTTTGGTTTGGACAAATAATAATCAATTGAGGGTATATAAAAATGATAAGTGAGTTATTGATGTTGATGGAAATATGATATGTCTAAATATAAATGCTGATAATACAAAAGTTCAAGAAAAACCAGAGTCTGTTGAATGATTGCAGCAATTGTTTTTTGAAGATATGGATCTAGATTGAAATATTGATATTATAACAAATGATCTTGTTGGAGATATTAAGATATTTTATGGTTGAGCAAAGGGTTGAAAAACAAATTATGTTTCTACATTGCCTTATGCTTGTGATGATGACTGGTATGATAGACAAAAAAATAATACTAAATTGGTAAAAAGTTTTGGAGTTGTTGTAGATTCGGATTTCTATATTCAGGATGATAGTATGGTTCGTACAAAAGGTTGGATTATAGAAAATCAAACTGATTCTTATGAAGATACAGATGATGGACAATGATGAGAATTGCCAGATTGATTTGATGTCTCTATATGAGAAGACTTTGATATTTGATCTTTTGTTTCTGCAATGTCAAATTATTCTCAACAATTGGCTTATGATAGCATAAAAGATGTGTTTTCGGCTGCACCAGTTTCATATATGCCAAGTTATGAATCATGAATTAGTTTGGATGAAATTTGATATAGAACATTGCTTCAGCTTTCTTGAAATGAGTCTATTAGTGTTTACAAACAATATAGAGATTTAAATTGATGAGCTTTGTTGAGTTGAGATAAAGTTAAAATTTCTACTACTATTGTTTGATTGCAAAACAATATTAAAGCAACTTATTTTGATCGTATTCTTTGACCTTGGGAAGTTGAAACTGATCAAGAAAATAAAATTATTTCATTTAAAAAAGAGTCATGAAATTTTGATAGTACTGATATTGTTTGGTTTGATAGTAATGATACATTCTTTGTTTTGGATAATATAAATTTGAATTCTCGTCAATCTGTAAAATTTTCTTATGAGGTTGTTTATAAATGAGAACCAACTGTTGCCATATCTGTTGAAGATGTTTGATTTTTGGATAAAAACAAAAAGAAAGATACTTATCCAGATATTATAGTTACTCCACTTGATAGTTGTCAAAAATATAGACGATTGTTTTTGAACAATTCATCTCAAAACCATAGATCTTACTTAGAAGAGTTTGACGATATTCAATCCAAAATAAACAAACTTACCGAAGAATGACTTAAAGAAGGGCAAGACTTATTTAATAATGCTATTCCTGCTATGAGTACAGACAAAGCAGATGATGAATGTGATGAATGATGCGCAACAGAAATTCAAAATAATACTCAAAATATTATAGATCAAGCTATGGGTTCTGTTCCCGATATATCAAATGTTTTTGAATCTTGGACAGTTTCAGATCTTTTCTCTTCTTCAACGCAATCAAATTTTGAATTTAATATGGATGCTCTCAATGCAACATTAGCTCCAATATCTGATAAATTAGATAATTTTTTGAATGATCTTTGTGCTTGATTTAAACTTTGATGAAGTGAGTGATGCCAACCACCAATTCCATTTAATATGATTCCTTTTAATCAAGCTTTTTTGGCGCCAGGTAAATATCATATTTTTGGATGTACACCAACGGCTCCACATCCTTTGGCGCCGATTTTTAGTGTGATAAATGATAAATTTTGAGCAGGATTTCCTTTGTTGTTTTTCCCTGGTACTTTGCAAACTCCGGTATGACCAATTCCAATGATTGGTTCTAGTTTTGTTCCGATTGTTCAACAAATGGCAGGACTAGATTGATTTTGACTGTCTCCGTGATTTCCGCCTTCTTGATGAACATACCCTTCTCAAGTTAGATTGTATTTGGTTCCAACACTTACTCTTCAAATGTGAGTTGCTATATGTTTTGGACCTTATAAGTTGGGTTCAGCACTTCCTCCTTTGGTAAGGGATTTGTGAGGTAATTGTGTTGTTGCAGCGTTCCCTTTATATACTTGTGACAAAACACCAAAACCTTGATCTGAGGATGAACCTTCTACAGAAGTTTTAGATTCTTGGATGCTTGACTTTGCCAAAAATGGTTCTTGTGAACAACCTATGCAGTATTGATCTGCAAAAGTTGTTTCAAACACTACAATAATTCAGCAACAAACACAAAAATCTCCATTTAGACTTTCGTCTGTTTGATCAGAAAATAGTTCTTGGACTTCGGCAGTTCCAAATGCTAATTTTGGATATGTTTGATTTTCTTCTAAGCCAACAAAAAAACATTCTTTAAATACTAATCCAGCTTTTGTTGGCTGATTTAATTTGGATCCGTTTAGTTTTTTGCAATGACCAACTATTGATCTTAAAATAAAAGATAGTAATGCAAAATGAATTATAAAAGCATTGGTAAAAGATTGGTTTGGTAGACAGATTAGATATATGATAAACAATTTAACCAAGCTTACTGTAAATGTAACCTTGCCTGAGCTTTCTCAAATGGCTGATGGTTTTTGATGATTGTTTGATGCTGATTCTTGGTGAGAAGCATCTAGTGATGCAAAAAAAGATGATGCAAAATTTGCAGAATATGATAAAGAATCTTCTTTTTGGCAAAAAGCATGATCTATTTGAGCAGAACAAAATTATCAAGCATTATCATCTGCTGCAAATAATCCGTTTGAATCTTTGATAAATATATTTGATTCTATTCCCTTGGTAGATCTTTATACGAAAGATATAATTCTGAAGACTCCGTTGCCAACTACAGAAGATATTATGAAATATGAAAGTTATCTTAGATCTTGGTTGGATAATCAAAGAAAGATTCTCAAACAGTGGTTGGAGGCTGTTTATGAATTAGCAACAATTTGTGGTAAAGTAACTAAACAAGACGCAGAAAACAGATTAAAATATTTGGAAGTTGAAGAGTCTAGAATAAAAGAAATGCCAGATTGACAAGATAAAATAAAACTTCAAGAGTCTTTGGAAAAAGAAAGAAGTTTTTTGAATGAAGTTATAAAGGATCCTACACTTACAGATAGTGATACCATTAATATAGAAGATGCTGCAGCAATTCTAAACGATATAGGTAGACAGTTTCAATTTTTTTGAAGAAAAGTAGTTGCTTTACCTAGAATAAATTTTGTTGAAAAATGTTTGAATTCAAAAGAGTGAGATACATGAAATCAGTGTGATCCTTGGAAAAATCTTTCAGAAGAAAACAAAAAAAATGAACTATCTATTGTAAGCAAAAAGAAGCAAGAAATGTTTACATGTGCATCTTTTGCTTGAGATTTGGATCAATTTGTAACATTTTATAATGATGCTTTGGGTCTTGTTAGAAATGTACAGCAAAATATTCAAGTATTAGAACAATATAAACAGTTTCCTCTTCAGCTTTATGATTGGATGCATTTTGTAGATAAATATATGTCTGATATTATTGGTTTTGTTTCTACTTTGTCATCAACTTTGATTTGATGGGTAAATGTAAATGCTAGAATTTACGCAAAATGGATTGATTCACTTATTTTGATTTTGACTACTATAAAAACATATCAAGTGATTGTTGATTTGACAGTTAATTGGACAAAAAGATGTGGTAAATGTTCTCGTGATGGTTATTGAGCTTATGGTTGTAGTTTGAGTTTCTTGTTTCCAAAAATCCCAATTATTCCTATACCTCCATTTAAGATTCCAAATATTAATATAGACCTTTCTCGTGTTGATTTATGAATTAGTATGGCTTTACCTAGATTTGTTTTTGTTCCAGTTGATTTTCCGTTGCCACAATTGCCAAATTTACCACCACCGCCAAATTTTAATGTTTCTATGTGATTGGATTTTGCTGTTACATTTGATTATGAGCTGCCGCAAATTCCTTTGTTGCCACCGCCTCCAACACTTCCAGAATTACCATCTTTTATTCCAAAAATAGATTTTTCTCTACCAATATTACCGCCAGCACCAAAAATTCCTAGTATTATTCCGGAAATATCTGGAATTATAGAAGTTGCAGAATTTGTTTCAAAAATTTTCTGTATACTGAAAAAGGGTGTAGGTTTGGTTTGAGAAAAATGAATTAAAACAAAAGTGGAGCAACTCACTCAGAGAACTTGGGATGTGCCTGTTTTTGATTTTTTTGATCAAACGTTTACTTGGAACTCAGATCCAAAACTTCAATGATTTGATTTACAATTGGATTCATTTTTACAATTCAAAATGGATTTCAGTTTGTTTTATTGATTTTTAAATCAGATTGCTGGTACAATAAATTCTTTTAGTTATTGAGTTTCGGATGTTTATTCAAGAGGTATAAATCGAGTTAATTCTTGATTAAACAATAATGCAGTTACAGATTTTTTGAATCAAGACATTCAAGATGTTAATTTTGATCTTAGTGTACCAAAATTGGATATTCCTATAGATGCTCTTTGATATGTTTGAGAGGTAGATTATGAAGTTGCTTATAAACAACTTAATGAACAATTATTTACTTTTAAAAATCTTGTTGAAGACCCTACAACCACTGCTCAAATAGATTCTTTATCTTCTGTTTTGAAAACTTCAGCAGTTGTTTCTCCTGCTTCTGAAAACATCAAAAAAGTTTATCAGGAAATAAATACTGTATTGTTGGAAAAACAAAATGAAGTTCGCCAATTAGCAAAATCAATCTCTTCTTATGATAAGTTTGTAGCGCAAGTTAATAATAACGATATTGCTTTGGTAAATGATGAACGTATTGATATTTCTTTTTCAACACCTTTGTTTGTTACAGACGATCAAACATATGCTATTTTGGAAAAACAAGAATCTCCTTTTAAAGCTTATATGGATATAAATGCTTCTTTGGTTTGATGATATTTGCAGTCATTAAAAGAATCTAATCCAACAGAACTTGGTATGACAAAACCTGATTATGATAAATCAACTAGTTATCTAGAATCTATGCAATCGACAATAAATACTGTTTATGATAAATTGGGTTTTGAAAAACTTTCTTATTCTTCTTGTTGATTGCCTGTTGTTGAAACTGAAAAAAATAATATATCAAAATCGATTCCTTTGTTATCTCAGTCTTGTCCAACTTGCTGATGAGAATCTTCTACTGATTCATGATTTTGAACAGATATATCTTCTTATGTTCGTTGAGTTTTTGTTGAAGAACCTATTTCATGAAAAATGATAAATGTTGTGAAATCTGAAAATGTTATTTCTCAGTTACGTGATCGTTATTTTATGACAGATATAAATGACAATAAATTAGATGATATTGTAATGTGGGATAATAATTCCATCTATGTAAAATACGCAAAACAAGAATCAGAATATAAAAATTTGGATACAAATAAAACATTTCATATTTATTCTCCAGGTATATTTGCATCTTCATATATTGATTCTTATGATGAGATTTTACAAAAAACAGAGAAAAACGATTGATATGTAGATTTTGGAAATATCTCTGTTAAATTGTCATCTCATTATCAAGAGGTTAAAAATTTCAAGATGGTTGGTCAATCTTTTGATGCAATACAAATGTCTTGGTCTAATAACAATATTTATTGAGAAAAAGTAGATTGATACTTAATAAAACTTAATCATAGAATAGATACTTATAATGATAAAGATACGGCATTTCGTTTTTTGGATGATGAATTCCTCAATAAGAGGTATGTTTTGATGTTACCTGTTTGAACAAATTATAGTTGAGCAAAAATAGATTTTAAAGAAAGATATTACTACAAATGAAAAGATGGAAATAAAGCTATGAATGTACTAGAGTTTTTGTCTTGATGAACATATTCAGAATTAATTTTTTCTATGAAATTTTACCAAGAAAATCAACCTGCTATTTCACTTTGATTAAATGAAATACCTAGAAATTGGCAGTATGCAGAAATTGTTCCATTGAAAAATAAAAATAACTTGGAAAATCCATATTATGAACCAAGTTGACCTTGGTCAAATCAAATTGTTGCTTGAAGACAGATTTTATCAGATACAGTTTGACCACAAGCAGAGGTGTCTTTGTTTAGGCCTGCGACATCGGAGGTGGTTAGTATGTGATCTCGTCATAAATGATTTGTTTGAACTACTTATGATTTGAATATAGATTGGACTGATAATGTTTCCGTAGCAAGTATGTGGATAGAAAAAGATTGAGAAATAATATCTGTGTCAAAAGCAAATTCTCCAAAAGCAAATATTCAAATCACATGATTATATTTTACTTGAAAAACTGAGTTGGAATATATTTTATGAGCAGAAGATTTTAATTGAAATAAACAACTAGAGAAGGTGTCACTCGAGATAGAGGTTCCAACGATTGAGATGAAAGAATTCGTGCCTATTTCTGAGTTTTCTTGACAACTTGTTGCAGAAATTTCGCATGATATTGATCAATGAATGGTGGTTTTCCAAAGAAATAGAAATGATCTTTGGCAGGAAATTTCTTGAACATTAGCTAATTCGTCTTGATGATATTTTGTTTGACCAAAACAAACGGTTGTTACCTGATCTGTATTTAGTTTGGGTAATACTGTTTGATTGTATGATGTTTCTTGAAATGAAATAGGTCAAATAACTATAGATGGTCATGTTTCTATTCTTCCATTATATCAAGATCAATATGATGTTGTTTTGGATTTGGCTTCTGGATACCCATTGGTTCGTGTTCTTGATAAAACATCAGGTACTACGGTTTTCTGGATCCAAATGCCATCAATATCTCTTAGTGATATTACTTTATATCAAAAGGAGCCTTTTTATAAAAAAATAGATCTTAATCAAACTAGTTTTGGTGCGTTTTTTGGTGGGACATGTGTTCAATCTTTGGATAAGGAATGTATTTTGTATGTATCTCCTATTGGTCAATTATATCTACCAAAACAATCAGCAACATCTTTGTTTGGTGAATATCGTTATGATACAACAACTCGTTCTTTGATTTATGTTATCAAGGATTTTTTGGGCAAAGATATAGTTAGAATCACAACAAAGACTCGTCTTATGAAATAATTTAATTTGCTAATTTTGTTTGTAATGTTTAATTATTTAAAAAAAACTATAGTCTGAATTCTTTTGTTTGTTTTGTTTGTTTTTTCTGCGTTTTGATTTGCTGATGATTGTTCAAGCACAGAAATTATATTTCATGAAAACCGTATTTTTTGACAAGAAGATATAGAGCTTGCTCGTTCTCATTTGCAATATCATTGTTGTCTTCATAGACAATGAAAAAAAGACAACCCTTTTGTGGAAAAAGATTATCAGTCTGATGGCTTGTGTTCAAACTCACTTCAATGACCAAGTAGTCCTTATTGGTATGATCATTTGATAGATATAGGAATTAGAAAATTGTCAGCAAAAGAAGAAGATTTGTATGGTGAAATGGAGCCAGATAAAGATGGAAAAGAGTGGCTTGATTTTATTTATAATACAGAAGAAAAAAAGACACCAGAATTAATTTCACAAAAATACGAAGAGTTTTGGGCTCAAAAACTACCTATACCAAATGTTATAAGAAAAGAAAATATTCCTGTTTATTTTGATGCGTTTGAAAAAACGTTGGATATAAATTTACAACATAAATATATTAATCTTTGTTTGGTATCTTTGCATATGTATGAGAAATCTGGATTAAAAAATGTTGATATTTTGTGAGATTGATATTATTCTAAATGTATGTATCTTGTAAGATCAAAAATAAATCAAGAAAGGGTTGTTGCGGTTACATTGTCCCAAAATGCTTGAGCAAATTTACTTTTTGATAGTTGGACAAGTTATACAAATCAATTTATTCAAAATAGATTGATGAAATTACAAGATAAGATTATTGCTATTTCTTCTCTTTTCAATACAATTGGTAAACAGGCTCCTTTATCAAAAGAGTGCATGCAATAAATTTATTTTTTATTATTGTCGGAAATGAAATACATTGTTATGTTTATTTTATCTTTGAGTTTTTATTGATCTTTGTTTGCTCAAAACTTGCAAATTATTCCTGAAATGGATTCTGCTTCTCAAGAAAATATATGAAATGAGGTTGAAAAAATATGAGAATGATGAAAAGTTTGGGATAAATATAATGAGCAAGCGGATAAATATCAATCAAAAAAAAATCTATCAGCTCAGATGGCTTCTTGAGTTTTTACTTGGGATACTATATTGGATTATTTGGCTTATCTTATTAAGTTTTTATCTGAAGTTGGTATTTTTGTATGAGCGTGTTTTATTATTTTTGCTTGATATTTGTATGCTACAAGTATATTTAATTCAGATTCTTGAGCTACTTCAAAATGAAATACAGCAATAAAAAATGCTATTATATGAGTAATTGTGATTACATTTTCTTATGCAATTATGAGAGCAATAACTGCTGCATTTTTGACTTAAAGTTGGTTTTGTAATGAGTTTGCTATTGTGTTTATATTTTGTAATTCATTTTCCACAGTTGTTCGAAATCAGTAATTTTTTGCCAAAAAATCTGCTAAAGAATCTAAGATATTTGATTTTTTTTCTTCATTGGGTGATATTAATTGTTGTGTTGCTGATATTTCAGGTCAATATATATTAGAATATTTTGCGTATAATTTTTGGTATTCTTCAAGGTTGGATGAGAACTCTTTTTGAGCTCTGTCTTTTACAGGATCGGCTACGATAAGGTATTTATTTAGATTTAGATTATCTCTGGCTGATTTTGTTTGGTCTTTTTCTGAATTGCTTTTTGATTTTGAATTTTTGATTATATTTTCAACTTCTGTTTTTTTCTGATCTTTTTTTGCGTTTTCTGTCTTGTTGGGAAAAATTGGTTTTACGTTTAAATTTATTTGAAAAGATAGTATTTTTGAAAAATCAAAATCTGCTATAGGACTATCTAAAAACTCTTTTGTTTTTTGATATTTCATCATTTCTCAATTGTTTACCAGATTGTATGTTATTGCATGTATTCTGTTTAAAACCTCATCAAAACTGTAAATTGATTTGCCTTTAGGAACAGTCATGTTTTTTACAGGTACCATACAAAATCTTAGTTTCAACATTTCATTCATTTCTTTAACCCTTGGGTCGGGGTCGTTTGGCCAACCTATGCTGAAACAAGCACATTGTATTTGACAAATAACTCTTTCTGAAATAGGTAAACTATTGCAGTCGTTTAGACAAGATTGTGTTGAGTCGGAATCAAAAAGAGAATCAATATATTGTTCAATAATCTGATTGGTTTGATTTGGATTTGTTCAACTAAAAGCTGGATCATCCCGGATGTTTGGGGTTATTTGAAGCTCTGGATTTAGATTGTTATAATTCTCTATTTGTTCTTGAATATCTTGTATGTATTGGTTTAGAGTATCAGGATTAATTGTTTCTTCATTTTCTTTTTGTGGTATTTCAGCAACAATATTATCCCTACAAACATCTCATTGAATTGTTTGTAATTGTGAAGAGGCTTTTTGTGTTATAATATTTTCTTTTACAAAGTTTTCTAATCAAGAATCTTTTATATCAAAAACATCTGATTGGTTATCAGAATTATTTGTTTGTTGTGAATTTGATCATTGTGTTGTCGTTGGTCTTGATCATCAATCTGTTATTGTTCATGTATTTGTTGATTCAGATGGGTTGAGAAGATTTTGTAATAATGTATAAAGATCTTGTCTTTGAGTTGAATTGTTTGACTGATTGTTTGTGTTGTTTGATGATCATCAGCCTGTGTAATTTGGTGGTAATTTATAAAACACTGTTTCAACTGGTGAGATAAATGATTCAAATAATAAATCTCAAATATTTTGTATATCTATTTGTAAATCATAATCACTATCTTCAGCGACTCAGTTTAAAAATAGATCTTCTCAGAGTGAAGCCTCATCAAAAGATGCCAAAGCTAGTTCATTGTCTGAGATTATTTCAAATTGATTGTTTACTCGAAGTCTAATATTTTTGTCTGTTATTGCATTGTTATTATTTGAAATAATTCATTTTTCTGCAAGTTTTGGTCTTATTCTGTTGTAGCTATTTTTTATGTCTTGGTTTTTGATACACTCCTTGAGAAAATATAAGACACCTCAACAAACATTTTTTTTGATAGCCAATCTTACTTTAGTATTTGAATCGTACAATATATTTAATATATCTTCTTTGCTTATATCCAATCATTGATTGATAAATTGTATTTTATCTAGTGAAATCGTTGTTTGTTGAGCTGTTTTTCTTTTTCTTCAGTCTAATGCCTTTTTGTAAATATTTTCGGTCATAGTATTTCAACCAAAAATATCTGATGTTGGTTTGTTTTCTTCTACAATATTTAAAAGTCATTGTAAAGCGTTGTTGATTGTTAGGTCTCAAAAAACTTCTTTTCTTAGAAAAAGTATGCTTAGTATTAAACCCAATAAAGCTCAAAATAAAATAATTAATTTAATTTTTTTAGTCTTTTTTCTGAACATTTCTAAATGTGTGTTGTAAAACATCTATTGGTGTTAGTAGTTTAACTATGCTTCAATTAAATTTGTAAATATCTTCGCTATACATTAGAAATCAAATATGAATTGGAAAAGTATATTGTAGTTCTTTGAGCATTTTAATACTTATTTGTATTGCTTCTTTTGATGTTTGAATGTTGTCGTATAGCTCGCTTACTCTATTTTGATTGTTTATAATTTGTTTATCAAATGATTTTTCATTTCGATTTTTAAAATGAGATTTGTTTTGTAATAAATAGGAATAATATTCGACAAATATTGAATAAAACATTAATTCATTGTAGATTAGTCAAACAAATTTTTCCATACCTCATCAGTATAATCAACAAGGAATTAGATTGTTTTTGTTTGATAAACAAGAAGATGTTTGATATTCTTTGAATATATTTTCGTCATTTAAAATGTTATCGTCATTTGTATTTATCAGATTTCTTGCTCAATAGAAGTAGTCTTTAATTTTTTTACAAGTTTTGGGATAGCTGTATGGTTTGTCGTTGGCACATATATTTATAAAATCATTTCCAAAACTAAAATATTTGATGGAAAAATATTCTGTAAAATCAGATTTGTTTGGATCTTTTACATATCAATATATTGCAGCTTGATAAATACTTACATAACTTCAAATTATTTTATCAAAAAGTTTTTTGGTATATTCTTCTGTGTCTTTATAAAAATCTGGCAAGTTTCTTGTTAATGTATTTATTTGTCTTCATTCATTATCTTCTTCAAACTTTATATATGAATTTGCAGGATTTTCTTTGAATCATTGTTTTTTGAAGTTATTAGTTTTTTTAACATAATTACAAATGTAATATAGAAACAATGATTCGTTGGCATTAAAACTTCATTCTATGTTTATAGAAGACATTGCGTCACAAAAAGAACCAATAGCTTCTTCAAAACTTTGTTTATCAGACTTTCTTGTGTCTACCTTGTCTAAACCAGAAATTAAATTTCCTAGTGCCGCTGAGTATTGTCCAAAACTAAGTCAATGAGAAAAAATTAATATCATAGTGATACTTATTAAAAGATTTTTGATTACTTTTTGAAAAGGTTTTTTTCTCATAATTAGTAATAACATTTTTTATAAATATTGTTGCACTGTTTTTCGCAAAGTGCTCCTAGATTCTTTATTAGACAATCGCTTTCAGAGTCTTTGCTCCCAATTAAATTGTTTGTTATGCTGTTTATTTTCTCTGATAAAACCACAAAATGCATTAAAATATCTACAGGTGTGTCTAGAGTTTTGTACTTGTTTTTCATGTTTGTTGATTCTTGTTGTAATAATGCAATGTTGTTTGTTATCTTTATTTCAAAATCCTTGCTTTTTTCGGTAGTTGAACTTATAGTTTCTGCTATTGCTGATATGTCTTCTTTTCTTATTTCTTCATCTGTTTTTGGTGTGGTTGTTGGTCATTGTTCTCAGTCTGTTTGTTGTGGATTTGGATCAGAAGAAAAATCTTCGAATTGTTGATAAACAGCACTTGTTTTTATTTCGTTGATAGTTCTTTTTCTAAAGTCTTTTAGGTCTTGTAGTGCTCATGATAATTGTCAAAATATTGCTTGTTCTGTTACTACCTTTTTGAGATTTTCTTTGGAATAAGCTTTTGCTAGTTCGTTGGAAGCTCTTTTTACTTCAGATCGAGCATTTCCTAGTCAGTTTCAAAAAGCATCTTTGATTTTTTTTAGTTCATCTTTTATATTTCACCAAGATTCTTCACAAGCATATCGTCTTGTGCAAATATAATCAGATTTTATTTGTTCTACAGCAGTGTTTTTGATTTTTATTGATGTTCTTCATATTGCTTCATTTTTGAAAGAAACGCCTTTTTCTTTTAGGGCTCGCTCTTCTCATCATAAGGCAACTAGATGTTTTAATGAACTAGTTGTTTTTCATAATAACAAAACAAGATCTCAATATTCTGATCATTCTGAAATTGTGGTTGATGAATCTAATATGTTTAAATTCTGATATCTTTTTATTGTTTCTTTCATATTATCAAGGGTTATTCATCATATCTTATCTGTTCGTCATCATCAAACAGAGAGTTCATATTTTTTCTTGTTTATGTTTTGTTCTATTTTAGTTAGTTTCTGTCGATCTCTAATTATTGTTTTATTTTTTGCTATAACAGCAAAAGAGTCTCAAATATTTGCTAAATCATCCCATTGTATATGGATTCTTCTTATTGCTAGTGTGCTTCATAGTGTTTGTCTAGCTCGTCTAAGTGATTTTGACATAAAGGTTTGTCTTGGTGGTGTAAATTTTCCTGAATCAAACCAGCTTGGTGGGACATGTTTTCAAACGTAAGGAGATTCTGTTCAAATTGTTTTTATATGTCAAAGCATTTCTGTAACAAAACTATTTATTAATGTTATGTTTGTTGGTGTTGTTCAGCAAGTTGCGCATCATTGTCAAAAAGATATGAATGGAAGCATTCATCAGATTGTTATTATAGCTGAGATGATGATTTTTGTTTTTTTCATATCTTTGTTTTAACTAAAGTTTTGTTGTATCTCGAGGTCTTCGAATTGAATTTTCTTTGACTAAAGAGATTGCTTTTGTGTTTTTTTCTAGATATTGACCTTGTAAAAGAGTTGCTATAAAGTTGTATTTTTGCGCGAGAGTTTTATTTTTTGTTGCTATAAATTTGAAAAAATTTTGATTGTTTATATATAAATTAAAACATTCGGCAAAGTCTTCAAATGGGTTTGTCATTCAATAGCCGCTACAAAAATCTTTTTTGGT
>Ga0334899_1002314_pt1 | contig 15493 bp, 8 predicted proteins | sample GraSluR3_MG_FD_207219 | JGI IMG/M metagenome (GOLD analysis project Ga0334899, IMG submission 207219) | Sludge microbial communities from methane-producing bioreactor in Wageningen University, Netherlands - Granular Sludge_8_08-R3 | ecosystem: Engineered > Bioreactor > Anaerobic > Unclassified ... | reverse complement strand
CTTTTTTAATATTTTATTTTTTTGGCATAGCTTATTTCTTTTTAAAAAGAAATAAGCTATGCCAAAAAAAAATATTACTATATTACGTGCAACACCTTTCTTCTTATCAATACTTGAATTAATTTCATATAATCTTTTTCCTTTACTATTAATGGTTTTAATCGGTGGATACTTTTTATGGTTAGTCGCCAAAAAATAAAAAAATAACTTGACTTTTAGAAAAACGATGTTATACAATAATTATATTGTATTTTCCCCTGCTTACAAAAAAGTCAAATAAGTATTAAAAACAAAATCTCGCCACAATTGTTGCTGATTAAAAACAATATTTTGTTTCACAAGCATTCCTTTCAGAAATTTTAAGGATGTAGTTGTTATGACTGAATGTTTTTAAAAAAAGGCAATAATGCTTGCAAGTATCTATTTTTCATTACCACAATGTTTTAATCACAAAATTTAACAAAGGAGAATTGTATACAAAAAGTCAATTTCAACGAGGTATTTAAAGACCATATTAATGTATGGCAGAGTTTTAAGGTTAATGGAAATGAAAGAATTCTTAATTCTTTAAAGATGAAAAGATTAGGTTTAATTATTCAAATTGACGATGAAACCTATAATTTCAAACCATTTATAAAGAAACTTTATAATGATTTTAAAGATGATATGTTGCCTGTTTATTTGCATTGGGAATCTTTTGAAAAAGAACAATCAGAATTAATTTCAACAATAACAGAGGATGACTATATTGACTCATTAGAAAAAGAAGACAATATCAACAAAAATTATTTAGCATCAGTTTATCTCATCAAGAGTTGGAAGTGTTATCGAGAAAATGATTTTATTAATGCTATATCCTTTACCAATAAAGCATTAGACATGGTAAAAGATTATGCTGAAGCTTATTATTTAAAAGGCTTTTACAAAGTTATGCAATCACCTGAAAGATACAGTAAAATCATAACAACAACAGATAGTCAATATAATGCAATTGATGATTTTCATGAAGCCATGAGTATATGTAATTTCTATTCAGTTAAAGCAACTGAAATCAACTTTGAGGGTATTTGGTTTCACGACATTATCTTTGACAAGTTTGTTCTTTTAGCTGATTTTATTTATGATTATTTTATAGATGATGAAAAACTTTTAAACACACTACAAAAACATTTTTGTCCTAAAAATATGAAAATTACTTATGATCATTCAATAAATGAATTTAACGCTATTAAATTGATTTATAAAAAGTATAAGGATTTAAAAGAAATAATTAATTATGAGTTAAGACCTGAATTTGACAAGATTCACGAGATAATTGACTTATTTTTTAGTAATGACGGCTATAATTTCTCTATTGAATATCTAATGAAAAGACTTGAAGTTGAGTTTAAAAAATTACTTTTATCTGATCAGATAGATGATATTGACAGTGCCTATCATTATGAAAGAAGAAAGCATATCTTAAACCTAAAATCATTTTACTTTGAAAATAATATATTATATTCAAAAAAGCACATTGACCTTTTATTTAGTTTTAATTTTTCTGATGAAACATATATAGAGGGGGATGATTTTAATTATCTTGGAGATAATTACGGTGATGAAGACACAATGACAAGTCAAAAAGTTTACATTAAATCTATGTATGTTAAAAAAGATGTTATTTCTAAAAAGGATTTATCAGAAATATTAAACTGTTCAAATGAGACAGAAATCACTTGGTTTGATGCAGTTAAATATCTAAATATGAAAAGTATGGCTGATGATTTAAAACCTTGTTATTCTGTTGATTCAGATGTTAATCCTAATAACTGGAATATTAATGACAAGATTGACTTTGATGCTAATGCTGATGGTTACAGGCTTCCTTCACTTATTGAATGGGCTTATGTCACAAAGGATAATGATTATTCAATCCATAAATATGGATTAAAAAACTTAGATAAAAAACAATTTCTTTGGGACGGTCTTTATGTTTCAAATGAAGAGGAAACAGCAGAAGAAACTAATGCATATTATTTTAGATATGTAAGAAATATTTCAAGACCTGAATTACAGGTAATGCCTAACTGGTTACTTAAAGACGACTTTACATTTAATCTAAAAAAAGTTTTAAAAGATTCATTATTCTTTACAAGTTTTAATTTCCCTGCAGATTTTTGTGATTATACATATAGTTTTATAGCTTGTAATACTAATAACTCAATTACAGAAATTCCTGTTGAAAAATTATTCAATAACCAATTAAAAGACTTTGAAATTATAAATGATGTATATCTTAACTTTGATGATTTAGATTTTGATGACTGGAATGTTAAAATTTTTAATCACGATATAAAAAAAGAAAAAACAAGAGTAAGTCAAAATTTTGTAAGATGGATAATTTTAAAAAAGAACAGTAAAAAATACTCTGTTTTACTTATAAATGCCGATCCATTAGCTACTTATCAAGCTCTTTACTTATCTAATAATGTAAGACCAAAATTTCTTCTTTTAGATAGTAAAGATTATGATAATGCCTTTTATCATAGTATTTATTTTAAGGATGAGTTGACTCCTAAATATATTTCCACAGGTAAAATAGCAAATCAAACAGATGAATACATCTTGAATACGCTGGCAGATAAACATACTATCAAAAATGAAATTTATACAACTTACTATGTAAGAGAACATTCTAAAGAAAAATCTTATCTGTTGAAGGAGTTCTAAATAGAAGTTAAATAAAATAAATTTGCGTAAAACACACTAACGCAGATGATATGAAAAAAATAAGTCATAGTTAAAACTTAGTAAGTATTAAGATAATACAAAATATCAAATACACTACAATTGCATTAAAATTCGTAAACAAATCTCAAAGAAACCAAACGGAAATACAAAGAAAAAACAGGTGAGCTCCAAGAGGGAATTTTCCCTCCTGGAGGTCCCTTAAAGATTACCTAAAAAAAGAAAGGAAAAACCAATGAAACACGACATTGAAAAAATCTATACTCTCACTCAACAGGAGCTTCACGACTATGTAATCGACTATATCAGTCAATTTAATGAAGAAATAATTTCTATAGAATCATTTTTTATCATCTCAGCACCAAAGCAAAAAGCACCATATCTTGTTGCTCATCTTGACACAAAATACGATGTAACACCTTATGAAGTTGTTTTAGTAAACAAAAAAAAATACGAAGCTTATGATAAAAATGGTTATCGTTGTATTTTAGGTGCCGATGATAGAAACGGTGTTTGGACTATGCTCGAACTATATGAGCAATATCACGATAAACTTGGATTTATCTTTACCTGGAATGAAGAAAAAGGTTGTGTTGGTGCAAGAAATTTAGCAGTCCAATATCAACCATTTCTAAAAGAAAATATTTCTTATTTTCTACAAATTGATAGAAGAGGAACTAAAGATTTAGCTTATTATTCAACTTATGATATATTGATGAATCAGAACTTTAGACTAAAATTAGAAGATTTTCATCCATACAGAGTTGTACCGGGAACAAGTACAGATGTTAAACACCTTTCTTCTTCTGCTAAAGTTAGTAGTATAAACATTTCCGCTGGATATCATTACGAACATACAACAAGCGAATACTGTGAATATGAATACTTACTAAATCTACCCAATACAGTTATAGATTTAATCAATCATCTTGGCTATCAAGACTATCCCTTAAATTATTAAAGAGAAGTCATATTGAAATTTATAATTGATTGCAAGTAAAAGTTAATCTAAAAAATCAGGGAGTTCTTAGATTAAAAGAACTCCCTGAAATTTTATAGACTTAATAAGTTTTAATTGAATTAATTAATTAAGAATTTTGTCAAAGTTATTTCTAAAGATTTGATCTCCTTCATTAGTGAAAAAGGGTAAACCAATAAGTTTAAACAATTGATTCTCAGCTTGTAAAACTTTTTCATTGCTATTCCCATATTTTTCATTTATTTCAAGTAAAAATTCTTCTTTCCATTTATCATGCTCTACTAAATGCTCTCCTTTTACTTCTATAAATATCTGGTAATAAAGATTTTTATGTGCATTATGTTTTAAAAATAACAAGAAGTCAGGCTGAAAACCCCTACCTGTTTTAAAGTCATATATTTTATATACTTCCTCATTTCTAAGTAAATATATCTCTTCGTATTTCTTTTCTAAATTACCAATTGTATTTTTGATAAAATTAATCATTTCTTTTTCTGCACTTGTCCCATGAAATGAATCCAAAACATACCAGCATTCGTTTTCTAATTCATTAGCAAATCTTTCAGAATCAACATCTGTATTAATAGTTTTTGTTTTTGGCTCTGCAAAGAATTTTTTGAAATCTCCTGTAATAAAGTCACTTCCAATTTTTGGAGCAATTTTATCTTTCATTTCTGCGAAAATATTATTTAAAAACTTGATCACTAAACCTAACTTATCGCTATTTTCAATATCATCATAATTGGTATTGTTACTGACAATTATTTTTACATCAAAATCTCCTAAAAATTTATCCGTTTGCAATTCTTCAATACTTTCAATTTCCAGTTCTTCTTTTAGTTTTTCAAATTGAAATAATGAATTTTCTTGTTTAGCTTTGATATTGATAGCTTTTTGAACGATATGTTTTTCAATATGCTTGAATTTGATAGATATTGTTTGTAATCCTTTTTCTTGTAAATTTAATCTTTGTATATCTTCTTGTTTCTCAAAGTCAATTTCTTGTTCAGTAAATTCTAAACCTTTGATTTTATACGGAACAAAAAAATCTTTATTAATATCTTTTAGTGTTTTCTTTTTTCTGTTTGGATTATCAATTTGTTTGTTATACCAAATTTTTGTTTTATTATAGAATTCACTATTTTGAAAATTTTGTTTGAGTGCAAAAGTTTTGATAACTTTATCATCTCTAATATAACCATCATCTCTTAATTCTTCTTTGAGATGAGAAATATATCTTGATTCTTCGTCATAAGTGTAATAATACAATTCTTCCAATACTCTTAATTCATGATTCAAATCATCGTCAAACTTTCTTTTGTTTTTGATTTTGTCATTGAAAGCAAAAGGGCAATATCTGACACCTCTTCCGATAAGTTGTTTTTCTCTGGTCGTTGCTTCTGGAGTTTTTTTTGTACTTCCCCCAGTATTTTGTCCTTGATATAATCGGACAATATCAAAAAGATTTAATACATCCCAACCTTCCGTCAATCTATCAACAGTAAAAATGGCTCTGATATGATTATTTTTGTCTTCTAAACTATTTAATAATTTATCTGTTTCTTCATCCGTTTTTTCTATTTTGGTTTTATTAGTTTTTGAGTTAGTGATAATAGTGTTTTCTTTGTAACTTTGTTTAATCCAATTTGCAACAATATCAAAGTTGAGTGTCTCTTTTTCGATAAAAGCTAAAACTTGTTCTGTTCTTGATTTTCCTTGTTCATAAAGACTTATGCTTTGTGCGATTGTGTTTGCAATATTTTCAAGAAAGTCAAAATCACCTTCATTAATAGTATCTATCCATTCCAAAAACTCTTCATAATCGGCTTTTGACTCATCAATCGTTTTACTTCTAAAAAGTATGACTGGTTTAAAGTTTGCAATGTCATTTTTGAGTGCAATTTTGTGTCTATACCATTGAAAGAGTAGTGCTTGTAATACTCTTTCTTTTTTGTCCAAAGTAGAAGAAATAAGATTGATTTCTTTCGTATATCCTGCCTGTAAAAACTCTTTAAGTCCAAATTTATAAATTATTTTATCTTCATATTTTTTAGCAATATTATCATCAGCTGGGATTGTTGCTGTAAATTCCAAAAGTACATTTTTATTTTTTTCTTTTTTCCCATTTTTATTTAAAATAAGTTCTATAACTGTATGTTCCCAACCTTTCTTTTCAATATCAGCTTCACTTGTCAGCCCTGTGATTTCTGTTAGTATGAGTTCTGGCTGTTTTGATTTTTTTTTAGTATCTGCGTTGAAATGATGAGCTTCATCGGCAAGCATAACTATATTTTTACTATGTAAATCATCCAAAGTTGTCTGATTTTCTCTTTGTAAATGAATATCATTATAAAGCTTTTGAATAGTTGTAAACTTTATTTCAATTCCTTGTGGATTATCTGAAAAATTATCTACCTTTGTTATCTTTACTGTCTTGTCATCAATAATAATCTTCTCTTTAAAAAGGTATTTTGTATGATTAGTATCTATGAAATTATTCTCAGTCTTATCAACAATATTGTTTTGATTTACAAAAAAAAGAAAATGTCTGTATCCCTGCTTATAATAGTAAAGCATAGTAGCTGCCATAACAAGAGTTTTTCCTGATCCTGTTGCCATGTTAAACATCAGGTGAGTAGGTTCGTTTGGATTTTCTCTTTCTTTGATTGCTTGATAAGTAAGAAAGTTTTCAAAAGCATTTTTTTGCCAATCAAAAAAGCTATATTTCAGATTGTTTGAAATAAATACTGGTATTTCTGGCTTCGTTATACCATAATCAAAAGCCTTTTCTTTGATCATCATTTCAGCTTGTGGTTTTATTTTATAAGTATCTGCCATAATTATTTCTCACTATTAGCTACAAAAGTATCATCATTTTTAAGAGATTTCTTTTCTTCTCTTTTCAACTTTCTTTCAATTTTCTTGATATCTTCTTCCGGGGGCAAATTTTCTGGAGTAATACCACGAGAAATAAGCGTATCTCTCACTGATTTATTATTTGTGATATGCTCTTTTGAGATTTGATTTTCTGTTGTCATCTCTTTATCTTTTGCATTAAAAATTGTAATTTCGGTTGCAAAGTCTTTGGCTTTGAGCAAAATAGTTGGCATAAAATCAGCAAGGGGTTTGTTTTTTATTTTCCATTTATCTTTCATTTGCCGGGTGCTTTTACTGAAAAGAGCTTGATCTCCTTTGCTTCTGATAAGTGCAAAATTCTCATTACCACCTGTTTGTTCAAAAATAACTTTTGAAAGCTCTTTTTCTGTTTCAGCAAGTTTATGTCTTGCCTGCACTCTTTCATATTCTAAAATCTTTTGTTCAATAATTTCTGCTTTTCTTGTCTGCACTGCAAAATAAGTTTGAGCAAAAGCTATTTCCTGTTTCCTTGAGTCACCGTTTTGAGCAATTAGATAACAAGCATAACGAGTAAGCATCAAGTCATCTATCTCTTTTTCTGCTCCGGAACCGAGAGAAACCTTTTTCCCGACGTCGGCAAAATGGTCTGCAATTTTTTGTCCAGAAACTTCACAAGCGGTTTTAGCTTTACTGATTACATTTTTGAAGTTATCCCATTTACCATAACCCAAAAGATGTTGCAAATCTCTTGCAAACCAAAACTCTACTCCATCCTCTGTTTTGTGAGATGAATCTTCAAAAGTTGCCGTAAGTTTATGAATGATTTGTTTTTCCATAATTATTTCTCACTGTTATAAAATTGATTTGTTAAACATTGGTCTTTTTTATCAATGCCAAACTTCTTATCTGCCATTTCTGTTTTATTGACATACATCTGATTATTATCCAGCATAGTCTTAAACATTTGTTTTTGTGTATCTAAACTCAAATCTCTAAACTTTTCATCTTTTAAAACTTTTTCTTTAAACTCATTAATCTTAAGATTATAATCTAAAAAATATTTATCATACATTTCATTAAAAAATGCTTCAAGCTCTTCTAAATTTTGACAATTATCAATTTCTTCTTTGGCTTTTTCATTCCATTTGGCAAGTTCAAAATAAATGAATTCTCCTCCTCCTTGCCAGTTTACGGATTTTGAAATACCGCTTGAATCAAAATCTTTAATTGTCTCCGATTTTATTAAGTCATTTGATATTTCTAACTTTCCAATAACTTTTTTTAGTCTTTCACAAGCAATTGTTTCCACATAGTCCATTTGCTCTATACCAATATATTGTCTTTTCATTTTATGTGCAACGGCTATTGTAGTACCGCTACCAAGAAAGAAATCCAAAACGATATCTCCCTCATTTGTTGATAATTCAATAATACGTTTTAATAATTTTTCTGGCTTAGGCGTTGCAAATACAAAATCTCCAAACAACTTTACAATTTCACTTCTTGAAATCTGATTATGTCCTACTTCATCATAGGTCCAAATACTTTTACACACAACTCCTTGCTGAACTTCATTCAAAAACTGTTTAAGCTGTGGCTTACTCTCACCATTTGGTCCAAACCAAATACGATTATCAGCAAGTTTTTTTAAGTAATTTTCTTTTGATGTTTGCCAACAACTACCTTTAGGAGGATAAACTATACTACCTGAAGGTATTTCAATGGGATAGTCATAATCTTTTGAATAGGTTTTAACAGAAAATCCTCCTGATTTCCAATCACCTCTTGGGTCATTATCAGGGTTAGAATATCTCTTATTCATTTCATCTGAACGAGGTAATAAATTTGGTTTAAATGCTTGTTTATTTTTAGCAAACACAAGAATATGGTCGTGAGTATCACTAAACCATTTAGCATCATTTGCTGGCGAGTATTTCTTTTGCCAAATAAAGTTAATTACAAAATTTTCTCTGCCAAATATCTCATCGCAAAGTACTTTTAAATAATGACATTCTTTATCATCTATATTTACCCAAATCGTACCATCATCTCTAAGTAATTCTTTTGCTATTTCTAATCTATTTTTCATAAAAGTCAACCAAGTGCTATGATTAAAATTATCATTATAATTGAAGCCATCGCTGCCTGTATTGTAGGGAGGGTCAATATAAATAAGTTTAATTTTTTGATTAAATCTTTTCTTTATGGAATGCAAGGTCAATAAGTTATTCCCTTTAATTATCAAATTTTCTTTGATTGTTCCATCTTTTACTATTTGCTCTCCGTCTTTTACTATTTGCTCTCCGTCTTTGGTAAATCTTTTCCAATTTATGAGAGCTTTTTGGTCTAACAATCGATCTATTTCATCATGAGCTATTATTTGGTTATAGAATATCTCTTTTCTTTTGGCAGTTTTCTTTTTGTAATGCTCTTCAATGTCAATTTCCTTAACATTTTTTTTGCCATTTTTAATTTTTTCTCCATTTTCATCAAGTTTATCTTTATAAGTAGTATCTTGCCATTCGTAATAATTATCTAATCCTTCCTCCGTACTTTGTCCACCTTCTAAGATACAATCCTTAAATGGAAAGTCTAAGACAATGTCATTATTATACTTTAAAAATTTATTGCTATCAGTTAAACCTATTTGGTTTTTATATCTGGTATAGCTATTATCTACTTTATTTTTTTGCAAAAAGAAGATAAAATCTCTAAGTTTAAAGACAAGAACCTCATCAATTTTTATAAAGAATTTTTCTTTTAGTGTTTCATTAGATATTAGTAATTTTATAAGTTCAGGATTATGGTTTTCTAATCTATCAATGAGTAATGAATAATTTAAGAATTTTTCTGTTTCGTTTTTATTATTAGTTTCTTCAACCCAAATATCTTTACAATTTTCAAGTGTGTTATACAAAATGTTCTTCAGTTCGATACTATTATCCATTATAACTCCTGTATTATTGTTTTATTTTGTTAAAATGCATTGCATCTTATTTCATTCACTTATAGTTTAAGGAATTTTATTATATTTTTTTGCCATCGTCAATAAACCTTCCGCATTCATTTAATATCTTTTATAACTTTATTAATAAATTATAACTTAAAAAAAGTCAAGCTTTTTTTTAAAAAATATTTGCTTTTTTATTTTTTGCAGTTATTGTTATATTATGCAACTTAGAGTAACTTTCAAAAACTGCGGAGAAATTATGTTTCTAAGGAGTTAAAATGAAAGATGTAAGAATTGCTTTTACAAGCGGTCATAATGAAAGTATCTTACCTGATACGAGTAAAAATTTTTTAAAGTCGATAAGTTTTTTTACGAAGATAACAGAAAATATCGAAGTTTTAGAAGAGAATTCTGATTTTTCAGAATATTCATTAATTATTGCAGGTTCTCCTGAAAAAGCATATTCCGAAAACTATTTAGAAAAGCTTAGAGCATATATTAAGAATGGCGGTAAATTTTTATTTTTTACAAAGTATGGAAAATATGATTTAAATACTAATATCAATGAATTATTTCCTGAAATTAGAGTTAATAAAGATGTTGTATGTTGTAACGATAATCATTTTATGGATTTTCCACATAAGCCATTTGTTAAAATAAAATCTGATGAGTTTAACTTTAACGAAGAGATTATCTATGATGCAGGATGTACATTTAATCTTGCCTGTGAGCCTGATTATGTAGTTTATCTCAATAAAGACAACTACTATGCCATTCCTAATCCAAGATTGATTGGAACGAGATTTAAAGGCATTAAACAAAGGTTTAATGATAGAGAAAAAGCAATCCTTGTTTATAAGAAATTTGATAAAGGTGCAGTTGTTTATTTCGGTTCAAGATGGTCTTTTTCTGATGAACGCTTTAACCAAAATGAAAATTCAACATTATTAAGAAAAATAATTGAATTACTAATGGATATAGAATATTATGATTTAGATGTAGAAACAAGAATGAATAAAGTGCAAAGACACAGGTTACTTCATGGTTTTCCAATGCCTGATGCAAGCGTGGAAGTTGACAATTTTTACATCAAAAACATAAACGAGCTTGATATAGATTTTAATAAAAAAATTGCTTTGGGAATTATACCTCATCCAATGTGTAATCCAAAAATTAAAGCTTGTGGATATTGCCCCTTTCCCCATGAAAACTATAATCAGGAAAGAATGGAAAAAAGTGTTTTATCAGTAATCAAAGAATTAAATAGTATAACAGATAATTTTAAATTTAACCAACGAGAGATTAGCTCTATCTATTTCGGAGGTGGTACTGCTACTCTAACCGATAATGTATTGTTTGAAAAGTTATGTGACTCAATCTTAGAAAACTTAAAATTTACAAAAGAAACAGAAATCACTCTCGAAGGAACACCTTATGATTTTGTTAATAACAAAGTATTATTAAAAACACTAAAAACATATTTCAAGCATGCTGATTTGAGAATCTCAATCGGTATCCAAACCTTTGATGATGAAATACTTCAAAAAGCAGGAAGAGATATAAATAATGCTAAAGGCTTAGTAGAAGAAGCTATCAAAATTGCAAGAGAATCAGGATTTAGAGTTTCGGGTGATTTTATGTTTAATTTGCCTGATAGAAGCTCATTTGATTACATAAAAAAGGATTTAGAAAAAGCAATTGAACTTGGCTTAGAACATATTTGTTGGTATAATCTCGTCCTAAATGAAAGCATAAACACTTCATGGAGCAAAGATAAGGAAATATTAAATACATTACCTGATAGTGAAATTTCATTGGAAAACTGGAAACAACTTTACGACCTGTTAATAAAAAATAATTATGAGCCTGTTACCGTAACTGATTTTAGATTAAAAAATTGTCCTAAAAGTCGTTATCAATATGAAGAAGATTTAAGAACTCCTGAAAAAATAGATTGGATTGGTATTGGTAGTTATGCAATTTCAGTATTAATTGATAAGTCTTTTAAAAAAGCAGTTAAAATGATTAATCCTACCGAGTTAGATAAATATTTAGATAAAATAAGATTAAATCAAATTGGTTGGCATACAAGATTTGACTTAAAAGAAGATGACTTGAAACTTTACTGGATTACAAGACAAATTAAAGGTACTAAAATCTCAATTAGCGACTATCAAAAATTATTTAAAAGAGATATTAGGCAAGATTTTAAAAATGAATTAACTGCCTTAGAATCTAAAAAACTAATCAAAATCAAAGATGATTATATTTACCTGACAGTTGAAGGTTTTTATTATGCCGATACCGTAGCGGGTCACTTTGCATGGATGAGAGTGAATGAACTTGCGACACGAAGATATTTAGGAAAAGTTGTCAAAAAAACTTTGTTCGGTCACTCCCGATATCGTAATGAAGGTGATGTTTGGTATAATGATTCAGCAATCCATTATATGGGTTAATATATAGAATTTTAAAAACACTAATTACAAATTAATTAAAACTAACACATAATTTTTCTATAGTCACCTGGTTTAATTAAGTTTCTAAAACATATTACAGGTGACTAACTTTAATCAATTAACAATATAAGGAGATAATTATGTCTTTTCAGGATTATGACATTTATCAGTTAGGTCAAAAATACGGTTACGGTTGGAATCATCTTTCAGAAGAAGAATGTATTGAATTTAAAAAACATTTTTCTGACAAACTTTTAAGGCTTGGATACATCACTCAAGACGATGATGGTATCTTAAATTTTAATAATTTTCTTTTTCATTTCTATAACAAAGAAAGGTATAATCGTCTTTTTTGTAATATGAACTGGGAACTGTTTGACCAGTCAGAAGAAGAATTAATGAACAATTTAGAATTTGATGATGAATGGAAACCAGAAATAAAAGCTTCTTATTACATTATCAAAAGCAGAATTAATGTCAAAGAAAATGATTATTTTAAGGCAATCTCGGTATTAGAAAAAGCATTAGAATTATGCCCTGATTATGCCGAAGCAATCTTTTTAAGAGGCTTTTATCGTCATTGTAATAAACATTATAGAGACTCAACAAAAGACTTCCTAAAGTTAATGCCAATAAATCCGTTATATGTCTTAAGAATAGGGAAAATGCTAAATGTTAGTACCCAAATATTTAAATACAATAAAAAAAAATATGCCGATTTAAAAGAAGAAATTAAAAAATATTTTGAAGAAAACAACTACTCAGAAAAAGACTTACTCTGTTTTATAAAAAGATGTTTTGCTAATTCTTTGTGTCTGGATTATGACATCGCCTTAAAAGATTTTGAAGATTTAAAGACTATTGATTCTAACCTAAAACATTTAAAGGATTTAGCTTTAAGTACGCTAAAAAGATATGCAAATGAATCATTAAATCACTCTATATCAAAATCCTTGAATAATTTTTCTGAAAAGGTAAAAACTGATTTAGATTTAACATCTTTAAATGAAATAGAAAATGAAATTAATCATTTTAAAATACAAATCGATTTAATGTTTGGAGAAAATCATAAGATTAAAGAAATTAAACGCTTATTTTTAAGAGATACTGATTACAATTTCAGATCTGAATATTATCTAAGACGAATAGAAGTAGAGATTAGAAAAATATTATTATCTGATAAACATTCAAACAACTACAAAAGAGATAATGAACGCAGAAAATCAATTCTTAATATGAGATCATTTCATTTAATTGATGATATTTTATATTCTGATAGATTTCTAATACATTTGGAAAGAGACTTCTTTTTAAAGATACACTTTGAAAATGAAGCATATATAGAAGGTGGAGATTTTGCATTTTTAGGAATAAACTATGGTGATAAAAAAAAGAAGATTACTCAAAAAATAAACCTAAATTCTTTTTATATTTGCAAACATCAAATTGGAAGACATTTTAGTTGGCTCGATGCTTTAGAAGAACTAAATCATAGAAGTATATGTGAAGGTTTAACGCCTTGTTATAAATTTAATGGAAAAGAAACTACCAGATATTTTAGAAGAGAAGAAACTGTTGAAGTAGAATGTAACTGGGAAGCTGATGGTTACAGATTGCCGACAGTAGCGGAATGGTATTATGCTATGAAAGATTATGAGTATTCAACATACAAATATGGCTTGGTACAAACTGAAGGTAATGAATGGTTATGGGATGGCGTAAATGATAAAGTAAGGTTATCTTTTGATACATTATACAGCCCACACTTTGATAAAGGCGAGTATAGAGTTATAACTCATACTAATCAAGAGGTTAAAAGATATGATCCTAATAATGAAAATATGGATAATACTGTTATCACAAATCAACATTATCTGGAAAGAAATAATGAAATAGCTTTTAGGTATGTAAGACCTATACACAAACCTGAAAAAATGACTATGCCATACTGGTTAAAAGGTGATAAATTTCACTTTGATTTAAGAAAAATCCTAAAAGAATCACTTTATTATAATGGACTCTGTGATGATTTTCCGAGAAGTTTTTTGGGTTATACTCATAGTTTCATTCTATCAGAAATATTTGATTTTATAGTTAATGACCCAGTAGAAAAATTTTTTCAAGAAAGGATGAAAGGTTTAAAAATAATACATGAAGAATATATTCTATTTGAAGACTTAGGGGTAGAGGATTGGAATATAAAAATTTATCCTCAAAAATGTTTTCCATGTAACCCTAACAGAAAAAACCATGTATTGAATAAAAATCTTGAAATCTGTAGATGGTTGATTTTTGAAGATGATGATAATATTAGATACTCTGTATTATTAGTTAATGCTGACGGTGTCTCTACTCATCAGGCTCTCTACCTCTCAAATAATATTAGACCAAAGTTCCTACTTTTTGCCGGTTACGGCTATGGTAGATACTATGATATAGATTATAATAATGATAGATTTTATGAATATACAATTTATTATAAAGACGATACTGTTCCAAAATACTTTTCTCATGGACATTTTGCAAACGACGAAAACGATAGAAATAGACAGTACAATATTATTCCAAAACATAAGAAAAAAATATTGTTTTATTCTTATGATATTGAACATGCACAAGTGAAAGAATATAAAGATAAAACTAATTTAGTATTTGAATATGTAGGAGATCAAGAATTAACATCAAAAGTCATTTTTAAAAAAAGAAGTCCTGAATAATCATTTAAAGTCTTTTATAATCACTCAAATTATTTATTATTTCACAATGCAATAAAAAAAAAGTAACAAACAGGCAAGAAATAGTTATAATAACTTATATGGTTTTAGGATTATGCTCTAATAGATTAAAGTCTTGTATTTCTAAACTTTGTGATCATACACCATTAAAAGCTTTTTAGAACCAAAACACATAAATTGGTTATGATTACCTAATGACCTCATAATGAATATTTATTTTCTTAAATTATAAATAATTGCATTCAAACATTCATAGTAAAACCATAAAATTAATAAAAATCAAGGAGGAAGTATGTATAATACCTCATAGTCGTTAATTAATTCACTTAAATAGTTCATGGATTATATTACAGAAAAAGATAAACAATTATATGAGCTGAATAAGCGAGTTTAGTAGTTAGAAATTACTGTAAGTAAACTTCAAAACCGAACATCTTAGAATGAGTATTTGACAACAAACCAAGTAGCTGAATTATGTAAATTTAAACCTCAAACCATTAGAAAATATGTTTCTGAACAAAAAATCCCTTTTATTAAGCGAGGCAGAAAAGTCCTTTATAAAAGAAATGATATAATTCAATGGCTTGATCAAAATAAAATTGAAACTTCAGAAAATGCATATTTTAATTATTTAATCAAACACTAAAAAAAAAGATTAAGCGACGATTATTCGTCGCTTTTTTTTATTAAAAAAATTCTTTTCAATAATAATTTTTGTATTAATGCATTTTCAATCTGTCCCAATTCTGTCCCATTTTTTTTAAATACTTTAAAATATATTACA
>Ga0334899_1002313_pt1 | contig 15504 bp, 10 predicted proteins | sample GraSluR3_MG_FD_207219 | JGI IMG/M metagenome (GOLD analysis project Ga0334899, IMG submission 207219) | Sludge microbial communities from methane-producing bioreactor in Wageningen University, Netherlands - Granular Sludge_8_08-R3 | ecosystem: Engineered > Bioreactor > Anaerobic > Unclassified ... | reverse complement strand
AACGAAGGCGAAGATGCTTTGTGATGATGAATATTTATATATAGAGACTTATATGGAGTAAACTGACCTTTGGGTAAGTCTTACAGAGTGAGATGCAGTAATTTATTTTGATAATGATTTTGAAGTATTTAAAGGCTGTTGAATAATAACAAGTTTTGTTCTACAAGCTTCTAGCTTGTAAGGATGTTATTAATTGATATTCATATATTTAAAATATATTTATGCAAGGATGCTCGCATAACATAATTATTCAACAGTCTTAAAGAATATCTTCTCAATCATGGGAAGTTTACTAAAAACATTAAAACCTTTATATTTTGAAGGATATAAAAAAATGTCTAAGATATATCTTATTCCCAATACTTATAAAATTATACTCAAATCTATTTCTGACAAACCGGATTTACATATCTTTAGTGATGGAAGATTGATAGATAAAATAGATTTTCATTGATAATCATATTACGTTTGTTTTTGATGGGATAATCCTATATCTTTGCGATTATAAGGTCAGAGAGGATAAAAGATATGAAGATTACAAGTGTGTATTAATCTTTATTTCTTCAGTAATAATATGAGTAACCGGGTCAATAAACTCCTGCAATTCATCGGTTAATGTACCTTGATTATTAGCAATGCCAGCAACATCAAGTGTAGCCGGTAATTCGACAAGAACTCTGTACGGATTAACTGATTGATTTGCTTCTTGATACAGACTAAAGTTTTCTCCACAACAAGGACATTTATAATAACTCATATTTAAAATTAATCCAAGCAATTTAATATTCATCTTGTTAACCATTTCAATAGATTTATGGACTATCATTTGCACCATATCTTGTGGGATACTGACCATTATCATAGCGTCAGGATGAATCTGTTGTAAAACTGTCAATGCAACATCTGAAGTCCCCGGAGGCATATCAATCAAAAGATAATCAATTTCACCCCAATTGACCTTTTTCCAAAACTGTTGAATCACAGTTGATAATATTGAACCTCTCCAAATAACCGGTTGGTTAACATCATCCATCATCAAATTCATTGAGACAATTTTTAAGCCTTTTTCTGTTTCATAAGGATATATTTCTTCTTCATTTCCGTGAATTAATTTTTCATTAATATTCAATAAAGAAGGTATACTAGGCCCACTTATATCAGCATCAAAGATACCAACCTTATAACCATGATTAATCAGAGAATCTGCTAACATAACTGTTATTGTAGATTTCCCTACACCGCCCTTACCACTCATAATTCCAATAATTTTCTTAATTGAATTCCTATTATTCTCGTTTTGACAAGTATTACATTCCATATCTTCTCTCCTAATCCAGATAGTCTCTACCAAAGGTAATCATACTTTAATTTAAAACTTTTTATTCCGCTTGTTATAGCTTTTACAATCTCATTTTGGTATTTTGAAGATAAAAGTTTTTTCTCCTCTTCTTCATTTGTAATAAATCCTAACTCAACTAAAACTGAAGGCATAAAAGCTCCTCGTAACACATAAAATCCGGCTTGTTTTACACCTCTATCAAGCGATTTAGTTTTTCTTATCAACTCTGTTTGCAAACGAACAGCTAAATCACTACTTTCTTCAAGTTGTTCGCTTTGTTGTAAATCAGCTAAAATAAATTGTAAATCATCATAGGCTTTAACTGCTTCTTTACCTCCCTCATATTCTATAACAACAGAATTTTCAAGAGCTTCAACAGCTCGTGCATCTGTTGTTTTTGCTGTTGAAAGAATAAATACCTCAACACCTTTAGATTTTCTATTTTGAGCAGCATTACAATGAAGAGAAATAAATAAATCTGCTTGATTCTCATTTGCAAATTGTGTTCGTTCTTGAAGTGTCAAAAAAGTATCATCATTACGAGTGATTAATACGTCAACATCAAATTCTTTTTCTATACTTTTTTTAAGTTTTTGAGAAATCTCTAAGACTATATCTTTCTCATAAGACTTTTTCCCTAAAGCTCCGGGATCTTTACCGCCATGACCGGGATCTATCACTATCCTACTAATCCTATTATCAACAGGTCTTTCAGTGTAAAGAATATCTTGTTTCTCATCAAATGAAAATTTACCGGGAATAAATTGTACTAAAATATCTGTAAAAAAAGTATAGGGTAATAAAAAATCTTGTTCATTTTGAATTACCGGATATTTTAGATTACAAATTCTACCTTTGGACGTAACAAAATTACTATTTAAAATAAAAATAAACGATTCTTCAAATATATTAAAATTTAATTTATTATGTTCATAATCGATAAAATAATTACCGGTTTTAATTAATCTCCTAAAATCACCAATACTATAATAATTAACACCTTCAATAGTTTGATTTTTCAAGATATCCTTATCCATAGAATTCTTATATTGAATGGTAATTGAAAACAAATTCAGAGAAAATATCAGAAGAAAAATTAGTATATTAAACCTTTTCAATCTTACTCCTTAACTTTTATTATGCTAATAAAAACATATATTTAGTTATTGTCAATATTTATTTTGAAACTCTACACTTTTAGATTAAAAACTTTGATTACTCTTTGTAAATCTCCATGCACAAAACTAATCAACATCCCGTAATTTGTTATTGATACTCCACGTCTTTGACATTCATTAATCCTTCGTAATATTTCCATTCTTGTCATCATACAGCCCCCACAATGAATAACTAATTTATACTTTTCCAAATCATCAGGAAAGTCATGCCCATTCACATTTGTGTAGGTTAAATCAAACCCTAAAAACTTATTAACCCAATTTGGTATCTTAACCCTACCTATATCATCTCCCATAGAATGGTGAGAGCAAGCCTCTGCTATCAATACCTTATCACCTGCTTTTAAGGTTTTAAGCTTTTCAAGACCATCAAGAAATGGCAATAAATCACCTCTATATCTCGCAAACAAAGTAGAAAATGTTGTCAATAATATATCATCAGGGACAGTTTTACTCACAAAATCTATAGCCTGCGAATCTGTAATAACTAACTTAATTTTACCTTTTAATGTTGCCAATGTACTGCTTAATTCTATCTCTCTTGAACATACAGCAATAGCCCCACAATCTAATATCTCTCTTATCACTTGAACTTGAGGTAAAATAATTCTACCCTTAGGAGCTGATTCATCAATTGGGATAACTAATACAATCACATCTTCTTTATCAATAATATCAGCTAAAATCTTATTTTCATTTCCTTTTAACTTCTGAATTTTTGCAACTAACTTCTCTTTTAATACATCTATACCTGAACCATCAATTGTAGAAATCGGAATAACCTCAATATTATTTTTATCAAAAAAAGCTGATACTTCGTTAGGTATTGCCTCTAAATCTGACTTATTCCATACTACTATGTAAGGCATTTTCATATCATTTAACTTGTTAATATAAAATTTATCTGTTTCATTTAATCCATTGATATCCAAAACTAATACAACTAAATCTGACCTAAATAATACTTTCAAAGTAGCTTTAATTCTTTTTTCTCCTAAATTAGTTGTATCATCATATCCTGCTGTATCGTATATTGTAACCGGTCCTATCGGTATTAATTCATATCTTTTAGCTACAGGATCAGTAGTTGTTCCGGGAAACTCAGAAACTATTGAGATATCTTGCCCAATTAACGAATTGATAACAGATGACTTACCGGCATTAATCCTACCGATAAAACTTATATTCATTCTCTCACCCTTAGGAACTCCTGTCATTTATACCTCCTTATATTTATTGAAAAATATAGACTTACAATTTTATACACAACTTATACACCATTCAATATCAGACATAACTCATTATCTATCTGATAATTGTAAATTTGTTAAATAATTTATCCACATCAGTGTGCATAACTCCAAAATATACACCTGAACTAAATTTTGAAAGTTCTTTGTCTAATATGATATTATACTCACCGGCTTGAACATTAAACGATTTATATTCCCATACTTTCTGTCCGGAAATATCATACAAAAAAATAGATATTTTTGAAGTATAATTTCTTAAAAAATATCTAATATATAATTTATCATAAGTTACAGGATTAGGGCTAATATAAAAACTACTTTTATCCGTAGTCTGATATTCAAAATCAATTTTTTTGGCAGTAGATATGTTACCTGATTCATCAACAACAAATAAATTCACATAACCGGACTCTACTATTTTAAAATTATTATTACTAACAGCTGTAGTTTTTGACTCTAATAGATTATTATTATTATCATATAAATCAAGACTATAAGTAATTTCACAAGGGTCTGTAGGCTCATCCCAATCTAAATAGAGAGTATTTAATAATACTTCACTATGATAAGTATCTACAGCTAAAGGAGGTTTATCATCCAAGCCATACGCATAATTTAAAAATCTTGACCAACTTGATTTTGCTATATTTAACTTACTCCAGCTACGATAAAATAAAGTCTCAAATCTATCATAATCTTTAGGAAAAAATATACTAATCGAACTATTATAAAGTAAGTCTAAACTCTCACTAAACACAATAAATAACTCACTTTTATCTATCAAATCATTTATTATATTTATTGTTATTTCTGGAGCATTTGATTTTTGTTCATACTCTAAAAGTTTATTTAAAAACCAAGACAAATCTATATCAATTAATAAATCATTATATTCCGGACAAATCTTCCTTACTTGTTGGATATTATCGTAATTTAAATCATCAGCATAATAATTAGCAAACAGATTCAGCGATTCTATAAAATCATCAATCATAGACATATCAACTGAACTTATTGTTAATGAATAGGTTCCATAACCATAAGGATTATAAACAGAGCCAAAATCATAAGCATCTATAAAATTATGAGAAATAAATTCAGCAATTTGCTGATTACTGTAATTTTCATCCCATTGAGCTAAAATTTGAGTCCAAGGAAAACCGTTTGCAGGCATCTCTTGGGGGGAAGCTATAATATAATCTGCATAACCATTAACTTCATTAAAAATCTCAAACGAACCGGCATTACAAGCATCTAAGATAATTATATCATATTTTCTATTATGTCTAACAAACATTTCCCTAAATTGACCATCACTAATACTTATCACCGAATTTGAAGTATTATCAGAACAAATCCATTTATACTCATTAGTTTTACCTATCCAACCACTACTGTGAGACCAAACAACTAATGCATTATTTGTAGAGGAATATCTTGGATAAGCCCAATCTAAAAAAGATAAAAACACTTCCGGATTTCCACTATTTTCATCAGGATAACTTTTAATTACTTGAGATACAACATTTTCACTTTCAGATGGTGTAATTTTTAAAATCTCTACTTTCCCATCATTAAAAGAAGAAATATTGTCAAGATATGCGATAATTTCTATATCATTATTTGTTTGAAACAAACCCTTTTGCATCTCTATAATATCATTTATAGCATAAGAATGAAGTCCATTATCTGCTGCCATATAAAAAAATATTGTCCAATCTACTGAATAAAGAAAACTTATCAACAAAATCATAATAATCATTAAAAAATGCTTTTTCACTGAGCCTCAACTATACTAAAAGCTTCAAATGGTAAGTTATACTTAAGAACTTGATTTTTACTTATAATTTCTTCAAAAATAAAGCTCCTATGCATTTTAACTTCTAATTCAATATTGTTTATCCGGATTTTTATAACAGCAATTGCTCCATACAATTGTATTTTTAATATCTTGACATCAAAACAATTTTCAGACAATACTCTATCAGAAAAAATCCCCGTAGATGGTTTAATTAGAAGATAAACTTTATCTTTTAAGTTTAGTTCATTACTTCTTATTTTAAATTCCACATCCTTACACTTAAGATAACTGTAATTATTATCAATTTTAATTACATCACATAAAAATCTGTTATTAAACCCAAGAAAATCAGAGACAATAAAAGATTGAGGATCTAAATACACTTGTTCCGGCGTACCTACTCTAATCAACTTTCCTTTAGACATTATCCCAATCCTATCAGCAAGGAAAAATGCTTCATCCTGATCGTGTGTTACATAAATGGCAGTAAACCCAAGCTGTTTTTGTATATCTTTAATAGTTTCTCGCAATCTATATCGTAATAACTCATCTAAAGCACTTAAAGGTTCGTCAAACAAGATTATTTCCGGTTCAGGAGCAAGGGTTCTTGCCAATGAAACTCTTTGTTTTTCTCCTCCTGACAATTCATATATTTTTCTATTTTCATAACCTTCAAGATTAACAATTTGTAATAAATGTTGTACTTTTTTTACTATCTCTCTATGTTTAATCTTCTTAATTTTCAAACTAAAGGCTATATTATCAAATACATTCAGATGTGGAAACAATGCAAAATCTTGAAATACTATCCCTATGTTTCTTTTATAAGTTGACTGAGTAGTTATATCCCTATGATTAAGATATATTTTACCTTTATGTATTTCCAATAAACCGGCAATTGCTTGTATTATTGTTGTCTTTCCTGAACCACTATGACCTAATAATACAAAGAATTCTCCTCTATCTAAACTTAATGAAAAGTTTTCAATATAAAAATCAGGAAATATAATATTTATCTTATCAAGTATTAAATGCATTTTTAATATCTTTCATCATAATGAATTTTTAAATCTTATTTCAATCACATTAATATAAAATTATAAGACATCTAAGCTGTCAACACTTTTTTTATATAATCTAACTTTATTGACTTATTTTAATTGAAGACTGTTAAACTTCTATGACTATCAATCTTTATAATAACAATACAAATATGACTTATTTTATATATTTATATTTATAAATTAATAAATGTAAATCAAATAGAGCTTAGTTGATATTTATTTTTGTTTTATAAAGTTATATTACTATGTGTTTATGCCGGCTAACTACCTGAAATATATAACATTGGTACAGGAGACCTACAGGAGATGTTATTTCCTGTAGGTCTCCTGTACCTAAGCTGTTACACATAATCATTACTATAAATCTTAAATGGTTATTTTTCAATAAGTTAGCTGTATCGATCGTATTTAATTTACAATTATAATTAAAAACATAAAATAAATATGTTTTATAGATTATTTTTATTTGATATATTTGATTTAAATTGTTAAATAATCTTCTAATATATTCATAGCTTTTTTGAGCAAAAAATCTGTGTAAAGTAAAAATACTTAGGACTTGATTCTCTAATCACGGAGTGAGAAGGAACTTGAGGACAAATTGTTCTATCAGCTTCCAGCTTGTAGGAAAAATAAGTGCAAGCAGGGATGCTCGCACAACATTTAAGCCGTTCTCGACTCACACTCGCTTCGCTCGCTGCAAGTCAAGTCTGACTACAGGATTGCTCTATCAATCCTATCTCATCATCTGTCAAATCATACAACTTATAAACCAATAAATCTATCTCTCGTTCCTGAGATGTTGTGTCAACATCAAGATTATCTTTTTTTATGGATAATATTTCATCTACTAAAGACTCAATTTGAGTTACTATATGTTGATTGGAAGGAGTATAAATTGGTATATGGATCTGCTCAATATACTGTTTTTTCCACTCATAAGCTTTACCTAAAAATATTCCAATTTTTTGAAATTCAAAATAAAAGATTTTGGAGTTTAAACAAGCAAATAAATATTTTAGGTTAACTGTTTGTGATGTTATTAAATTTCCAGGAGCATTTAAATAAACACCTTTATCTAAATAACTAAAAGTATTATTGTATGCGATATTTCCCCACACAATCTTTTCTTTTTCAAATTCTTTGTAGTATCCTATCTGGTCTTGTGTTTCGAACCATTTATTACCCGTTTTTTTTCTTGACTTTGTTCCATCAGGCAATGTTTTTCCTGCTTGTTCTAGTCTATCTTTACCAAAGTCTAATAAATGTTTTTTTACAGCAGGATATTTATCAATATCAATATGTAAAACAGGAAAAGTCGCAATTATCCACAATCCAGCCCATTTATATCCATATCTTTTAATATCTCTGCCTCTGAGTATTGGTTTAATGATTTCGGCAGATTTGGGATCTTCATTGCAGATTCGTTCTTTAGTCCGGGTGTCAATAATAAAGGCATCGTTTAAACCTGTTTTAATGCCGTAATTAATATTTACATCCCATTCTTTGAGTGGTTTACCTATTTTTTCAATCTTTTCTTTGAGGGATATTTCAGCATTTGAGCCAATAAACCAGGCATCTTTTGAAAGGTTTTTTAGTATTGTAAAGTCTGTTTGCACTGCTTGCTCTAAACTGATAAGTTGAGAATAATAAGTCAGTGCAATGAGATTTTTTTGATTAATTGCTTTTTGAATAAGCAGGATATTTGTATCAACAGTTGCCGAATCAAACACACCGGGACCTAAATCAATAAGGACACTAGGATTGTGCTTAGTAAAATACTCTCTGAGTTTTTCTCCATAACCTGCTCTCATCCATTTATTTGAGGTAATATAACACAAGAAACCGGCTTCTTTTAAAAGCACTAAGCCTTTTTCATAAAATAAGCAGTAAATATCCCCCATAGAATCGTAAATCTTATAGTTCTGATCTTTTAAAAGTTTTTGAATAGAATGTCCTTTAAACTTTTGAAGTTGAACATACGGCGGATTTCCTATCACAATATCAAATCCGTCGTTTAGTCCGAACATATATTCAGGTTCGAAGAAATCTGCAAAATCATTTTGGTTATAGGGATCCCATTTAGCTATTTTGTCAGCGATATTTGAATTAAATCCAATATCAATGAGGCATTTAGCGAGTTCTTCTCTTTTTTGTTTTTCTTTTTCTCTGTATGCTTTTTTTGTTTGGGGAGTTTTACAAGTGAATATTTTATGTCTGATAGCGTTGATTTCTTCTTCAATAGGTTTGGTTTCTAAATCCATAAAGGTTAATTGTTTAGGTTTTTCTAAGCTGATGAGGGTGTTAGCTGCAACAAATTTAGCCTCAAGGTTAGGCAGTGGTGTAATACCCTGATTTTCTTTATCAATATTTATTTTTTGGTCAACGATGAGAGATATGAAAAACCTTAGTTTACTTATTTGAATAGCGATAGGCTGTATATCTACGCCAAAGATACAGTATTCGATAAGATAAAGTTTTCTACCGTAGTCGAGTTCGTTATTTAAAAAGGCATCTTCAATATCCTGAACAGCTTTTTCTCTGAGACTATAATCATCAATCGTTTCAGCTTTTTTTATCTGAGTGTTTTTCCATTTTTCATTGTTTGGGTCAATCTTGCTTAAGATATAGACCATTTTTTGCAGTATGCCCATAGGAAAGGCACCTGAACCGCAGGCAGGGTCGAGTATCTTACAATTATCTAAAGCCTTGATAATCTTATCAATGTCTGCATTATCCTCAAAAGAATGAGTTTCATAATTATAAGAGAGTAGTTGTCTGAGTTTTTTATCATTTTCTTCATTGTCGTCAAGATGGTTTTTGAGGTAAGCAATCAGGCTTTCATCAACCATATAATTAACTATTTCTCTTGGAGTGTAAAAAGAGCCTGTTTGTTTTCTGGCTGTGGTTTTAGTTTCGGGGTTGTAGCTGGCAAGGAGGTTTTCAAAGACTCTGCCGAGTAATTCCGGGTCTAAGGCGATATCTTCTTCAACCGGTGTGTTTTCCTCAATAGTAAATTTATAGGAGTTTAGGATGTCCAATAAGCCCCTTACTTTAAGATTGCTATGTGATTTATCACCAAAGACCTTGTTTAAATTTACATTATCCTTTCCTCCCCAAAAGATAAAATTCGGTAGAAAGATAGGGTTTTTGTCCAAATCAGAAAAGCCGTCTATTGAGATTGTAATTTCTCCGCCTTTTATGCCTTTTTTTTCAGGATCAGGATGATCAAGGCATTCAAAAAGCCCGCCATTCATAAAAGGAATATCTTGTATGAGCTTAAGAAATTCTGTAGTATCTGTAAAAAACCTTTTATATCTCAATAAGGTATAAATGCCTTTATGTTGTCCTTCATTTCTAAATTCTCTTTTACCCATTTCAGTATTTAAGACAGCAAAAAAGAGATTTTGCAGGATAGCTTTATAATAAGCACTTTCATTGTTTAAATCTAAGAATTCACTTACTTTATCTTTGATAAAAAGCTCTTCGGGGATGAGTTTTTTTTCTTTGACAAACCAGACAAAGAGTAATCGGGTTAATAATCTGATCAGGTTTTTGGCTTTATGTTCTGTTATATCATTTACCGGTACATCAGCCGGATACTTTACAATATCCATCGCCCAGAAATACCAGTTTGACAATTCTCTGTAGAAATTATTGTTTAGAGTAGAGATATTAAAGACTTTTTGCCAGTGTTCATATAGTTTTTTAAAAGAGTTAATGTCTTTATTTAGCTTCATATCTTCGAGAATTTTTATATGTCCGGTGTGAGGTTTATCTGTCGATATATCTCTTAAGAGTGATATTTTGCCTGCTTTTTCACCTTCACGCCATTCTTGTTTGTAGCTTAGTCTTTCAGTATTGGCAATAGACAGATAATTATCATACTGAAAGATGATTACAACCGGAGTATAGCAAAACTCTCTGTTAAAGGCTCTGCTTATTTCTGCTAACTGACTACGGGTAGGTAATAATCCGTTGTCTCTGGGGTTTAGCTTTATTCCAAAGATGACAATCCCTTCGTAATCAGCTTTTATGTCTTTTAGGGTTTCTATGTCTTTATCCTGATTATCTGTTAAGGCAGAGTCATCAATCAAACCTAAAAAATAACAAGAGTTTATCAGTTTGAAAGCTTCACTGTTCTCTTTATAGTTTCTGATAAGTATATCTTTTATATTTATTTTATCCTGAGTGACAGAATTTAGATTTATAGAGAGAGATTTAAACAGTTCTTGCAGATTATTATAAAACGATTCATCAGATTTAAACTTGTTAAGAGCTTCCTTGATAGTCATTAGTCCTCCTTACTTACAATAAACCAGACCAGTAAATCTACATTTTCGGGTTTATAGTAGTTGTCAATGTTTTGATTATTTTTGATTAAGTCGATTGCTTTTTTATTACCTGTGGCAAGCCCGGTTAAAAGATTTGGGACAGCCTTGTCTTTGTTTGTGTTTAGATAAGATTTTAATGAATCTGATAAGCTTTGTAAATAAAGACAGTTTTCTTCATCTATACTGTCAGGGATATAGCGGTCAAAGTCTTTATGTTCAGACAAAAACTCTAAGACTTCTTTTTGATTAAGCAGGAGTTGATTACCCTCTTTATCAATAAAGACAAGGTCATATCTTTTATAAATATGATTACTTGACTTTGGAGGTCGGGCAGGTTGAGCGAGTAAAGCAATCAAACCATCCTGAGAATACTTTGCTTTAAAACCTGTAAAGACCGCCTTAGGCATATCTTTATATTTTGAGTTTTGTTCTTCTAATTCCTTCGTTAAGTCCTGCCTGAACTCTTCAAGAGAAAGGTTGTTACAGCCTAAGCCCTTGTCATTTGTTTCAATCTCGTCCCAGGAGTTTTGCATTTGTTTGAGCATCTTTTGATTTAGTTTATCTTCAAAATCAAGATCATTTGCCAGCTCTGCAAAATCAGGAGTAAACTTAAGGTCAACCTCAGCACCTGCCAGTATCATAGTAGCCATTTTTTGTTCTATGCGTTGTTTGAGGTTAAGATATTGGTCAACATCCTCTGCAGCCCAGTAGTTTATACCAAAAATCTGTTTGTTTGGAGAGCCGAGACGATCAATACGCCCCATCCTCTGAATAACCCTTACAGGATTCCAGTGTATATCGTAATTTATAACCATATCGCAGTCTTGCAGATTTTGACCTTCACTTAATACATCAGTAGCAATTAAGATATCAATCTGATGATTTATCTTTTCATAAGTCTTATTATCATTGTCTTTTAACCAGATTTTCCATTCTTCGTACTGATCTGTTAAAGGCATATTTTCTGCACTTGGAGTAAAACACCATTCTTTTTCAATAAAAAGCTTTGTAAAAGGTGCAAACCTCTCTAAAAGAGGTTCATAATTATTGTGCCTGATACCAGCTATATCTGATTTATAAGTATCACCACTGACACAGGCTATCTTACTGAAACCTCTGCCTTTTAGCTGAGTATAAAGATAATTTGCAGTGTCTGAATATCCTGTAAAAATTAAAACTTTTTTATTAGAGTGTTTTTGTTTTTCAATTATTTCATTAATCAGTGACTGGAGTTTATCATCTTTAGTTTGATGTTTTTTTGTGCTTGTTAGTTCTTTTTCTATCAAATCATTGAACATTTCAAGATTGCAATTAAGCATTTGCAACTTTCCAATATCTCTTTTTAAGTCATTCTTGAAATCATCAAGCTTATTATAATGCTCGATATCAGATATACTTACAGGTCGTTTTTTACCAATGCTGAGTTCGTCAATCTCGTCAAAGTCATCATAATCGGTATAATCTTCTTCTATAGTTATCTCTGTTTTAGTCTCTTCATATTGAATTATCTTATTTAAGGCATTTTGATGATGATTTAAGAGTTTTTCAATGGTTGTCTTAAAAGAAAACCATGAAGATTCAAGCCTTTTAACTAATAATATATACATCATCTTAACTAAAAATCTGTCTCTTTGCCTTTCATCTCTGATGGTCTTCACCTCTTTTGCCTGTTCTATGTAAAATGATGGCAGATATGCAGATAATAAAGGAGGGAAATTTTGAATAAGCTCTTCAAAAGTCTCAATGTTGCCAATATGCTTTGGAGTAACAAAGATATTCTTAGGAGCTGTTTTTTGGGGGAAAGTTAAAGCTTGGTGCTGAGATGAAACCATTGCTCTGGTACGAGCCACAATCAAAGAGTCAGTTAAGTTAAAGAAATCTAAAGGTAAAGCTTTTATAAAATGAGAAATGTTGAGATTATTCTTACTCTCTCTCCATTTTTTAAATTCAGCCTGTGCATTTCTAAAGATATAATCAATGTCTCTGATAGAATGAGTATCATAAAATCCTCTGCTATCTCCTTTTGTAATTATCTTAAACTGATTTCTAATATCTGTAAGTGTGTTGTTTATCGGAGTGGCACTCAACATTAAAACCTTTATATCACTGTTTTTTTCAAGTATTTGTTCTACCAGAAATTTATATCTACCTGACTTGGAGTTTCTTAGATTATGACTTTCATCAATAACAAGAAGCTTTGGCTTGTCATTACAAAAATATTTATCTTCTCTGTCCTGATAAGTTTCTAACCTTATATCCTGTAAATCTGTATGAAACCGGATAAAATAATCAAGCCTGTCCTTTTCAAAACGGGAATTTTGATGCTGTCTGTATCTGTTCCAGTTATGAAAAAGCTTCTTTGGACATAATAAAATAATCTCCCTGCCCTGTAACTGATAAAATTTCATCACAGCCAGAGCTGTCCAGGTCTTACCCAAACCTACCGCATCAGCAAGAATAGCTCCATTATAATCCCTCAACATCTTAATCAAACTCAATACGCCCTGCTGTTGGAAATCATATAAAGCAGTGTAAACCTTTGTGTCTCTTAACCTGCCAACCTGATTGTTAAACTCAGGAGTGTCCTTATCTGAACTAATCTGACTGTAAAATAATTCAAATAAAACTTTATAATACAATTCCTTTGGAGTGTATTCATAATATATCTTTGACATCTCTTCAATCAGATATTTCTTAAAATCAACTTTCTTTTCCCTACGCTTAGTGACCTGAATAGTCTTTTGACTGTGTGCCTGATTACTCTCAAAAAGACTATCAAACCACCTTTTTAACTCTGTAAATTGATTATTATTGCCTGATTCTGCAATGCTAAGCTCTATATTACCGGCAGTCTTTAAACCTATACCCGCCTCAGTCAGATTTGAGCTCCCTGAGATAAAAGAATTATGCCTCTCATCTTCCCTGGAAAGATATAAATAAAGCTTTGCATGACAAAAGTTTGGTTCTAATGTCTTTAGCTCAACCTTGTTTTGCTTGATAAAATTAACTGCTTTCTTGGCTGTAATACTTAAGTTTAAGGCTGTGTCTATACTTATATTTTCACTCAATAAGTCAATAGACCTGAAAACCTCTTCACCTCTATTGACTATATCACCTAAAACAAACCTGAATTTTTTTATATTCTTATTTAAGACATCAGATAGATAAGCCAATGCACCTATCGTAAAATAACCTGTAACCACATCTAACTCGCCTGAATCCGTCCATTGCTTTATGTATTGACCAATGGTTTTTTCATTATTATTGTCTAAAATCATAATGCTTTCCTTATGGTTTTTTAAGCTGAAAGTTCAATGTACCTCAACCATCTTGGTCGAGAATATTATCGAGCCGGAAGCTCAATGTTCGTTTGCTTATCTTAAAGAGATTGTTAATCTCCGGGTTCAGATTAGGAACTTTTCTCAGCACACAATTTTCCCCTTAATTATATTTCAAGTTAATCATGCAGATTATCAATTAATATTTTTTGAGTATTATTTGTCAACAAATTTTATATAAATTACATTTTTTTGGCTATACAACTGACATTCAGTAACTAAAATTGTAGTTTTTCGATATTAAGCATCGTAGATGCAACCCTTTAATAGCCTGGTGTGTGAGTGCAATGTCAGAACTGTCCAATAAATCCGCGTTAAAGTAACTGCATCATTGTGCACTTGAGTAAGATAGCTTATTCTTCCAAAAATCCATTAACATTCTTTAATAAATCTTCAATATGCTCTTTAGCTGTTACCCATATTCTTTCTAACAAAATCTCTCCATATTCGTGTGCAATAATATTCCTCATACCAATGATTTTTCTCCAAGGGATTTCTTTATTCTCGCTAATAAACGCATCTGAGAGGTGATTTGCAGCTTCTCCAATAACTAAAATCTGTCTTTCTACTGCATACCGCATCATTTTGTTATTGGAAAAATCATGAAAGTTTACTCCCTTGATAAAAATTAAAATATCTTTACATGCTTCACTTATATCCCATAAATGAGCTTTATCTCTATCATTAGGCAGCATAAATTCTCCTTGCAGTTGATAGTATCTTTTTTCGTCTGTATGGATTGGTAATTCCATCTTTTTCAACCAAATCAACTTTTCTATTTAAACACATCTCTAATTCTTCTTTTAATTCCATAAATTCAAATAATGAATAATTTGAATTTTCTTGAAATACTATCAAGATATCAATGTCACTATTTTCAGAAAAATCTTCTCTTAGTATTGAGCCAAAAAGGTAAAGCTCTTTTATTTTAAATTTTTTAATGACTTCAAATAAGTCATTTTCATTTATTGATATTTTGGGAAATTGCATTTTGACCTCTTTAGTTTTTGTAATTTATTAATTCGAATCCTATCTTTAAGTTATTTTTTGTCAAGAAGATTTTTATTATTTATTGGGCGATAACCATTTTAAGTATCCACCCTTTTTAATCAAAATAATATCTTTAACATAATTGTCAACAAAAATAGGTGGTATACTTGCAATCATATTATATTTATTAATATTATGTTCTTTAAG